>Ga0123342_1010505_pt1 | contig 10566 bp, 4 predicted proteins | sample Turbeawhitnodule_FD_89960 | JGI IMG/M metagenome (GOLD analysis project Ga0123342, IMG submission 89960) | Root nodule microbial communities of legume samples collected from Mexico - Turtle bean Mexico white nodule | ecosystem: Host-associated > Plants > Roots > Nodule | place: Mexico: Nepantla... | reverse complement strand
ATTTGGTTTCTAAATTAGTTTCTATTATTTTCTATTATTGTTAAATAGTTTCTAAATTGGTATCTAATTAGCAACCAAGATTTTTGCTACCAAATTTAGAAACTAAATAATTGGTAGTTAAAATCTTAGTTGCTAATTAGATACCAATTTAGAAACTATTTAACAATAATATAAAATAATAAAAACTAATTTAGAAACTAATTTTTTTTATAGTTTCTAAAATGGCCTCTATTTTAGTTCCTATTGTAACTAATTATTTTGGTCTCTAAAAATTAGTTTCTATTTCATGATTTTCTTGTAGTGTTAGGTCATAATGCTTGTGACTTTGCATGTATTATGAGCAATATCTTTATGATTCTATTTCTAGTTAATCTTAAACATTGTTACATATTTAAGTTAGTGCCAACAATCCTATACTTATATTAGTTGACTAGGTGATTAGGTTCAAAAAAGAAAATAAGAAGAAAATACTATAAGAGCAAACACATTTCATGGAGATGACACATATTTGGATCTCTTTAGCAACACAATTGGGTCAAACAAATATATCTATTTTGGAATAACTCAATTTGGATTATATGCGAATATTTTTAGCGATACAATTGGATCAAACAAATATGCCTATTTTGAAATACTTCAATTTGGACCAGAGTCTTTTTGCAATATACACTACTAAAAAATCATTAAATAATATATAAACTAATTTTAAATAAAAAAATAATTAGTTGTTATATTTACTAAATTAGATACTAAAATAACTATTTTAGTCTCTAAAATAGTCAATATAAAAATTAATTATTTTTTATTTTTAAAATTATTTTCTATTTAATGATTTTTTTATAGTAATATATGTATTTTGGAAATTCAGTTTTTTTTATCATGCTTATAGAATATTAGATGAGAACATAATTTGATTGAAATGTTTTGATGACCTACCGAAAGTTTTTATATTGGTGGATGATGTTCATCAATCTAATTTTTAAATATTGTAATCATTATTTGTTATGGAATTTGTGCTCGAAAATGTCACATTAGAGAAATCTTTTGCTTTCTTATCCAAATTCTAGCAATAAAGATGATCACATCTCTTGTATTTTAAAAATTTATAAAATAATTTTTAAATTAATATTTAATTATTAGTTATCAAAATTTTAGTTATTTATATTTTTATATTTTAACTTAGTTTATTAATCTTTTTAGGATTTAGGATCGTATAGCTAATTTAGATATTAATTTAAAAATTATTTTATAAATTTTTATTGATTTTAATATTTAAAATAATATTTAATTTAGTTAATATAGTGATTAATTATTTTTTATCTCTAATTTTAATTATTACTTAATAATTTTTTTAGTGTAAAATATATAGTTTTTAAATCATAAATTATGGTAGATATGATTTATTAAAATAATTAAAATCTGTTTGGTCATTACTATTTATAATTGAAAGTAACTTATATTTTATTCTTGGGAAAGTTAACAAATTTGTAAGAAGCTCAACTTAAAAAGCTATTTTCGGAAAACACTTTTAAGGAATATTACTTTTTAAAGCATTAGTCAAGAACCTTGAACAAAAAATCCTTAACTTCTTATTTATGAGAAACTACTTTTTCATTATATTAAACACCTCTAATATTTCTTATGCCTCATTTAATCAAATTGTTATTGCCGATAAAAATAATTTTTTTTGTGAAAATAGAAATATTATTTTTATGATAACAAATAATATTAAATATGTAGTACTGTTCTAGTTAAAATATTTGTTGAATAATAATCAATAATTTTTTTTGTTATTTTTTATAGAGTTTATTTTTTTTTTATAAGATGTTGGCGAATAAACCATTTCTTTAAAAAAGTAAAATAAGATAATGCTTTATTTTTGTGTGGAAATGATTAATTTTTCTTTTTACTTTTAGTTACACTTTATTTTCTAACGGCTATATATTTTTTAGAATTACATCATATTTCATAAATATACTGATTGTTTTATGAGACTTTCTGAGAAGTTAGTTGTTAAAAGTTAGTTGGAGAAAGGTAGGTTATTTCATCGAAAAGAAATTAGTTACTTTTTAAGAAAAAAAAATATGAATTTGGATTTCTAAAAATCTAAACTACTTACAACATTTAAAGTGATGTAATTTATTGTTATAAAATATAAAATTTTGACTGGTAAAAATGTTTAAAAAGGCATACATAATAAATAATTAATAGTATATGATCTTGGATCAGCATCTAATAAAAAGATAAAACAATTTTTTTATACATTTTATATGACACTTATATCGTTTCACTCTAATCTAGAGACAATGTAAACCCACAATTAACCTTCTCTCACTTATCTCGATGAAAAGAATAACCAATCGGAGACTATCGCGCTCGGAAACCGTGAAGACCAGAAAAATAAGACAAAAATAATTATTTTAAAATGAATCCTTTCTTATAAAAACAATATATAATTTGGAATTATAAAAAAAATTATTAAGTGACCTACTAGATACATTCTTAAATGATTAAAATATAAAATTCTAATACATTTTGATTATACATTCATAAATACTTAGATCGCTTAATAAGATTTTTAGTATCTAATTAAAAGGTTAGAAAGATTTGAGAGTGGCCGAATCATATTGCCACTCTTTTCATCCATCCATACTTACATTACCATTCAATAATTAACTACAATCAGCGTATAGCTTTTGGTTTTGATGAATAACTTCTTTAGGTTGAAGATTCAACATTGTTTAGAGATGTAGTTAACATAAAAAAAAATATAAACTAATATCAAACTTCTTTTATAAATTCATTTTTTAAGATTAAATTAAATTTAAAGACTATTTTCTAATAAAAATTAAAGAACACTTCCAAAGTTAAGACAAAAAATAAGAGCAAATTTCATATAAGTAAATGATATTTTAGCATATCTTAGCCAAATCAGAATTTAGGGTTTAAAGTTTAGAGTGTAGGGTGAAATCACTCCAAATAAAAAAAAAAAAAGGATTCTACACTATAAGGAAACACATAAATAGTGTCATTTGTAAAGGTGGAATGGTAGATGTTTTAAAAGTTCTCTTGTTCAGTTAAATGTTTGGTCTTGGGTTACGTTCAAAATACATTGAATTGTTTTCTCTTATTTTGACTGGTGTCTGGATCATTTGGGTTGTATGAGGATGGTTAAATGATATGTTAGATTGTTGGTTAGATTCTTAGTTGAGTTTTGGTAGTTTGTAGGTTTTCTGGGTGAGTCTGAGTACTTTTCTTTCTTGGTTTGTATAAGAGTTGAACTACCTGAAGTAATTCACATTAATTTATTCTTTCCTACTGATAAAAAAAAATTATAAATAAAGGATAAAATGAAAATGAAAATGAAAGAAGCGCAAAAAGTTTTATTGAAGATGAGTAATATATATGCTTTGGAATGTACAATGATGGTACTAGAGGTGCGATTCATAATGTTTTTGTACAAAAGCAAAAGATACCCTCTTCATTACTCTATTTTGCTCAATCTTCTCATCCTTATCTCACAATCATTACAATATATGTTTTTCACTTCCAAAGGAAGAAATGATCTATTAAATTCTATCTCTACTTCACTCTTAATCTTTTCCTCACTTTTCTAAATCTAAACTTCATCCAATATTTCTATGTTTTACCATTAACTTCTCTATCTAATTTATTGCGAAAGAAATTAATTAACATGTAATGTAAGAAACACGAGATAGTTAACTTAATTATAAGGGTGTTTGATTAATTTTTTCTAAAAAAAATGTAAGAGAAAAAAAGTATAAATTAAAATTAAGCTTAAATAAATTAAATTATAAAAACCTTTTCATTTGACTTTTTAATTTTTTTTTCTTAACTTATCAAAAATCTATTTTATTTTTGTATTAAATATGTTTTTCGTCCTATAATATATCATGAAATTAGTTTTGGTTTACAGCCAAACTTTAGATTATCCAAGTACTTGTAAGAAAATAATTGGAATAAGTATTTTGTGGAATTAGTTCAACTTGATATTTCATTTTATCACTTAAAAATAGTTATTGAGCATCAATTTGCAATTAAAACAATAACAAACTTCGAAAAAAAAACAATTTTTGAAAAAAATTAACAATAATTTCATATACAGCAAGTCTCACTTCAATCATTTTTATACTACAAATATCTAGATGAACTAAAATTTAGATCGAAAATCATTATAGTACAAATGAAAAAACGTATTTAACCTTTTATTTTATTTTATTTTTTGAAAAATTGTTAGGGAAAACTTCTCTAAATATTTCGGCATGTGAAAATATTGGTGCACGAACTTTTGCAAAGGAGGATTAATTTTCAATCACACCAAATTAACATTGGGATGAGGGATTAATTATAGTGTATACAATGCTAATTTATATGGAAAATTGATATATGTCTAGCTTGAGAAGAAGCAATGGAAGAATCATGATTGCTAACATTCAAATGTTTTTGAGTTCTGAATCCTGATATTATAAAAGTGTTGAGATTATTTTACTTAATCATTTTCTTGACTTCAACGCTAATCTTTAGATATATTTTTGGAAAGAGTAAAAAATAATAAACATGAGAAGTTATAGTAAGAGAAATTACAGAAAAATAATTGTTTATTTCACCTTTTATTTTGATAGTTTTAAAGAGCAATCAAATTTTAATAATTAAATTATAAATTATAAAAAATAAAATAAAAATGGAATAAATCCTTCATTGGTGGCATTAAATAGTATTATCCTTTAGGGTTAGATCTGAACCTTTTGCAGAACATTAGAAATATGAAACATTATGGTTAAAGCGTGCTTACTTTGTTATCATTTGTTGGATGTGAAAAGAGAAACAATTCGGTGTAAAGCAAAATTAATTAATGCCCTCATAGGTATGCAAATCAGAGTTATCATAATGCCCTTTTCCTTAATAAATAGATTAATTGGATTTACTTTCCCTAATAAAAAAATGTTTCTATTTATTAACTTTTTCGTTTATTAAATATTAAAAAAATAATAATAATATATTAGTATCTTATTAATGTTTTAACCATGTGTGGTTCTCACTTCTCCATTTGTTACTTTAATATACAAATATTTTTGCACCAAGTGGCATTTGTAATATAAGAAGCAACAATTATGTTCCTCCATAGTTGCACTCATGTCCCTTAATGAACACCTAAAGGAGTGCTATAATGCACCAAACAAACACAAAACTTTAGGCACGAGGAAAAAAAAATGCCCTACACTTTGCCACTCCTTCATAATGCAACCCTTCTCTTTATTCCATTTTAAAAACCCCTCCCTCATACCTTCTTTCTCCATGTAAGATAAAACACTCACAAACACAAACACACACAATAATGTCCAACCATAATGCAATGCACCAAAACAACGTTGTTGAAGATCATGAGGCTCTCATGTATCAAACCTACCCTTGTCCATACTATGTCCAGAGCCCCTCTACTCTCTCCCATGCTAACAGTGCCGACATTCGTATTCAAAATGATCCAGAATCAACCTTTCACTCTCCTATTCGCTCTGAGACTCATCCTTTAAACCCTACTCACGAAGAGGATGAAGCTTCACGCTTCGCCCTCTGTCGTTATACGTCTTCTCGTGGTTCTAGTAACTCTTTCTCTCATCATAAGAAGGTTTCTTATGATGGGAGTCATGTTACTGGCACCGAAAATGGTGACGTAAACCGTTTTGTTATTGTTGATGGTGGTGGTGAGAATGGGAGGGATGAAAGGGAGAGTAGAGAGGGAGGGTCATTTTTTGAGTATCATTATGGGAAGAGAAAAGGAGGGTGGAAGAGGTACTTCTCTTACCGGAACTCGGATTCTTGTGCATGGATTTGGTTGCAAATGTGGTGGAGAATTTTGGTGAGCTTTGGAATTGCTTTGCTTGTGTTCTACATTGCTACAAAACCTCCATCACCTAATATATCCGTTGAGGTACGTACACATTAAAATTCTATAAGATGCTAATTGCATTAATTGAAAAAAATGCTAAGTATTAGTTTGTTTCTATTTATATAATTTAAGTTTTAGCATGTATATTATAAAAGAACGTGTAAATTAGATTATTTTTCTTCCAAATTTCAATAAGAGGTATTATATGTTGACAATCCTACACCAAATTACAATTAGAAAGATAAATAATTTTTTATTAAAATGAACCAACATTACAAGAAAATCATTCAATAGAAACTAATTTTAGAGACAAAAAATAATTAGTTAATTGATAAAATTAAATACTATTTTAGAGACTAAAAAAATTATTAATATCTAAATTAGTTTCTATTATGATAAATAGTTTCTAAATTGGTATCTAAAACCTTGATTTCTAATTAAATACCAATTTAAAAATTATTTATCAATAATAAAAACTAATTTAGATATCAATAATTTTTTTAGTCTCTAAAATAATATCTAATTTAGTCATTATAAAAATTAATAATTTTTTATCTTTAAAATTAATTTTTACTTAATAATTTTTTAGTAGTCAAATTTTAAATTTTATTCACCAAATTTATGAATGTATAATTGTGAAAAGTAATATCTTCTTTCCAACAATGAAAGTAGGTGGCAATGTAGGTGAAATCATTGTGTAAAATTAGATGTGTCATCTTTTTGCTATAACTTTCATGATGCTTCTATCTTTTGACTGTTGGTTGTGTTGCAGCTATCATAACCAAAATTGTACACTAGTCAAGTCAATATTTGAAATAGTTTTATAAAATTAATAACTTTATAACATATTAATTATATGGAGTGTATGTTGTTTTAAGTACATGGTTGGTTCATTTTTCATTTTTTTATTATTATTTTTAATCAGCATATGGTTGGTTCATTGATCTGCAGATTGCAAGGTTTCCACAATTTAAACTAGCAGAAGGGGTGGACAGAAGTGGAGTGACAACAAAGATTCTGACCTGCAATTGTTCCTTGAATTTAATTGTAGAGAATAAATCCAGGTTCTTTGGTCTTCACATTCATCCTCCCACCATGGACATGAAATTTTCCAACTTACCCTTTGCATTTTCAAATGTAAGTACACCCTAATATATACGTTGAACACATATATATCTCTATTTTCTATATATCAATAATTTTTTTTATTAATAAGAATATTTTATAATACATAAGTAAGGAAAAATCTCATCTTTTAAGTCGGTTTATAAGGTTAAGTTAGGCTTAAAAGTTCACTTCTTAATAGAGTACCATGATCATTTATATAGTGAAAGTTTGTTAGGTTTATTATATTATCAGTTATTGTACTACCCATGAATATATAGCCTTACACACGGGTTTAAGGGTATCAGTGTGAAAGAGATATGTTGAAAATCTCACATCAACTATATATTAAAACATTTCATAGTATATAAATAGATATAAATCTCATCTTATAAGCTAGTTTTATTAAATTGAATTAGTTTAAATCACTTTTTAATAATGCGTCTCATATTAAATCGTGGATATATATGAGATTAGGAATTCTAACAAAACACCACCAAATTATATTGGAGGGCAAATTTTGGAAGGAGACTTTACCAGAGGTGTATAAATGGGTGAGTTGGGTGAAGCTCACTAAAACTTTTAAGATAGAATGTTATATAGTAGTAATAATTTTATAAGTTATATTATTTTTATTACAAAATAGAATAAAGATGAACAAAAGAGAACAGAGATGAACAAAAGAGTAAACTGAGGACAAAGAATACGAGAATGAATATCTCTTCTTTCTTGTTATCATTTGTCTTCAGTTTACTCTTTTGTTCATCTCTGTTATCTTTTGATATCAGAGTCATTTCGAGTCTATCCTAACAAGTATTTGTGTTGGGCCTATCGTGCCACCTGCTATCGGGACGCTATCGGACCACCTATAATATATAGTTCCACGCATGAGTTGGCAGTCTCGGCGTGAGAGGTGTATTGGAGATCCCACATCGACTAGAGATTAGAGTCTTTTATTGTATATAAGTGGGTGCAAGATTCAATCCTATGAGTCGGTTTTATGGGGTTGAGTTAGACTTTTTTGTAATAATTTTTTTTATCAACAATAAATAATTTAACTTAAAAGTTTTGAATATTGCAGGGTCCTGAACTGTATGCTGAGAGTGGTTTAACAGTGTTTGAGCTGCAAGTGGGAGCAAAGAACAAGGCAATGTATGGTGCAGGAAGAAACATGCAAGACATGCTGGATTCTGGAACAGGATTGTCTCTAGTAATACGTGTAATGTTGAGTTCTAGTTTCAAAGTGGTTCCAACTCTCATAAAACCAAGCTTCCATCACCATGTTCAATGTTTGGTGCTTCTCAAGAACACTTATGATAACAAACATCGAACCCAAGCATTTCATAGCACCTGTGCTCAAAACTAACTTCTTCATTCAACTGCGTGCATGCCTTTCATGTTCTTCAGCTCTACACACATTATTGTATGATATAGGATGAACACCATTACTTTTGGTGGACAAAAAGTTTAATCGGATGAAACTGCTCTATTTTTGTACGAATTACTTAAAAAAATAAATAGATCTTTATTTTTTATGAATCACTTATTTTTAATATTTTTTTATTTTATGTCTATGAATCTTTTAAGTTAAAATAGGCTAATTCTTCATGCACCAGATCAATTATGACCTCCATTTAATATTGTAAAAAAAAATTCTATTTTACCCTTATTTTTTCGGATATTTATATCTACAACACAAATAAAATAGTTTTGGATATACAAATCTGGAACTGAGATGTGTCTTTCGGATATGATAATCTAGAGCAAAATAATTTCTTTTGGATTGCTAAGATCCAAAAGGTTTTTTTCATTCCGAATAAGAAAATTAAAAAAAGATAACAAGAGCAATTTGGCGTTTACCGGGAGAATTAGCATACTGAGTCTAATTTAAATTATTTTGTTTCAAAGTAAAAGATCAACGGATAATTTATCCTATTTAGATATTCACAACTAAAAATTATTAATTTTTTTATTCAAATAAACCCCACAAAAAGATAAAAGGTTGAAATGCCAACATATCCATTAAAAATTCATTCATTTAAATTTAATTTTTATTTTATAATTTTTTTGATTAAATTTCTATTTTATTTATACAAATTTTACGTATGAAAAAAATCTAAATTTTATATAAGGATTGAATCATTTCTAAAATATTTTAATTTATTTATTTTGTTCGATAAAAAGAGTATGTAAAAAATAACATATGAACACAATACCCACAGACCGTCCTTTGTTGCCATTTAGTACATCAGGGACAAAATTGGTACTTTAACATTTATCTGGTGCAAAGGAAAGCATAGAGGTGCAAAAATAAAACCTCTTATATGTTTAACTAGAAGCCCAGATATGGGTCCAACGTCAAGGGAAAAAATTGTACGAATTGCAAGGAATGTACTGAAAAAAAAGGTTATTCTAGCAGAATTTACAATAGAACACATTACACTTCAAAAATTTAATTTCTACCATTCTAATTTCTAATTTTTTAACTGGTCAAACGTCAAATAAGATTGAATTTATTTATATTTTAATACTAACTAAGTAAATTATCTTAGATTTTTTCAATCGAAATTTCTGAGTATTTTTGCTACGGTATAGGAAAAAGTTTAATATTCTAAAGTTAAAAGTTTAAAAGAATGATATTTTGAATTAAATTTCCGATAAAGTTGGAAATAAAATTTGGTTGATACATTTAGGATGAAGCATCGTCATTAATTAACATTTGTGTATAATAATGATAAAAATAAAGATTTTTCTAAATATACGAGACAATAGTTAATAATGATTTATTCCACACTATTAACAATATTCTCGTTTTTAAAAAATAATAATTTAAAATTTAAATAATAAATAAAATCATTTCCCATTATAATGATCCTTTTTTTTATAAAAAAAGTTAATAAGTTATTTTAACATTTTGAATTTTTTTAATTAAGATCTAGGATTCAGAGTTGTTTTCATACTTATAAGAATTACATATTTCATACTTATAAGAATTACATGGGTAAGGGAAGTGGAAATGATTTCTCGTCGTTCTTCTTCTCTAACTTTCCGCATGGGCTTGGTGAGAAGGATATGATTAAGGTTTTCCAAAAATGGACAAGGGTGAAGGATGTTTTTATCTCAAGAAGATTAAACAAATGGGGGAAGAGGTTTGGTTTCGTGAGGTTTTTCGGTGTTAGAGATGAAAGGAGCCTGGAGAGAGATCTGGACCAGATTTACTTTGGAAGTAGGAAACTGTATGTAAACATTCCGAAATATAATAGAAATCAGTTTGGTCCAAAAAAGGAGGAGAGGAGGGCGCCGTGGGAAATGCCAAGAGAACGTCAGGTGATAACAAGGAGGAGCGATACGAAGGAAAATGAGACCGTTAGGAAACATGGAGGCAAGGAGATTTGGGTGGAGAAGAGTGGAAAGAGGACCTATGCCGAAGTTGTTTCAGGTGGATACCAGGATGGGTGGAAAGGCGTGGCTTTTGAAACACAACACCTTTCTCTACCTTGGCTGAAAAGAAGTGTAGTAGGAACCCTTGAGGATGGCATGGATTTTGGCATGTT
>Ga0123342_1010504_pt1 | contig 10566 bp, 2 predicted proteins | sample Turbeawhitnodule_FD_89960 | JGI IMG/M metagenome (GOLD analysis project Ga0123342, IMG submission 89960) | Root nodule microbial communities of legume samples collected from Mexico - Turtle bean Mexico white nodule | ecosystem: Host-associated > Plants > Roots > Nodule | place: Mexico: Nepantla... | reverse complement strand
GGAGTTGCCATTCCATCACCATGAAATTGAACAATGGTTTCACCAGTGGGCAACCCAATTCGTAGGGCGATATCTTTGAAGCGTGTCTCTATTTCTGCCTTTTTCGACATAGTACTCACCTACTGATATTTTGAGAGGAAGCCGCCATCCAGCAACTCCTGTACGGACATTTGTGTCTTGAATTGCATTCCGCCTCCAGGTTGATCAAACCACGGAGCTGCCGGTCCCGCTTGTACGGGAAGTGGTTTGACTACGATATACTTTGCATAGGTATCGCTTGCCGAAACCGTCGGCAATGCACGTTGCTCAAATGGCGTTCCCGCTGGTGCGAGGAAATTGCCGGTGCTTTTTCCATAGCGATCAATTAGAGTTCCCGGCTGAAGCGTCGAATTTTGCGATGCTCCGGCAAAACCATCATTGGGAGGCCAGTGGATTTGACCGTCTGGTTCGATCCACTTCGGACTAACTCCTAATCGTTTGGCGGTAGTAACTTGCTCGCTTGTCCATCGACTACTTGTACTAGTGCTAGCGATCTCTCTTTCGAGAAGAGCAACGTCGTCCGCAACTAGCTGTCCACTTGCCCCTGCTGCAGCCAGCTTTGCATAGGCGACATTGGTCAGACCGTCGCTGAGATCAGCAAGAATGCCGCCGAGCAGTTTGCAATTTGGTCCTGGGCTGCGTTCACAATACGCGACAGCTCGGAGGTCGCCGCCGGCTTCGACCTCAGTCAGGGCCTGCGAGAAGAATAGACCTTCCTCACGAGCATTAATCCTGCTCGCAGCATCGAGGGAATATTCCGCGAGTTCGACGACGTAGTCGTTTTCAAGCAGATACTTTTTGGCATCTTCGATCTCTTTGAGATGAATTTTCACGCACGCGATCGTCCGGCAATTGGCCAAGGCTTCGTCCTGGATACCGTCGATCGCTTTGTATTTTTCAGCGACCTTGCCGATGCAGGATTGGTTCTGGTCGCACGCAATCATCTCCTCCAGTTGCTTTTCCAACTGCCGATGCGTGAGGTAATTGTACTGGAAGGAATTTCCGGCATAGGCGGCGCCCTCGCTGCCGCCGATCCCGGCGCCGATGCCTTCGACGATGCCGCTGCTGATCGAGTTGATCAGGAAGGTCCGCAGGGTCGGGTCGGTGATGTTGGCGCTGTCGACGATCTCGGCAACGAGTTCGCGGATATGCGGACCGAGCAAGGCCGAGGACGCACCGCCAAGGGCGCCCCGGATCATGCCGGTTACATCGGTGACGCCACCGAGCAGTCCGCCGGCAAGTGCGTGAAGCGCGGCACGGCCGACACCACCTTCGCCCCAATAGGGGCGCTCCTCGGGCGTCGTCGCCGCCTGCTCGAGCTTGAGCGAGATGTCGCCGATCGCCTTGGCGGCCTTTGCCGCCGCATCCTGATAGAGTTCCTGCGTCTTCAGTTGTTCACGCAGGATATTCTGCAGATCCGGAAGACCGGGTAGCGACGTGTTGGTATTCGCCGTATCACGACGCAGATCGTCGACATTCTGGGTCTGGTTGGCCGGGTCGGTGATGATGATCTGACCGGGAGAGACGGCAACCAGCGCCTGTCCGGTGGCGCTCTCGCCCTCGCTGAGGTGCGGGGCAAGCGACGGCCCAAGCAGCGACAGGCCGCCGCCATAGGTGTCGGCCTGCCACTTCGAATATGTGTCGACGTCATGCCATTCAAGCGTACCGGTCTGGAGCCGATTGTCGCTTGCAGGCGCCTGGTTGCTGATGACCCCGCCAATCAGCGCGGTATTGTTGCCGACGGTGATATCGAAACCACCGCTACCCGCATGGATTCCCGACTGCTCGGAAACCATCGCGGCTTCGCCATTGGCTTTCTGATAACTGCCCGAGAGACCGAAACTGCCGCTGCCGATACCACCTCCGACAGAAACTTGATTGGCCTTCTGGGAGGCGAGATCGAGCTGGCTCTCGATGATGAGATCATGACCGACATCGGCAACCACACTATCGCCGGAGACAACGGCGCCCAGGAGCTTTGTGTCGTTGCCGGACTGGACGTAGACATCACCTGTTCCGGTCACATGGCTGTTGATCTGGCTGACGGATGAGCCGTTCGCCTTGCCGGTGGCATAATTGAAGCTGCCACCTGAGAGGTCGAGGTTGACCTCGACCCCACCTGAGCTGTTCTTGCTGGTGTTGCCGTTCGACGCCTCGGCGCTTTTAAGCACGACATCGTGACCCGCCGTGAGGGCGATATCACCGGCTTTGCCGTTCTCCTGGCCATTCGTGTCGTAGCCCGCGATGATCTGCGCGCCATTGCTGGTCAGATCGCCTGATGTCGCCTCGATGGTGACGGAATTCCCGCCGCGGACGAGCGTCGGTACCGGACTGGAGCTGGACGAGGTGTCGCTGCTCTTTGAATACTGGAAGCCAGCCGTCAGCGACGTCGAGATCAGCGATTGGGGCGACTTCTCCTTGGCAGCGGTGGCGAGGTCGGCGAGTGCCGAATAGGCATTGATGCCGGCGATCGCCGCAAAGGCGACCGATTGGCTGCCGCTGCTGTCGCCGATCTTCGAGGCCGCTTCCACCACGTTGCTTGCCGAGGAAACGAGGCTGGAGGACACCTGGAGCGTCACGCCAGCGAAGAACTCCTCGTGCAGGTGCTCGTAGTTGGACTTGTCCTGTGCCGAGAGGAGATTGACATCACGTTCGGCCTGGATCGCCACGTCGCGTTCGGCTTCAACTGTCGCAGCCTGAAGATTGGCGTCGCGGCCTGCCGAGATGGTGAGGTCACGACCGGCGGACAGCGTTGAGACTGCATTGGTCTCGGCCGACTGCGCGGTCTTGTCGAGCGATTTGCCATAACCGATGCCGATCGACGCGCTGCCGTTGCCGGAGCTGTAGGCGATGCCGAAGCCGGAGCGCTTCTCCTGCTCGGACGCCGAACTGCTTTCCGCACCCGGCGTGATATTCACATCGCGGGCGGCATCAAGCGTGATGTCCTGCCCGGCCTTGACGGCGGAGCCGATGACATTGACGTCTGCCTCCCTCGCCTTGAGCGTCACGTCGGTGCCTGCGGTCAGCGCCGAGGCGACGTTGAGTTCGGAGGCCAGGTTTTTGTCCTTCTGCTCCTTGCCCCAGAGCGAGATGAAGCCATCACCGGAGCCGGCGAACAGGCCGGACTTCTTGCTACTGCTTTCGAGCTGGTGCTGCTCCTCCGCACCGATGACGGAGACGCTGTCGGCTTCGACAGCGAGACTGCCTCCGGCCGTGACCTTCGAGCCCGCGATGACGGCATTGCCGTCGGCATTCAGATTGACGTTACCAGACGCTCCGAGCTCGGAGGCGACAGTCGTTTCGTCATAGCTCTCACGGTGCGAGCTCTTCTTGGAAAGGAAGCCCTTCTTCTTCGAGTCGACGTCGGTTGCGGTCGTGTCCTTGCCGGATGCGATCAGCAGATCGCCACCGGCTTTCATGGTCAGGTCAGCACTATGCCCGTCGTTGCCCGCCTGAAGCCTGGAGGCGGAGACCAGGGTATCGCCGCCCGAGGTGGTCGAGACGCCGTCGCCGCCCGATATGGAGGAGCCCACTGTCGTCTCGGTTTCGAAATGGCCGTGGTTCTTCGTGCGTCCCGACTTCCAGGACGCGTCCAGCATGGAGCTGTCCTCAACCCCGGCGACGGTAATGTCGTCGGAAGCCTTCAGCTCGACCTTGCCGCTAGCAGAGATACTGCTGCCGACAACGTTAAGATCATGATCCCCAGTATGACCGTGGGTCGTCATGCCGGCGCTGGAGCCAGCGGTGACTGATATCGCGCCCGCCTGGATCTCCGATCCGACATGGGTCGTTGCCGACGCCGTGTTCTTGCCGAAAGTGCTGTCAGAGCGTTGCTGGGTGGCGACAATGTTGACATCGTCGCTAGCTTCGAGCTTGGCACTGCCGCCGGCCTTCAGCGAGGAACCGGCGACAAGGATATCGTCGCGAGCCTTGATCGTCGCATTGGTGCCGGCTGAGAGCTGCGACTGCTGCTGATCGGTCGATGTCGTCGTCGTGTAGCCGTCGCTGGTCTTGCGGGCGAGGCCCGCGGAGACGACATTGACGGAACCCGCGTCGGCGGTGACGCTCAGCGCCTGACCTGCCTTTGCAGAGCTGCCGATGACGTTGACGTTGACGTTGGCTGATATCGTCACGTCGCTGCCCGAGACCGAGCTGCTTGTCGCATTCTCCTGGCCGCCATTCTCTGCCTTGGCAACGTCGAGTGTTACAGTCTGGCCTGACAGCGTCGTATTGGCACCGGCCGAGACGCTGGTGCCCTTCAAGGTCAGATCGGAGTCGGCCGACAGCTTTGCGTCGCCGCCTGCCTGAACGGACGCACCGGGAACTACAAGCGTCTGTCCACCGAGATTGAGCGACTGGGCACTCAGTGTCAGCGCACCGGACGAGGCAAGCGTGACATTGCCGCCGGCCTTGAAGCTGCCGCCATTGGCCGCAATCGAGGTGCCGGACACCGACAGATCTTTCTTGGCCAGCATCGTGCCGGAATTGTTGATCGTGTCACCCTTGATGGTGACGCTGCCGCCTGCCATCAGCGCACCGGAGGCGGTAAGCTCAGCCATCTCGGTGCTTGGGATATAGACGACCGGAACCAGCACCTCGATACCGTTGACGAGTTTCTTCTCGTACCAGACGAGCGGTTCGGTCAGGGCCGCGACCTGCTCGGGCGACAGAACCTGGCCCATGGCGAGCTTATGGCTATTGGCAAAGTCCACGCCGTTGTCGAGAAGTTCCTTGACCTGCTCTATGGCGTCGCTGCCGGGAATGAAGGAATGTGAGCCGAGGCCCTGCCCGGCTAGCTGACGCAGTTGCTGGTCGATGAACTGGTTCTCGAAATAAGCGTCGCCGAGGAAGGGGATCTCGCGGTCGGGCGTGTAACCGATCTTGTTTGCGAAATACCCCGAACCGTAGAACGTCCCGACATCGAGGTAGGCCGCGCGCGTCTCATAGAGGAAGGACTGACCGGGCACGCTCTTGCTAACGCCATCCGACTGCGGATTGAGCTCTCCACTCGGAAGCGCGGCCGTCAATGCCGCCCTCGTGGTCACATCAGCATTGCCTGATACGCCGGTGATGGCGGCGTTGACGGTAAAGAGGGCCGATCCTGCCGTCATTGACGCAAGGACAGACGTCGGATCGACCGGTCCGACAGGACGCGTGACGCTGGTGGCACCGGCGATCGACCCGGCTGCTGCCGTGTTGTTGATCGTCGTGAAGCCCCGGATCGACAGCGCCTGACCGGCCTTGATGGTCGCCGACGCTCCTCCAATCGATTCCACCTTGGTCACGATCGTGGTGGCGTTGGCGATGTCCTTCGATGGATTGCGGTTGCCGGCCGCATCATAGGCCTCGCAACCGCCTTGCGCGTTGCAGGTCGTCGTTGTGGTGCGGTTGAGCGACACGCCACTGTTGGTCAGGTTGCTGCCTCTCAGCGTGGCGTCGCCTTCCGCTTCGATGGCACTGTACGAGTTGGTCAGAGTGGTCGCATCCGCGACCAGATTGCTCCCGGCGTGAATCTGCGCCTCGGGCGTCAGCGCGCTGGTAAACCGGTCCTCGTAGACCGTCTGGCTGAGGTTGGCGCTATAGTCCCATGTGTAAGTGGTGCTGTAGTCGGGTACTCCGCCATGTACCACCTGGTTGACGATGAAATACCGAGACGGATTGTTTGGATCGAGGATCGGGTTGCCGTTTGCATCTTTCGGAACGCGGTCCCGAATCCAGTTGAAGATCGGCCCGACAGCCGTCGGTCCGTTTCCGCTGATCCAGGTCCAGGCATGGTAGCTCGTGCCGTCGCTGAGTGTTGCGACCGACCAGAGAAGCGGCTGGTAATCGGAAAACTGCGGCGGGTTCATGCCCGGATACAGTTGGAACATGTTCTGTTCCTCCGATTCCATGTAGGCAAACGGCAGCCCAGCGACGCCAGGATTGAGGGTGAAGCCGGAAGCGAGACCGGAGGAGACAAGGACGTTGCTCCAGGTCGGCGTCGTCAGGCGCTGGTTCGTCAGGTTGTCGGTCAGGATCGACAGATCGCCGCCGGAACGGATCATCCCGGAGATATTGGTGAGCGCGTGGTTGCGCTGGGTGGCGGTTCCGCCCGCTATGTCCAAGTCATCACCGACGACGATGGCGCCCTGGTTGTTGGTAAGGTTGCCGGCGACAAACAGCTTGGCGTCCCCACCGGCATAGATCAGGCCAGTCGAGCTATTGGTGAGATTGCCCGTGACCTTGACATTGAGATCGTTTTTGGCGGCGATCTGCCCGGCGTTGCTAAAGTCTGCAAGCGCGAGATCGAGATTGTGCCCAGCCAGCAGCGCCGTCGAAGCTGATGTCGTCACGCTCGAGGCTTCAATCGACAAGTCACCCGTGCCACCTGAGGTCGTCACCGTGTTGATCTTGGCGCCGGTGATGTTGGCAGTACCCGACAGCTTGGCGTTGAGGCCGCCGAAGGTCAGCGTGCTGCCGGAGAAGTTGGCTGTGTCCGCATCGACCGTCAGCGTTCCCGATGTCGCCAGCCCACTGCGGCCATTGCTGAGATCGATGGAAGTCGCCTTGACGGAAATGTCGCCTGTCGCACGCGTCGTCTTGTCGAGGCTGATCGTTCCGGTGTCGGTCGACAGCGTCGCATCGGCATAGCTCTGCAGGCTCTGATAGGACAGATTCTGGCTGGCCTTTGCCGTCAGGTCGCCAGCACTGATCAGGTAGTTGCTGGCGACGGAGCCCTGATTAGCCTCGACCGACAAGGTGCCGTTGAGGCCAAGGACGATGTCGCCTGAGGCAGCAGCGCTTGTGCCCACAAAATCGACGCCTGAGATCAGCGTGTCGACGTTGATGTTGTCAGCCTTCAGCGAAACGGACGAGCCGGAGAGCGACTGGCCGGAGAGCGTGATGGCATCGCCAGCATCAAGGGTCAGCGCTCCATGGCTGACCGCGTTGCCCGATATGTCATCAGTTGCCGTCGCCGTCAGCTTGCCAGCCGACAGCATCGTTGCAATGGCGATGTCATCGGACGAAGCGGTCAGAGTCATGTCGCCAGCGCTGCCGAGGACGACATCGCCAGAAGCCGACCCGGCCATCGCATCAAAATCGACACCCGAGGCAACCGCCCCGGCGCGAATGCTCTCTCCCGATATCCTGACATCGGAACCGCCGAGGATCTGGCCGCTGAGATCGACACCGGTGTTGAGGACAATGTCTTGACGACCGCTGATCGACTGGCCGTGCAGCATGCCTGCGGCAATGTCGATACGTCGTGCGGAGAGAACACTGTCGACATCGATGTTATTCGTGGCCGTCAGCCTGATATCGCCGGTGGAGGCAAGCACGATACTGCCTGAGGCCGACTGGGCAGTGGCTGCAAAGTTCACGCCCGAGACAATTGCCCCCGCCTTGATGGTGTTGCCCGATATGGCGATGTCGGCGCCGCCGAGCACCTGGCCGCTGACATCGAGATTGCCGTGGAGGTCGATCGCGCCGTGACTGGTGATCGTCCCGGCCTGGACGAGGTTTGCCGTTGCCTGGATCTGACCGGCTGAGGCAAGCGAGGTGGCCACAACTGAACCGGAGCGGGCATGAAGATCAAGATCACCGGCGCCGGAGAAGACGACCTTTCCTCCCGACGCAGCGGTTGCGGCAATATCCACGCCCGATGTGACTGCGCTTGCGCTCACCGACGCTGCATCAGCGGCAATGTTGCCCGCCGCCGTGACATTGCCTGCGACGGTAAGACTGCTACCCGCCGTCAGGCTGAGATTGTCGTAGCTGAGAAGCGAATTGGCGGTGATCGCACCGCTGATGGCCGATATCGTCAGTGCGCCGCGGCTTCTGGCATCACGGATAGCGACCGCTCCTGAAGAACTCGCGAGGTCAATGAGATCGCCCGCATCGAGATTGCCGGTGGAAACACCGGCCGACGAGATCTGGATCGCACCGAGGGTCGAGACATCGCCAGCAACCGAGAGCAGCCCACTACCCCCGTTGAGCACGACGGCACCGTCGGCAGCCACCGTCTGCAGTGTGATGCCGTGGTTAGCCTGAACACTGACACGTGCCTTCGAGGTCAACTTGCTCGCTTGAACACTCGATCCGGACTTGATCGTCACGCCTTGGCTGCCCGACGCATTGCCGATCGAGATCTTGCCGTCCGCCGACAGCGACAGCTCCCCGGCGTTGGCCGCCATGTCGCCGCGCATGCGAACGCCAGCACCCTTCTCGGTGACGACCATCTTGATGCGGCCCGCCTGCATGGCACCGAGGGCCGATCCGTCGATGGCGTATTCGGGTGTTCCCGAGGTTGCCTCGAGTGCTGTCGCTTCGCCGCTGGCATAGTTGAACTTGGATGCTCCAGCCGTAAGGCGCAGGTCCTTGCCATAGACGGGACCATCGACCTTGACGGTGCGGGACACGATGTCGAAGAGGTCGACCGAACCGTCGCCGGAAGCAAGGTTGGCGCCCTTCGAACCGATGGTGACGTCCCCGCCCCTGACGGTGAATCCATCAAGGCGTCCGTCTGCACCGATATCAGGAACGCCCGTCGTCAGCGTGGCGCGCGGCGTGTTGATGAAGCCGCAGCCATCACAGGTGATGCCGTTTGGATTGGCGATGATCACATCCGCCCGGCCGCCGAACACTTCAGTCGGACCGAGAAGCGAACTGCGATTGCTGGTCGTCACCTCGTTGAGGATGACGGTCGCCGGGCTTTTTCCCTGCAGGTTGGGATTGCCGGGTGTGATGCCGCCGAGGTTGGATGTACCAACTTCACCGTTGAAGTTGTTGAGGATAACGCCCTGGGTACCGACGTTGAAGCTGTCGTATTTATTGTGCGACAGGCCCTGTCCATTAGGGGTGACGATATCGATCAGCGGCACGCCGTTCGGTGCAGTCCCGACGCCCGGACGATTGATCGCAGCCGCCCCCGCATCCGGTGCGATCTCCTGGGCACGTAGCAACACAGGCTGGAACGCGATGACGAAGCTCAGACCACTGGCGAGGAGTTTGCGCGCAAATGCTCCAGCGAGAAAGGACGCCGCCTTCCGGCTGCTCGCAACGCTCAAGGGGCGCTTGAATGCTCGTGTCATCGCTGGTTCACCTTCTACGCTGTACCGTCGGTGCTGGTGGGGTCAGTTCTTGGCTTTGTCGGAAGGCGACGACGAGACCTTGCCGTCCAGCCGCTTGTAGACTTCCGTCAGCTTCGACTGCGGAGCCGGGCATTTCTTGGATCTGGCGATATCGGTCAGAACCTGGTTCCGGTTGCGCAGCGCTTCGATCTCGACCTTCTCCGGCGACTTCGGATCCATGAAGAACAGTGCAGGCCAGAAGAGGAGAGCGCCCGTTGCTCCAAGGACGACGTTCTTGCCCTGTGCCTGGGAGCGTTCCTTCACGGTCGCCAGGATCTGTCGCTCGTTCGCCGCGAACTCACGGTTGATGCCAGCACAGTCGAAGACGCTGTCGCTCGGGTTGGTCGAGGCGATCGGATGAGCCTCTCGTCCGCCGCAACTGGATAGAAGCACAGCACCAGCGAGCAACGCAGCGGCGGCGGGAGAGACGGACGGCAATTGGAATTTCGTGAAATGCACTTGGTTTTCTCCAGGAGATGACTACCAGCGCACCGTCGCGCTGGCGAAAATGAGATTGCCGCGTCCTTCATCGACGCTGCTTGTGAAGGTTTTCGAGTAGCCGACATCGGCGCTCAAACTGCCGCCGACGAACTTTGCGCCGACCGTCCAACTGGCGAGATGGCCGCCCTCGATGTCGAAGCGGCTTTGCGAAAACACCCGCCCGAAATCGAGCCCGACATAGGGTCTGAGTTCGCCGAGGATCGCGGCCGCCTGGCCGCCCTCAAACGGCGTCGTCCGCCAGGCAAACTCGTTATGGCTGAAGAAGCCATTGTTGCCGAAGATCACGCTCTGCCGGATGCCGCGAACATTGCTGTAGCCGCCGAGCCCGATCTGCTCCGCCCCGAAAAGATTGTCAGGCGAGTATTGGGCGCTGAGGAGCGTCGTGAGTTCGAAGCGCTCGCCTGAAATCTCGAATGGACGCGTGCCGCTGACGGTTGCGCCAAACTTCGAAAAACGGGGATCTGCCGTGCCGGCACCCGGCTCTCCTGGTGCCACGGCGTCGAAGAGGTCGAGCCCTTGATCGAGGTTAAGGTCAAAGGCAAAGACACCGCCGAGCATCTGTCTCGAATGAGAAATCCCGATCGTGCCGACACTGTATCTGCGACTACCGACTTCGATGCGGTTGCCGAGCAGGAAGTTGTCGGTCTGCTTGTAGGTGAGGCCGCCTCTGATCGTCGTGATGGAATTCTTGTCGCGGTTGACGACGCGATCGACGCCAAGCCCGATCTCGGCGGAATCACCTGACGTCTCGATCGGTCCGAAGTTGCCCGGAACGGCACTGTCGTATTCATACCAGGAGCCATTCACTGAGACGGTCCAGTAGCCGTAGGGGATGCTGGCATTGCCGGAATAGCTGTTGCTGCGACCATCGCCGTCGCCGCCCCAGGGATAGTCAGGACCGGAGTGTCCATAAGAT
>Ga0123342_1010503_pt1 | contig 10567 bp, 4 predicted proteins | sample Turbeawhitnodule_FD_89960 | JGI IMG/M metagenome (GOLD analysis project Ga0123342, IMG submission 89960) | Root nodule microbial communities of legume samples collected from Mexico - Turtle bean Mexico white nodule | ecosystem: Host-associated > Plants > Roots > Nodule | place: Mexico: Nepantla... | reverse complement strand
GATTCTTGATTTATCCTCAAACAAGATTGTCAGCAAGATTCCTGAAGGCATCAGCAGCTTGAAAAAGCTTCAGGCTTTGAAACTGGGAAGGAATAGCCTCTACGGTGCAATCCCAGCATCTCTAGGCAACATTTCTTCTCTCAAAAATATCAGTTTTGGCACCAACTTTCTCACTGGTGGGATTCCCAGTGACTTGGGTAGGCTGCATGATTTGATTGAGCTTGATCTCATTATTAACAATCTCAATGGAACCGTTCCACCTGTTATATACAACTTATCTTCCATTGTAAACTTTGCGTTGGCTGGAAACTCTTTGTGGGGTGAGATTCCACAGAATGTTGGTGTCAAACTTCCAAAACTTATAGTGTTCAAGATCTGCTTAAATTATTTCACAGGTGGAATTCCAGGGTCTTTGCACAACCTCACCAACATTCAGGTCATTCGCATGGCTTCCAACTTTTTGGAAGGAACAGTGCCACCTGGTCTGGGAAATCTCCCATTTCTTCACATGTATGATATTGGTTATAACAGGATAGTGAGTTCGGGCGTCAGAGGTCTAGACTTCATCACTTCTCTGACTAACAGCACTCACCTGAAGTTTCTGGCAATTGCAGAAAATATGCTGGAAGGTGAAATTCCTGAAACCATTGGCAATCTCTCCAAGGATCTCACATATTTATACATGGGAAAGAATCATTTCAGCGGAAGCATACCCACCTCCATTGGTCGTCTTAGAGGCTTAGGGGTGTTAAACATAAGCTACAATTCAATCTCTGGAGAAATCCCACAAGAGTTAGGCCAGTTAACGGAACTACAAGAACTATCTCTTGCTGGGAATGAGATATCAGGGGTTATTCCAGACTCCCTTGGTAACCTCCTCAAGTTATACTTGATTGATTTGTCAAGAAACAAACTAGTGGGGAGAATACCTACCACTTTTGGGAATTTGCAAACTCCGCTTTACATGGACTTATCAAGCAACCAACTCAATGGAAGCATTCCTGTGGAAATCCTCAATCTCCCAACTTTGAGCAATGTTTTGAACTTGTCGATGAACTCTTTGAGTGGACCAATACCTCAAATTGGGAGATTGAGTCGTATTGCCTCCATTGACTTTTCTAGCAACCAATTGGATGGTAGCATCCCCAGTTCTTTCAGCAATTGTCTCAGCTTGGAAAATTTGTTTTTGACCAGGAATCAGCTTTCGGGGTCCATTCCAAAGGCTCTTGGAGAAGTGAGAGGCTTGGAAACTTTGGACCTATCCTCCAACCAACTCTCTGGAACCATTCCTGTTGAACTTCAAAATTTACAGGCGCTTAGGCTTTTAAACCTCTCGTACAATGATTTAGAAGGAGCCGTTCCAAGTGGTGGAGTTTTCCAAAATCTCTCTGCTGTACATTTAGAGGGCAACGGAAATCTCTGCTTGCAATCCCCATGTGTGAATCGTGGCGAACGAAGAAGAAATGTTGGACATTACATCATCGTAGCTGTTGCAGTAGCATTGGTACTGTGTCTCACAATTGGCTCAATACTATATATAAAGAGCAGAAAGGTGAAGGTAGCATCATCATCATCTGAACAGCTAAAACCTCTTGCGTTAATGATCTCTTATAATGAGCTACGCTTAGCAACTGAGGAGTTCAACCAGGAAAACTTATTAGGAGTTGGGAGCTTTGGCTCAGTTTACAAAGGCAATCTAAGTCATGGAACTACTGTTGCAGTGAAAGTTCTTGACACCCTTAGAACTGGTTCTCTAAAGAGTTTCTTTGCAGAATGTGAGGCTATGAAGAACTCGAGGCATCGAAATCTGGTTAAGCTCATCACATCATGCTCCAGTGTTGACTTCAAAAACAATGACTTTCGGGCTCTGGTGTATGAGTATCTATGCAATGGTAGCTTGGATGATTGGATTAAGGGGAGGAGAAAGCATGCAAACGGAAACGGGTTGAACCTTATGGAGAGATTGAACATAGCAATAGACGTTGCTTGTGCATTGGATTACCTGCACAATGATAATGAAATCCCAGTTGTGCACTGTGATTTGAAGCCTAGCAACATTCTATTGGACGCAGACATGACGGCAAAGGTTGGAGACTTTGGACTGGCTAGGTTGCTTATTCAAAGATCAACCAATCAAGTTTCCATTAGCTCCAGTCATGTTCTTAAGGGTTCAATCGGCTACATACCTCCAGGTTAATGCATATTCATACTAGTTTCTCTTTCCCTCTTTATGAACCTTTCATTTAATATCAAATTATGAAACATTATGAATAACTAGTATGGTTGGTTTTGCAATGCAGAATATGGATGGGGAGAAAAAGCATGTGCAGCTGGAGATGTATATAGTTTTGGTATAGTGTTGCTAGAGTTATTCTCTGGCAAAAGTCCAACTGATGAATGCTTCACTGGAGGGCTAAACATAAGAAGATGGGTGCATTCAGCATTCGAAGAGAAGACAATGGAAGCCATTGACCCTGAGTTGGTGTCCCTCATTTTGGATGATGACCCTTCAGAGAGACCAAATAACGTACAAGTGTATTGTGTGGATGCAATTCTAGGAGTAGCCATATCTTGCACTGCAGACAATCCAGATGAACGCATTGGCATTAGAGATGCTGTTCTCCAACTGAAAGCTTCTAGAGACTCTTTGAATCACTCTGATCACACTTCTACTGCACATACCAACTCTTACTTAAACGTTTCACAAAAATAATGCTGAAATTTTATGATCACGGAAATGTAAAACGTAATAGTACTTTTTTTTTTTCTTGAAATGATCAAATGTTTTAGTTTGTCTAAGTCAAAGAATATGATAGAAATTGTGGTGCTAGTAATAGATTATAGGTTTTATGTTTGTGGTTAGTTGCATTTGTAAAACTTGTGACTTCTAATTGTTTAATAAGAAAGATTTGTTCTTAAGAAGCATGAAAAAATTCATATACAAAATAAGATACCACTTTAGTTTACTCTAGTAATGCAAGCTAATTTATATTTTTCCATTTTTCTATGAAAACATATTTTTTCATAACTAATTATTATTGAAATTATTAATGAGGATTTTCTTCTATTTCATAAAACTAAAAGTTGATAAACTAAATTAGCAATTTTTTAGTAACCTTTATAACCTCACATCCTTTTGTTTTTCCTTTTTATAACTATTTCAACTTTATTCTTGTTAACTTCATCGTTCATAGTACAAGGTAACAGAAAAAAAGTATGATCGTGATGACTCCACAGAGCAAACTTACAACAAAACCAGAAACGCCAAGAATAATCTGCAAAGAGGAACCAAAATCTAAAAGAAGAGAGAAGAAATGACAAGAAAAGCCACGCAGAGAAAAAAAGATACAGGAAAAGAAAATCTAATTCAGAAGAAGAGATGTGTGGTAGTGTTTCTGACACAAGCAAACCTTCTAAAATAAAGCAAGGGTAAGAAAACAGAGAGGCTTCTTCTTCCTGCACCCCTACATTTTTCTTCCTGCACCCCCACAATTTTCTAAATCCCAAAACTGATCTTAATCTTTTATTTGAAAAAGGACACCGTGGTTACCAGAAATAAGGATCTGGGAGTGTGCTACGGATTCATCAATCCAGAATTGAATATTTTTTTTTTCTGGATGAGGAGGTGTTCCGGAAGCAATTTTTTGCATAAATTATTGATTTCCAGATTGCTGAATCTGGAAGCCTAATTCTGTTACGGATTCATGGATCCAAAATGTTTTTTTTTTAATTACAGATTTCTGAATCTAGAATGCATATTTCTGTTACGGATTGGTAGATCTGGAATGATTTTTTTGAATGTGAAAAACATATTTTGAATTATGGATTAGTGGATCCAAAATTTTACTGGAAATGCCAATCCGAAATTTTTCTGGATTCCATAATCCATAATGCAAAAAAATAAATACAGTTCAAGTGCATTTTAGGGTTTTTAAAAAATAATTGGGACAATTTGGTCTTTGCATAACATTGTGGGAATGCAGAAAGAAAAATGTAGGGGTGCAAGAAGAAACTGCCAAACAGAGAACTTAAAAAGAAAATGGGCCGAAAACAAACAAGCGCAAACAGAAAAACATAAACAAAAATAAGGGCCAAAACAAAACGAAAACAGTTTATCACAAGCGTCAATTCCTGAAAAGTTATGTTAGTAATAATTACATCATGTTAACGTTAATGTTTATAATAACACATCAATACATAGTCAAAAATGTAACGTTGATAATGTCATGTATTTAAAAAATTATGGAAATAAAAATAAAAAGTTATAAAATCTAACATCTACGAAATATGAATAAAAAATTAATAATGTCATTTCCATTTTATCAAGATCACTTCTTTTATATAGTTGAGGCTAGAACTTTCAAAATAGATTATTCAGGTGGGTCTGATCCAGTCCAAGAGTTGGTGGATTATATGAATGGACTTACTTTTTTTTAAAAAAAAAAATTACAACTTTTTTAGTTTTATTTGTTTTCTTCTATCTACATTTTTCTAATAACAAAAGTGGAACCAAATTCTCAATTATTAGAATAACCGTGGAAAAAAAGTTATCTATTATTATATATAATAATAACCTTGACATATATTAATATATATAAAATAATACCTATAAATAATAATTAAAAATATCATATTAATATAAATATCCACTAGCCGACTTACCATGGATTTAAACCGGGAGAGTTAGATTCTTAGTGGATTGTGTTCGATTTTGATCCATACCAAGATTTATAATTTTTTTAAGTATAAACTGGCTCATGGCTCATGAACTTTGACCTACTTTGATAAGTTTAAATAAGGGTATATAAGAAAGACACTTTCAAGATCAAATCAATTAAAGAATAAATGAAACGATAAATTCGTAAATAAATTCATAATAATGATTAGTTTATACATAAAGATTCTCACCTATTTATATTGTTACTAGTGGATTTATACTTATATGTGTATGCTTGATGAATCCAATGTTAACTAAGCCTTAAGATTAATGGTGTAACAATTTGATTATTGACCTAAATATTCATCAAGTTATCGAGATATTGGGTTATAATTAGCATATTTGTGATATATTTTCAACAATTCAATATGTGCTTAACTATACGACTCCTACATTCATGGTAGGAGTTGTAAACTTTTGTTAAATAATTGTTCTATAACGTCCTTTCTTTTGTGTTTGTTAGCTTGGATAAGAGATCGAATGTCATTTTTTGACAACTGTGTTCGACATGTATTTTTTTGAAACTGGATAACATCTTAGAAACTCTCAAATAATATTGTAATAAAATAGGGTTTTTAACTTGAAAGTCACTTCTTACATAGTTAGGTTATTGGAGGTTTACAAAACAAATTATAAGAATGGAATTGTTGAAGTAACATGTTATTTGGTCCTTCTAGTACTCTTCATATAATACGCTATGCATTCTCTGTTGATCAAACCCTCTGTCTGTGTTTAACCAAATGGGATTTTATTTTCCCGTATTTTGTTCCCATGCAATATGATTCTTTTCTACCGAGGTTGTTATCTCAAGAAATAATTTTTTTTAATGATATAATGAAATTCTCGGTGGCTAATGGCATGTCCATGAGAAGGAAGTTATAGATTTTTTTTTATCACCAAAAAATAAATAAAATAAAATGAGACACTTTAGGGTGTTTCAATCCTTATACAAAATTTCAAAAACAAATTTTCTATTATCTTACCAACTAAGGATCCAACAAACATTGTACGATCAAGATAAAATCTCAATAGAGGAAGTTATAGGTGTCACTCACCATCCCTATAGGAATTTTGTTGTCACTGTGCATGTTAAAACTGACACAAATGATACCACTAAAATAACTAATTTACCAAATATCTAATTTGAAGAAAAAATGTTTAATTACTCCATAAAAAATAGTTATGTATTAATTAGGTCCTAAAATTTATTTAAAACATGTATCTATCATGTTTACATGTTTCATATGTAACAATAATGAGTTTTTTTTTTTCTTGTCAAATCGAAATATGTTTCAATTTGTCAGCAGTAAAATATATACGCTTTTTATATAATTAAAATAATAATAAAGCTATTTTGAATATATGAATTATATATAAATGTAATTCACCACAAGTAAATATATTTTTTAATTTTTATAATTAGATTTATAATGAAAAATTTAAGTTGTTATTTAAAATTAATTGTAGTTATTAATAATTAATTTTAGAATTATTGAAATCCGATTTAAAAATAGAGATAAGAGATAATAGATTGAATGAAGTACGTGGTTGAAATAATTGATATGTTTTACTAGTTACAGGACTAGTATGTGAAGTGTACTTCCATAGAAAATAAGAGACAATATTGAGAATGATCAATTAAAAGATTGAAGAAAAGTGTATGTTAGATTATGTTTTACTTTCTTAAAACAACTTCCACCATTTTTAAGTAAGAAGATAATAATTCATATCGTTTTGAAATTTTAAGTGGAAGAATAAATTATTTTTCTCTCTCAAAGACCAATGAAAATAAAATAAAATTAGACACACACAATGACGAATGTATGAGGTAGAATATACTATATAGGCTGAAGACTTGTTCAATGCCTACTCATAAAAGAATGAATGCAAATTCTTCATGCACTCTCATATCTTTCTCCACTATGTCATAATGTTTTAATTTCAATAATATCTTTTTAATATAGTAAAAAGTGTGATATATTATTTTTTTATTGTGAGTCGTGGTAATTGTTTGGAGTGGTTTCGTGGCTATTAAAATAAAAAAAATAAAGGGCAAAAAGGTAAAAGATATGAAAAATAATATAATTTTTTATTTATTTAGTTCAAAGCAAATAGTCTTAATATATACAAACATATACCAACGATAGATGCACTCTAGGTTTAGTTAAAGAGACATGTAAAATAAAAAGAATAAAATCTAGAATAATAAAAGACAAATTAAAGACTAGACATAAATACAAAAAGAAACAGTTAAGAATTAGAAAAGACAACATTAATATTAACTTTCGTTTAGAAGTCTGGTATCCATATCTTTTGTTAGTGGCGAAAGTTGTATTTTTAATGGTGGTGATTGTGTTTTGTTCGTCTTTTTTTTTTTTAAGCTACAAAACTCAGAAGAAAATGAAAAATCAACGAAGTGCAAAAATAGAGTATAAAACTAAAAAAAATAACTTTGTACTAAAAAACGTTAAATATAACAAATTTTTTCATCAATTCTCTCACACACATCCAAATTAATCAAAAAGAATGAAAGTGTTGCGATCAGAGGCTGAAAGATAACGGATGCAATCGATATTATATAAAAAAGTGAAATTATATTTCATTTAGAATTATATAAAAAATTTAAAAATGTTAAAATCGATTTTTCATGTGAAAAGTTGTAAGGGAGAAAGATAGGAAGGTGGAGTAGAATTTGCAAGAACGCATAATGTGCATTAAAGACTTGAAATCCTACTTGTGGTGTAAACCATTTCAACACAAAGAAAACTTGTGTTATTGTGTTCATTGGTGGGGATTTTATTGTCCACAAGTTTGATTATGACTTCACTTGCATCATATATTGCATGATCCAACAAAGTGAAGAAACCTGTAAGATGAAATAAGTCTTGAGATGTTGGTAGTTTACGTATGCAAGAGGGAACATATATTTCCAACTTTCATATTACTTATAAAACATCTGCTATGCGTTTTCTTTTTACATAGACTCTTATTTTAGGTTTTTTATTCCAGTAATTTGAAGTATTTTATCTTTTGTTTCTCTAATAAAATCAGAAATACTAATTTTATCATGTGTTATGGTAGTAATAATTACATCATGTTAACATTACTGTGTATAACATCAATACACAGTGAAACATGTTCCGTTGTATTTAAAAAAAATGAAAAAAAATTAAAAAAATTACAAAATATGAAATAAAAATAATAATGTCTTATTTTATATAATTGAGACTAGAACTCTCAAAATAGGTTATTCCAGTTGAGTTTCATATGGTCATTTTGAGTTAGTAATTTAGTGACTCAATCGAGCAGAATTAATTTATTAGTGAGATAAATGGATCGACTCAATTTTTGAAAAAAAAATTACACTTTTTTGTTTTATTTTTTTTCTTCTATCTACTTTTTTTTCTAGTACATCTACTTTTTTTCTAGTACGAAAAGTGGAACCAAATTCTCAATTATTGAAATAACAGTGACAAAAATAATTATCATATTATTACATATATATAATGACCTTGATATTATTATCACTTATTTGGGTAGAAACGTGATATTATATGTTTGGCTGAGCATCAATCTATCATATAAAAAAATCTTTATATGTGAAAAATTTAATTCCAGCAATTGTATATCGCAAGAAAATTAAGACTATTTTTGTTTTAAAGTGGAGAAAAAACACAGAAACAATTGCAATGAAAAGTAAAAGAATCTACGTAATAAAAACAACATGATAGATAAATTGAAAACTTTTTTCCATGAAAAACTTTCTTTGCAAATATGCGAAGAAAGTTGTATATTTATATATATTTTTAATTAATTAATTTTAATTTACTTTTTATTTTAAACTTAATTTTTTTTAAATATAAAATATAATTATAATTTAAATATAAAAAATATAATTAAAATTATAAAAAAATAATTAATCATATTATATATAATAAATTATAAATATAAATAATAATAAAAATAAATATATTTTTTTAATAATTAAAAATAAATTTATACAATAATTATATTAATTAAAAAAGTAAAAATAAAAATAATAATTTTATTTAATATAAAAATAAATTTTTATAAAAAATTTATAATTATAAATATTTTAATTAAAAATAATTATAATTTATAAATAAATATATCAAATTAATTTTTAAATATAAAAATAAATATGTAAATTTACATTTTTATCCATTAAAAAATATATAATTCCAATCACACCTATCACATCATCCACAAATTTTTATAAACTTTTTCCACACTTTCTACTCTATTTACCTTAATCCAAACATCCTAATTTTCTTTACACTTTTTCTTTAAATCATCTCAAATTTTTTTTTTTTTTCACACCCTAATTCAAATAAAGCTAAAAGTTAGTTGTGTGCATTAACTTGAGGTTTTGAGAGTTGAAAACGTTGGTTGCATAAATCATCAACAAAGTCAGAACAACTTTTAAACAAAATTCATTTTTGTTGTTCACAATAGCTATACGAGCAACGATTATCCAACATCTTGATGTTACACATTTCACATTGAGACATTGACTCATTCAAAAGTTTGGTTTCTCTGTGTTTCCATTTCTCTGACTTTTTCTTCCAAATATTACTTTAATTCAACAAATCAAAATATAATTAATTTGTGAACGGCCATTTGCCGCAACATTCTCTAACAAAAAAGTAACTGCATAAATCTAATAAGAATGTTGCAAAGAATTCAACTTAATTCTATTTTTTATTTTAGTAAATTATATTTAACATTGACTTTGTATTCTTATTATATAAGCAAATAAAAAACAATCCAGTTTACTTCTTTTAACTTAAATTGATAAATAAATTCATTTGTTAAAATGCGTAGTCATCCATCTTTTATAGATAAATTGCATCTATAATGTATTAATATAAATATTAAAGTTTTAATTTAAATGTTCCATTTTAATTTTATTTATTTTTTCTGATAAAAAAAATAATTAAAATTTTAGTATGACAAGAAACACTATAGATTGTACTTTCCCCTCGTAATATGTGTTTAATATATTGAAACAATACTTAAAAGTTAAATCTTACAACATAATTTAATTTTACTAAAAACAATTACAATTTGAAATTTACTGACAAGAATAAGAATTAATGACTTTGAGAAAAGTTGTGGCTATGTAAATCAGTTTTCACTCTCATAATATTTTTGAATAATGCACTAAATTATTCTCTTAAAACTTAATTAAATGATTTTTTTATCGGCAATAAAAAATAAATAAATGGGAACCACTTCAGGGGTGGTTCAACCCTTATACATAAAGAGCAAAATAGCTTACCATACTCTTACCACGAAACACCTACCTGAATATCTAAGGAACAACCAAACTAACTATAGGAAAACATTAAATTATCATCCTCATACAATCCACTGGGTTCAAAACCCAATTAGAGTAAACGAAGGAAGCACAATGAGACTTTGCGTAAATCCACGACCAAACCTTTACCTGTACCAAGGTGAATACTTCGAGCGCATCTACCACCCCCTATCAAAGGACACACAATTCCTATGATTCCAAATACCACTCACAACTCCAACCCAAATTGCACCCCAAAACGTCATTAACTGAATCTGAAGCCTGACTTAACCTGAACTGTAGAAAGTTTGCCAAAGGATCCTTATGAATAACGACGCCTAGCCACTTAAAACAAAGACACCAAACACGCCAAGCGAAATCGCAGACGGAAAACAGATGACTGGACAACTCTTCCACCATCCCACACAGACAACACAAAGGATTCTCAATCACCACCCCGCGTCTTTCCAGATTTACCCTAGTAGCAACCTTATTCTCTATCACCCTCCAAGCTGTGAACAAAGCAGAAG
>Ga0123342_1010502_pt1 | contig 10569 bp, 9 predicted proteins | sample Turbeawhitnodule_FD_89960 | JGI IMG/M metagenome (GOLD analysis project Ga0123342, IMG submission 89960) | Root nodule microbial communities of legume samples collected from Mexico - Turtle bean Mexico white nodule | ecosystem: Host-associated > Plants > Roots > Nodule | place: Mexico: Nepantla... | reverse complement strand
GTGTCGCCATCTGGAGCTTCCTCCACTTGAGCGTCACTTCTACTCTTCAAGCCATTCGACTAAGTTACCCATACAAGGAGTAACTTGGTGCACAGCTTTCCTTGGAGCGCGACCCCTTAAGTGACGAGTACGGGGTGTCACCATGCACACCTTCTCTGTGGTCTCGTCTGTCGCTATCACGATCTGCTTCACTTGCACACCATGCACGTTCTGGGAAACTGTTCCCTTGCCCCGACCTCTGGCTAGGGAATGATTATCTGATAACCTCATCCTCCACTGCTGCGTGACAATCATATCACTCGTCCCCCGTACTTGTACCCCTTGGAAACCTTAAGTAAGCTTTCCTGATCTTTCGGCGATGTGCCCCTCTTGGCGGTCTCTAACCACCTGATCTCCTAGTACTCACATATGGCGACTATGACGCAACTCTGGTGACCGCCGGTTACACTCACTAGAGATCGGAGAACGCCAAGTCAACGATCGGCGACTACACAGACTTCTCGATGTACTTCCCTTCTGTCAGTCAGGTGTCCCGTTCAACACGCCTATATTATCGCTTGCTGCCACGTCATCACTCCCGATTACCTGATCGGTACAAAAAGTAATGAAGCACTTTTTTTTAAAAATGGGATATTTGAAAGGATGAATACATGTAAAAAAAAAATTGTTATTGAAGTCAATATCATTTTCATGATATATTTGTTGCATTTCGAGACCACCTTCCTTCAAATTTCCAAATTTCTTTCCTTTCCTTGAGGGCTTATGGATTTTGCAACTCCATAATTACTAGTTAGACTCCATTTAAAAAGAAAAAAATAGACTAAATATTGTGTCTATATCGTGTTGTTGACGTCATTGTTGCAACCACTTTTTTCCTTTAGCTATTTCTCCATTATTTATCGTGTTGCACTCTTAGAGAGTGAGTTGTTCTAAAAATTTCATTTTGAAAGGTATTATTTATGTTGTGGAAAGTTTGTTCTAGAAATTATATTGTAAAAAGTTCGTTTCAGAATGCAATTCATATGTTAAAGAAAACTTGTTTTGAATAACCCATTATGGAAAGCTTGTTGTAGAAGGTATCATATTTCTTTTCGAGAGGTTGTTCCAAAAATTCTGTAATGAAAACCTTATTTTAGAATGTATTTTCTTGAAAGTTTGTTGTAGAAATCTTATTGTAGAAATCTTGTTCTAGAAATCATGTTTTGGAAATTATAGAATGCTTGTTTTAGAATATTTTGAAACATATAATATGGAAGTCACTTTTATAAATGGTGAAATTGCAATTTTCAATTTTAGAGCTACGGTTAAAAATTATAAGGGTGCAGCAAGAAAAAACCTTCCTTAAGTCCTATTCATACTATTAAATCCACTCTATTATTTGTAACTTGATTTTGTCTTTATTTTCAAGCTTTTATTTCATGCATCCTATTATATATTTCATGGCACTAAACTTTCACATTACAATCACGAAACCAAACACATAAAAATCTGGAGCATCTAGATTGTATTAATTAGGTCTTGAAATCTAATTGTTTAACAAGCATTTGGTGAGCATAATTGGGTTACTTCAACGTGGCTTTGGGTCGACAATCTCGGAAAACAACTCAAACATCAACTTATCATTGTCCTTCGAACTATTGTGGTGCTCTTCGGTATCAAACACTTCTTCACGAGCTTCCTCTTCGCTTTCGTCGGCACTCTCTTGCAGTTTCAATGCAGACTCCAGCATCAAAACGACATCGTTCATGGAAGGCCTCTGCACCCCTTCTTGTGACAAACAACTGATTCCAATCTCGCAAAACATGGCGAAACACTGGGGAGCGATCTTCCCCTTTAATATGGGATCCACAATCTCCGCCACCGTCCCGTTTTGGTAGCAATATCTGGCCCAATTAGCTAGTGACACCTGTTCGATTTCTTCCGTATGGATCACAGCAGAACGGGCACAGAGTACCTCAAACAACACCACCCCCAAAGAATACACGTCAGACTTCTCCGTCAGCCGCTGCCGAATAAAATACTCCGGATCCAAATACCCAAAGCTACCTTTCACGGCGGTGCTCACATGGGCCTTCGACATCTCATTCGGCCCTATTTTGGATAGCCCGAAGTCCGAAACTTTCGCAACCCACCTCTCATCCAACAAGATGTTCGTCGTTTTCACGTCCCGATGAATGATCACGTGCTTCGCGCCACTGTGAAGATAGCGTAGACCGCGCGCGGCGCCAATGCAAATCTTCAAGCGCTCCTTCCACGAGAGAGAGGGATTGTCGGTGCCGTAGAGATGGTCGCGGAGGTTTCCGCGTCCCATGAAGTCGTAAACGAGGATCATCTCTTTGTTATCGCAGCAGTAACCGATGAGTGAGACCAGATGGCGGTGGCGGAGCTGCGAGAGCATCTGGATCTCGTTCACGAACTCGCAAGCCCCCTGCTGGGAACCTTGTCTAAGGCGCTTGATGGCGACGGGGATTGAGCCGTCCTCGATGTAGCCCTTGTACACGTGGCCAAATCCCCCGTCGCCGACGATGAAGGCACTGTCGAAGTTTTTGGTGGCGGCTTTGATCTCGACAAGGGAAAACCGACGGCATTGATCAGACGGCAGAGAAAAATTGTGGTCCTTGGTTGACTTGTTCGTTGAGAACAACAGCGGAGTCCACTTGGAAGTGGTGGAGAACAGAACAAAGAAAACGACAAGCGAGATAAAAACGACACCGGATACTATCCCCGCCGTGATACCAATCATCCGCCTTCTGTTACTTCCCTTTTGGTGTGGTGTCTTAATCGGGTCCGGGTTAGGTCCGGCGAGGCTGTTAGACCTTGTGTCGCTCATTTTAAAGATCTCGAGACCGTTGAGGAAGGAATCGCTATACTTGGTACCCTTACTATCATAAGGATGCAATTGCAGGGAGAGGTTAATCTTTTTCTGATAAGTATTCTTGGAAATGAAAACGGCATACTCTTTATACACGCCGAAACCTTTCTGTTTCTGGCTCCATAACATAACATCAGCGCGACTCTCCGCCAACTTGCTTGCTATGTAAATGAAGAAGACCCTTTCACCGGCGTCTTCAATATCGTGCTCAAACTCGCAAAAGTGGAGCCTGAGGACGTAAGTGAAGCCAGAATCAACGGGAAACTCCCATGTGAGGTTGCTGATTTGGTTCAGGGAGGCGTTAGAACCCATGCTACGCGCTGTTCTGTACAGTTCCTCGGGTGCCACGTAGTCAGTCTTCACTGTTATGTTCATCTTTCTATCCGCCATTGCTGATACACCAGTGTTTTGTTTAATGAAATAACTTTCTTCGTCACCGGCCCATTTTCTGAACAAACCGGTGTCGTTTCTTGGCGATATTTCTAGTCCTCCCACATTGATTCTATACCCAGTCTCCATTGCAAAGCGGGTTCCAACAACGAAGGGTTTGCTACTTCCCACGTTCGTGAAGCCCGTGTCAGTTACTGACGTGTAATATAAATTGCTTGGCATGGAAAGTACCTCGATTCCGTTGATGAAAGCGTAGGAGTTGGACTGCGAGGGAGTGAAGATGAGGATAAGACCCTGACCGTCCTCCACGTAGACGATGTATTCTTTGAATATGATTTCCTTGTTTTCAGCGTCGGCGTTGAGAGAGGCGTTGAAATCTTGGAGGAGGATGAATTGGTTGGAGTGAACAGAGAAGGATGAGAGGGTGCGAGGAAAAGAAGGGTAAGAAGCGGGGAAGAAGAAGAGGCGAAGGAATTTTGGGCCCCCTGTGTGGAAATAGAAGGAGTAACTGAACTGGGAAGGAGAAAGGCGAGCAGTGGCGTAGGGGACATGGTTGGTGGAAGGAGATAGCGTTGTGGGTTTAGCTGAAACGGTGGCGTCTTCGTTTGTTAAGAGCACAGAATCTATGTCCCCGGTCCATGTCCTTTGGCCGTCGTAGGATGTTCCAGAGGAACCGCAAGTGATGGTGAAATTGTCGAGTGGGGTGTAGCCTTGGAAGTGTGGGAAGAGGAGGAGAAGGAGGAAGATGACAGCGTTGAAGGTCATGGTTTGCAGTGAGAGTGATGGAGCCAACACTTCTTATCATCTTTAGGTTGCAATTGCTAGGAAGGCCGCGAGAAACAATACGACTACTACTACCTGCCAGCTGTGTCAAATAAAATACAAAAACTTTTGGTTAACAACCTCTGCAAAATGTAATGTGCCAAAAAAATATTACGTGGAAGGGCAATTTTATAACAATAATGATTTCATAACATACTGGTTTTCTGAACTCTTTTTCACCACAATCGAGTACTTCTTCACGGTCATTTTTATATCTGGCTCCGTCGCTTCCTTGACGAGTTTTTCTACTACGAAGTAAAGTTGAAAATTGTTGTTCTCATGGGTCGTTATTCCTCCCAGATCGTCAAGCGAGATCGTTATTGTCGCATTTGACGTGACGGTGCACCGGAAACAACTTCGTCGCTAACAGCAAGAACCTCGTGTGGTCGCTGTCGTGAACGATAACGTGGAACTGGTCGGCATTGAAACAAATCCACACAACTTTTAAAAAGCTGTCATTTGATGATTCGACTGTTGGAAGACCCTTCGATGCAAAGGCGAAACTTTGAATTTGGATTATATATTACATCGATTATTACTAAGAAACAATATAATATATATATATATATATATATATATATATATATATATATATTATATCGGTTCTTGTTAAGAACCGATGTAATATAGCTTGCGTCCGCACAATCTCACTCTACAACGTCATTATCACATTTGTTACGTCAAATATGTGTTATTGTCATAGTGTGTCAATATATCACGACTCAATAAAATAACTATTATATCTCACATAATTACTTATTTTATTATGTATTATATATATAAAATTAGAGTGTTAGTATCTTTACACTAACAATAATGACTGCATCCTACCTAGTAACTAAATAAAGATCGCCGAAAATATTCTTACATTTCATAAATCAATATATTATTACTTTAATTATACTCTTTATAATTTAATATAAATTATTAATATATATTATTATATTGGTAGACCAGGTTGTAAAGTGAAAATATTTTATCTTATATGAATATCAAAGTATAATTTTTTTTCTTAAAATTTAATATTTTAAATGTATTTTTTATTTTAATTTAAATTTTAGTATAATGGATTTTCTAAAGATTGTTTCCTTTCGATATGTCAAAGTATTTTATTTTCCTAAAAAATATATTCTTTTACTAATTGAGTCTAAAGATTTGGAAAGCCGGCAGATATTAATATTAATGTCATGAGTCAAACAAATACTACACTTGATATAAATTTATATTTTTATATTTATAACTAGTCATTAAAAATATATTTATGATTTATAATTATATATAAAGGACTTATGAAAGTTTAGTATGTATATATTTAACCTTTAAACATCTATTTGATTCTTATAACTACACTCGTTCACCCTTTCAAACAATTTGTTTCTCTTTCAGCAAACTAAAAAAAAATATTGGAACATCTCTAAAATTAGAACATGGTGATGTTTTAAGATTGTTGAGGTGAGTGTTGTGAAAATCAATCATCCTTATATCCAGAGTTATAATTTATTTATAGGAATATAAGTTCAAACTAAATCTTTCTACTTTTTTAAATTTTTGGAGTTTAATTTTTTTTATTATAAATTAATAAAATAAAACGAGGCACTTAAGGGTCCTTTTCTAGATTAAGAGTTCACCGATTCAAAACAATAAAGCACCAAAAAATCTTAAACTACGAGAGACTCCTCGCCCCTTACAAACCCAAAGGGAATAGAAAAGCACTTTAAACCAGTCCTAACAGTATTGTTTAGCAAAGCTATAATAAAAGATTGCTTCCTCCACCCTATGCATATGGTTGAGTTGCATGTGAATACCTTGCCACTGGACCTCAGATTTCAAGCAAAAGAAATTGGGAATTAATGCATCATAAACAACTAGCCAATTGCTTACGAATAAACTACTACAACACACCACGTTTAGGTTCACTTTCCATTCTAGCATACCAACTCCTTACAGGCTCACTGCACTGATAAAACAACCAACAAGTCCATTGCATCTCCATCAGCACACACGGAAGACGCACAATTACATCACCGGGATTAGCAAATCCTGCTACATACAACAAGAAAAAACCAGCAGAGCACCCTACTTCCCTGCTTTTGGTTATGCATTTGGATAAAGCTGTACCTGCAAAAACTTCGGATCAAAGTTAGCTAAAGACTGTTTCTGGTATGTGATATGTATAGTCATTCTTCTTGCTCCATAGGTAGTTTTTCTTTAAGACAGTCCCTTGACATCAGCATCAGGAAGCCAGATAACATAGCAAGCAGGGCTGCTGAGGTAGAATTGACACCTCACTCCTTCAATGTTCCACGTCTTTGCATGCACCTTCCCACCACCTGCTTGAGCTTATGTCCCACCAATCTTAAAAAGCATTATGGAACCATCCCACCACCTTCTTGAATTCAGTTTCTAACCCCTGCACCTTTGTTACTTGGTCTTAGGTATCGATTAAGCTAAAGTTTTATGGCGAATCTTCTCCAGAGCCCCTCAACCAATCTGAATCTGTCAACCCCTTCCTTTGTCCACTTCAAACCAAAAGGCCCAAAATCAACCCATCCTTTACTTGATTCCTCTCAAACTCCTGCATAGCAGAAAGGTGTATTGACGCTTCCTGCACTCAACCCCTCTGTGACACCAGTCATGACTACTACTACTGCTAAGAACCTGCAGTTTTGTTCCCCAAATTCTTCTGATACTACCAGGATCTCTTGTATGCTATATTTGCTTCCATAATTGACAGAATTGTAATACAAATACAACAAATACTGGCCATCACTTAACACATAGAGGCACATATTTCACCCCTCCATCTCCAGAGTTTATCCTCCCATGTGTACACCAATCACTCCCTCCTGTCATCCACAATTTCGAATACATTGGTTAGGATTTAGAATCCAATCGGAGAAAGCATAGATAAAATACTTTACCTTATGTTTCAACCATAACCAAGAAAGCAGTTGCGCCGAATGAAATACTTCTTTTGCATCTGGAACCCCTTGTTTAAAAATAATCTCATTTCTTTGATCACAAATATACCTTACTATTGAATCTCTCTATTAATGCTTAATAGGCCCTATAAATGACTCTTTAGACAAGTTACATTCTCTTTTAATAGAAGATCAAACTAATTCTTGGTACACAACCCCTCAGGCCTTTTCAGGCAAAAAGCCTTATACTCAAATTTTGTTAAGCCTTAAAAATTTGTTAAACTAATTCATAACTAACTAGTTTATTTTAAACAAGAAATAGAAAGATAAAACCCATTCCAAAATGGTGTGACATTAAAACAAATTTAATGTAGTTAACCGAAGCATTTGAGCTAAAAACGTATCAGAATTGAATAAGTATTTGATCGTCGATCTGAGTAGAGGTTTATGAAATTGTCTTAATAAGAATACCTGATAGAGGACCATCAAGCCACCGCAACTTTGGGCTAAGAAGATTGAATAAGATAGAGCTTTCATTACAACATCTATTTCTAAGAGTCTTTTTCATCTTCTTAGTCTTGTATAAAGTAGTGGAGTTTGGTAATTTTTGTATAGGATTTAATTGAACTTGTATTTGGGCCTTATTTGGAATTTTACTTGGGCCATGTATTAGGCTTATTTTCATGGGTCATGTATTGAGCCAATTTGAGTAGGGTGTAAATAGGAAAAAGAGTACAGTTAGAGTTACAATTGGGCCTCTTTGGATCCAATGCAACTTTAGACCATCTAGGGTGCACAAATAAATTACTACAGTACAAATAGAAACACATGGAGTGTCAAGGAATGCATGAAGGTCCCCATGTCATTCCCTCAATGGAGAGGATTCCTACCAATGCCAAAACACCACTTGTCTTCATGGGAATGGAGATGATTCTCTCCAATTAAAGGATGATACTTGTCAACCTCTAATTTGAGAGGATTTGCTCTAATGAGAGGAAGTCAATTGTCACCATGGGAGTGCAGAGTTTTTAAGGTTAAAACTTGTACCTTGGCTTCCCTTAGAGCTATAAATACAATTGTTAGCCCTCTTGTAAATGAGCTTAGAATTTATTAAAGAAATGTTGCCCAAAGTTGTGCACATCTTGTCTTCTTTTCTCACTCTTTGTTAGCACTAGTTTTGTGTCTAGCTTAGAAATTTTACAAGTTGACCTAACCTCTTCTAAGTCTCTATATTGACCAACCAAATTCATCTTCTCCGTTTAAATTTCTTCATCCATTTAACTCATACAAGGCATCCATAAAATCACAAGATATTAAAAATCCCAAAGAGCTACATGGCTTCAACATAGGATTAGATCACTACCACTTTGATTTACATGAGCGAAATAAAGGCCAGAGAGTCTCGTTCTAGAGAGAAGAAACTTACACACTCAATGAACGAGAAGTGAAGTGTCCTAAGATTGAGATGGTTGAGATAAAAGGAGGATGTAGACAAATGTTAATGAAAATCTTAAGTTGTAAATAAGATACTTATAACCGAGCCCTGTTTTTTATAACTTATTAATTGAAACCTTAAAGCTTAAATTGTAGGTAATTAACCGAGATATAACTTATAACTTATCACAACTTATAAATAGGGTATTTAAGTGGTACCTCGTTATTAGTGCATGATGTGTGTCATTTGAAGACTTCGTGAATTAATTATTAAAAAAGAGAGATTCAAATCCCGATCAAAGTCGTAATGGGGTGTACAACTCCACGTGCATGTCCCAACCTAATGAGGATTAGAATCTCGTTTATAACTGTGTTGAGGTTTACAAACCTTGTGTGCATCTCTCGACCTTGATGAAGATAAATTTTTTATCAGAGTTGTAATGAGGTGTACAAACCTCGCTTGCATGTCCTGACCGTGATGAGGATTAACATCCCGATCATAGCCATAATAAGGTGTACAAAAACCTCATGTGCATATCCTAGTAAGATCCCGTTAAAAGTCGTAATGGGTTGTACAAACCTCATGTGCATATTTTGACAGTGATGAGGATTACAATCTCGATCATAGTCATAATGAGGTGTACAAAACACGCGTGCATATCCCGACCGTAATGAGGATTAAGATCTTAATTAGAGTCATAATGGGGTGTATAAAACCCGCATGGATATCTTGAATATGAAGAGGATTACAATCTGATTAGAGTTGTAATGAGATGTACAAATGTCCCATGCATATCCCGACTGTGATGAGGATTAAGATCCTTATTAGAGTCATAATGGAGTGTACAACCACACATGCTTATCCCGAATGTGATGAAGATTAAGATCCTGATCAAAGTCATAATGGAGTGTACAAACCCCACATGCATATCCCAATTGTGATGAGGATTAAGATCCTGATCAAATCACTTGAATATTAGAAATCACCAATACTTTAATTTCTCTACATCGTCAATATAGAATGTTAGCGTAGTGAATTGTCTAATTGGATGTTAACCTAGGTCATGATGGGACAACTAAACAGACAATTAGAAAAAAATGAGACAATAATCATCATAATTTATTTCGAAAAACTACGGAAAAAGCAAAAGAAATGGTTTGCGATACCAGATTTAGGGTTTGAAAGTCGGTTAAATGTAAAGAAGGTGTTAGTACCTTACAACGTTCGTCTTAAGACAATACCTTTTATTAAATATGCAAAAATGAATGTGATTTTTTTAGAATATTTATTTTATAAAAAAATTAAAGAAAATATTTTTTGAAATTTTTATTTGGATCCGAGTCATCCATATTAGAAACAAATTAACATGTGTTTATCTCTTTCCGGATCAAATTTAATGACTTTATATTATATATTTTGACAACTACTTAATATTCATATGTTCTATATAATCATTTACTTTTTAAAATATATTCATTTTGTTAATGATAATAATGGAAATTCTTATTAATAATAATTATATATATAACATAACATAATTTAAAGAAATATAAATAATATTAAAATTATCTAAATAAATTAACTTAACTAACAAAATTAATTTAAATTAATAAAAAAAAAATTATAAAATTATATTTAAGTATATAAAATTATTTATTTATTTATTTGAATTTTAAATTATTTTTTCTTTTGTTTATAATTAAAACTTTAATTTTTTTAATTAAATATAATGTGCACAAAATTAATTATAATTTTTTTTATATATAAGGGTAAATTTGTAATCTTATATTTTACACAATTAAAAATAATTTAAAATATCCTTACAATCATTACATCACTCAAATATTTCAATAAATTTTTTTCACACATCCAATCTAACATACATCAAACCAAACACTCTCAACTTTCTTTACAAATCTTTACATTTTCACTCTCTCACACCATAAACTTTCTACTCTCCCACACCATCTAATCCAAACAAAGGATTAAAGGGAATCAAGTCCTTGAAAAAAAAGGGTACTAAAATCTTCCATCTCAGCTTTACTTAACGCCACTCCAATCTCAATTCCTCCACTGATATCCCTACTTTCACTGAGAGAAAATGCTCCAGTTTTGTCTGTGGATATGAT
>Ga0123342_1010500_pt1 | contig 10570 bp, 10 predicted proteins | sample Turbeawhitnodule_FD_89960 | JGI IMG/M metagenome (GOLD analysis project Ga0123342, IMG submission 89960) | Root nodule microbial communities of legume samples collected from Mexico - Turtle bean Mexico white nodule | ecosystem: Host-associated > Plants > Roots > Nodule | place: Mexico: Nepantla... | reverse complement strand
CATTAAAAAATTGCTCTGCAAACATAGGCCATGTGATGATTGGCAATCCAGCATTCAAGCTTTCAAGAATGGAGTTCCAACCACAGTGAGTCACAAAGCCTCCTATGGCAGGGTGATTCAATATCTGCTGCTGTGGTGCCCAATTCCATACGATAAAACCCTTCCTGCTTTCTTTCATATTATCCTCAAACTCTTGCAGGAAACTGTCTTCATTCTCACTTTCATCCTTTTTCCTCATGACCCAGATGAAACTATGACCAGAATGTTGAAGCCCATAAGCCAGTTCAACAAGTTGAGCATGAGGGAGCCTAGTGAGGCTTCCAAAATTTACATAAATTACAGATTCATTTTGCTCAGTGTTAAGCCAGGTTAGCCACTCTGGTTCTTCTGGAAGGTCCTCCTTGTGTTCCTCCTTCACTTTTTGCCCATCATCCTTGTTAACCCAGGCTGAAACTGGTCCAATATTCCAAGATTTGATCCCCACTATACTCTTATGAAGTTGCTCATACTCACTTTCAAGTTCATGAAAACTATTATAGAGTGCTCCATAGCTTCTGTACTCTGATTCAAACATTTCCACAAAAAAGTGTGGGACATCCTTACGAACCCTTTCCCAGTTTGTTAGCTGCAGACGGGTCATCTCTATTCTATGAGGAAAATTAGGAATTGTAAACTTGTCGGTATCGGACACTAACCTCTCTTGAGGCCTGTGCCTCCGGATAGAATGAACAGCACAGTTGGATAAGTAGCTTGAGCTGTAAAAGAAGATTCTTGGAATACCCAGTTTTTCTGCAGATTCCACTGTCCAAGGATAAAACATATCACTCACTATGCAATCTGGATGCAGATCTTGAAACAGAATCTCAATCTGACTTCTGAGCACTGATATTCCATGATGGATTCGACCCAATATTTCTAGGGAAGTGCCATCTTTCATGTTTTCAACCCCTTCGGGGAGACCTACTTGGACTGCAGGGAAAGGAACCAGTTGGGTTCTGATATGGTATCCAAAGCTGAAGTCACTATCTATGGCCTTTTGGAAAGCCAAAGCATTAGCAGGGGTAGCTATAATGGTAACATTAACACCATGCCTGGCAAATAACCTTGCTGTGTCTATCATGGGGTTCATATGGCCAGGAGTTGGAAATGGAAGAAAAGTGACACTCAAGTGGTTGTGAGGTTGAGAATCCATTGGTTTGGCAATGTATGAGGTTTTGTTTCTTTGGGGAGGTGGCTGAGAGAACTTTCTGTGATACACAGAAAAGGGTTTTCAGGATTCTACCTCACTAAATGAAGGAAGAACTATACCAGAAACAAAATACCAGAGAACCCTTCATTATCTTTATCATAATGGATTGTATTGTTTATCGGTGAAGACTTAAACAAAGCCAACACATCTCTTTCACCCTTCCTCAAACATGTCTTACGTGGTAAGTGTAGTTTGTTTTATGTGATCATTTAGCAGGGACAAGAACCATTTTATATGTTTGTCTTGTCTGTTGTTTGTTTCATCAGTTTGCCTTTCTCCATTATTCTTCACTTATGCATCCTATAGTTTCTTCTTGTCTTGTGTATATTTTTTTTTCTCAAATATTATTATTTTACTTTTATTTTTCATTTTATATCTTTTTTATTTATTTTTCTATCTAATACTATTTTTTTTTCTTGATAACAATATTTCCACCTTTAAATATTTATAAAATTATAGTAAATTTAAATATTTATAAAATTGAAATAAAAGAAAATTAAAAATTTGAAAATTAAAAATTAAAAATTAAATATATAAAAATTTATAAAAAATATCATGTAAGTAAATAAAATATTTTATATAAAAAAATACATCTTATTTTACTGTTCAAATATTTTGAAAAATACATAAATTTATAAACTTCTATTTTACATATTTAAAAAAAATAAAAATTTGTGATAAAGATAATTCTCACGTCCAAATCCAAAAACTTCACTCTCTTTTCACTTCTCTATCACATTTCTTTCCACTTTTCTCTCACATCTCTCATTAATTAATGAATAATGTAAACACACCCATAGAGTTATTGTGATTTGTAATGCAACCTCCACCTATATCATTATGTACATAGGTATAGTAACAAGACAATATTGGACCTCTCTACAAACAAATAATATGTGGTTTCCTTTATAACTTTTAATGTTTATATATTTTTTAGTTTTCTTTTTATTTTTAACTAGTGTCCAAAATTTTAACTCACCATCTAGGCTATTATTAGCCAACTTCTATAATTTAACATTGCCTTTTAACAAACTTTCTATAATTTAACATCGCCTTTTAACAAACCTTTTATAATGATAAATATTATTAGTATTAATAATATAAATATTAAAATAACTATCATATGTAAATTAATTTAAAAAATAATAATATTAATTAAATAAATTTTTAAAGTAATGATAGTAAATATAAATTAAATAAATTAATAATAAATAAATAAATTTATTAAATAATAATAAATTTATTTTAATTTAATTTGTATCAAATATTTAATAATATTATTAATAAAAATAAATAAAAAATATTAATAATAAAAATATATAGTTATTTATATATAAAAAAATAGAAAAATATTATTAATTACAAAAAAATGAATATATAAATAAATAAATTTTTAATTATTTTTAAATATAAATAAATTTATTTATAGAAAAAAAAATTATACTTAGTAATGTTAAAGAACTCATTTTTTTAATTCTTTATGAATAGGTATGTATCGTTTTTGTTAACATATGGGTTTTGGTCTAGTCCCCGTATTTTTGTATTTTCTTTCTTTTTTCTTTTGTTTAATAATATTTTTTTCATGTGATGATAAATGATTGTTGTTTCTTGAGGTGTCAGCCTAGCTTATATCTTAAAAAAAAAAGAGAAACCTAACATTAAAGCTTTTATTTATAAAAAAAAAAAAAAAAACTCATTTTTTTAAATAGTTATTTAATATTATTAAAAATAATTTGCAAAATTTTAATTAACTGAAATATATAAAAAAAATACTTTATATTTTATTATTCAAATATTTTTAAAAATAAATAAATTTATAAACTTCTATTTTACATATTTTAAAAAAAATAAAAATCTGATAAAGATAACTCCGACATCCAAATCCAAAAACTTCGCTCTCTTTTCACTTTTTCTCTAACATTTCTTTCACTTTTCTCTCACATCTCTCATTAATGTAAACCCACCCATAGAGTTATTGTGATCTGTAATGCAGGCAACCTCCACCTATATCATTGACCATAGGTATAGTAACAAGACAATATTTATTGAACCTCTCAACAAACAAATAATATAATGTGGTTTCCTTTATAACTTTTAATGTTTCAATAATCTTGACAATAAATAATTATAACAAGAAATTAACAATAACATCTTATAATTAGCATTTGTCAAAATAAATCCAACTCAATGTAATTATTGAATCTAGGGTGTTTAAATGCAAAGTGATCTATAAAGTAAAAATAAATAAATCAAAACATGATAAAAAAAGTAAAAGTAGAAACAAATTTAATTCGATTAAAATCGTTAATTAGAATCCCATTACAAAATTATTGTTCCAAATGTTTTTCTTTGTTAATTTTTTTAAGCAAATGAATAGTTTTATATTGAAAACTCTAAATATACTATAAGATAAACTAGAACAAATAGAAGAAATAAACTCTTAACCACACGTGATTAATTATAAACATACTCGTTTATATTTCTATAAAATTCCAAGAGTGAATGGATTTTTTTACATTAGAATAAATTTGTCAACAACTATCTTAACATTAATATTTTGACAATTCATAATATAAAAACATCCTTTATACAATTAATTATATAAATATTTTAATTATATATTTTTTATGTGACCAAAGAAAGATAGTTAATAAGGAATTTTCTGGTGCGATCTTTTTCTTCCATAGATTTACTTGTGTTACAATTTTATGTTTATATAAGTCTACATTATGATTTGTAGATTGTTCCTGCCGGTTGACTCGAGGGCCATCGTACGTCTCACGATACTCTCCCGCCCGATTCTCTGTGCCTTTGTTCGTGTCTTTCTTTCGTTCAAACACCTGAAATCACAAAGACAAAGGGCGTCCTAGAGGCCGTTTGCACTCCGACGCTCAAGTCAGTGTAGGGCTAGGAAACACCAAAGTAAGCTGTAAAAAGCTTATGTGCAATCTGTGTGTGTGAAGCGACGCAAATGAATAGCGTACCTTACTAGGTTTGTTACTTCCCTTTATATAGTCCAAGGTTTCCACTACCCAAAATAGACTTTCTGAGGGTGGGCTCTAGCGCAGCTATTACCCACTCTTAGGGCAACCTAGCGTGTAGGGCTTCCTAACTGGAGTGCAACCTCTGAGGGGATGACCACCTGGATGCCACCTCGTGCACCTGATCTCTGGGGTCACCCGTCCTGGGAGCGCCCTAGTCATTCACGTGCCATGCATGCAGCTCACCCCTGGAACGTGACCTTCTCATGTCGTATCTTTTCCAGTGGCTCTTTACTTGTGTTACGCCTAAACGCGTCATCCACACCACACGCATGGACTCTCGTGACCTAGGCTTCTCCCTAACTGATAACTGGTGTGTGGTTTGGGATCCACCTCTCGTGGCCCAGCTCTGCTATTCGAGTCGCCGATGTCCGACCTCTCTACACTGCCTAGTGGCACATCAACACGTCCTGGTGTACGATGTATGACCACTCTTCGGTACCTTGGCGCACGTGGCTCGCGAGACACTGACCCATGCCGCTCGTGGGACCCACCTTACACGGCCCCATCATTACTAGTAGTCAAACAACACCCGAGGACTGGTCGGTATACAAGCCCCCTAGTCTTGAGCTGTAACTGGTTCAGCGAAAAGACTAAGTCCTCGCCCAGGCAATCTACGTTCCAACAGTGCCTCTAACGAACTCTTTGAACTTTAGGTAACACGCTTGCCCGTCTCATCTACAGTGTACTAGGTAGCGGGGCTTTGCACACCAACCTGAACTGACCTCACCCTTCCTCAGAATCAGGGGAGGATTTAACTGTAAATTGCACTGCTCAACCTTGGCGTTCTCACTCGAGAGGGCGGTGTTCCCTACGAGCCTGCCCTTTCCTCTCTCCAAACTTCTAACCCAAGGAAAAGCCTGTGACTAACCTCTTAAAAGAGGATTTCACCGATGAACCATTTCTCTTAACCTTAACGTTCTCACTCGAAGGGAAGGTGTCCTCTGCGAACCTACCTCCTCCGCACTCGAGATCCTCTAACGCAAGAGAATGGCTCGTATCTGGCCTCATCCTCGCTCAAAGGCGAGGGAGGATTTCTCTGGTGAACCATACTTGTTCATTCTTGGTGTTCTCACACGAGGGGGAGGTGTTCTCTACGAACCTACCTTTCCATCACCCAAGACTTCTAACCCCAGCGAACGGTTCGCAACTAACCTCATTTTCGCTCAAAGGTGAGGAGGATTTAACTAGTGAACTATTTCGCTCAACCTTGGCGTTCTCACTCGAGGGGGGAGGTGTTCTCTACGAACCTACCTTTCTCTCTCTCGAGACTTCTATCGCAAGGGAACAGTTCGCAACTGACCTCATCTTCGCTCAAAGGCGAGGAGGATTTAACTGGAGAATTGTTTCGTTCGACCATGGCGTTCTCACTCGAGGGGGGAGGTGTTCTCTACGAACCTACCTTTCCCGCTCTCGAGACCTCTAACGCAAGGGAACAGTTCATATCTGCATTGTATAAAACATTCGAGAATATACTTCGATCGAAATTTATTAGGTGGCCTCATTAAAAAAACCCTTATAAGGGAAAAAGAGTGTCCCCTAAAAACTATGTACAAGGCTACTGTTCAGAAGTACAACTTGAGGTTGGTCGCATTCCATGTACGAAGCCGGTGTGCTCCATTCCCAAGGGCCTCTGTCACTCTGAAAGGATCAGACCACTTGGGGGATAGCTTGTTCTCTAGTCGATAGGGGTGGGCCTTCCGCATCACCAGGTCGGCGACCTGGAAGTGGCGAGGCTTCAGCTTCGAGCTGCACTTGTACTCCACCCTTCTCTTTGACGCTTCAGCTTTGACTCTTGCTTCTTCCCTGACCTCATCCAGTATGTCCAGGTTCACCTTTCTTTCTTCGTTGGACTTCCTTCTTCTCTGGTGGACAGGCCTGACCCTGGGGTCTATGGTGAGGCGGTGACATAGGAAGTCTGGGTCTATGCCTGGCATGTCTGAGGCGGACCATGCGAAGGCATCCAGTGTCGTGCTATGACCTCGGCGATCTGGTCATGTGCTGCTTGGGCCAGCGATTTGCTAGGCTTGAACATCCTACCTCCAATCTCCCCTCCAGGACTTCCCCTGCTAGTTTGGGTCGCCTCTCACGGGCAACTATTTTTGGTGGGGCAACCCCTTCTTCACTTGGTGCCCTGGTGGTAACCATGAACACCCCTCTTTTCGTCTTGAGGTTGTTCTCATAACACCTCTTAGCCTCCTTCTGATCTGACTTGATGGTAATCACCTTTCCCCCCAGGCAGCTTCATCTTCATGTGCCTCGTCGATGATACCGCCTCCAGCCTGTTCAACGTAGGTCTACCTAGCAATATGTTATACGTAGAGGGGGCGTTGACGACGAGGTACCTGATGTTCTCCGTACGGGACTCTGTGAAGGTGGTCCTCAGCTCCAAGTGCCCACGCACCTCCACCTGGTCTCCCGCGAAACCGTATAGGCAGCCAGTATAAGGCCTTAGCAGGTCGGGAGACAACTACAGCTTGTTGAAAGTCGTTCAGAACATCATGTCTGCCAAGCTTCCTTGGTCCACCAGTACATGGTGTACCTTCCTCCCAGCAGTTACTACTGAGATCACCACGGGGTTGTTATCGTGTGGGACAACGTCTCGAAGATTAGCCTTGGTGAAGACGAGGTCGACGTCGAGGGTGTCATCTGCCTCTTGCGCTTCTACTAACATCACTGCTCGTGCATATCTCTTTCGCTGAGAAGCGATGCACCCTTCTCCTGAAAAACCTCCCGAAATGTTGTGGACTTCACCGTGCACGGGGATTTCATGCCCCTGGTCACCCCTATCATTGCCACGTCTACAACACCTTGTGTTTCCTGCAAGTAATCCCTCAAGAAGTCGTTCTTCACCAACTCGTCTAGCTGATGACCCAACACCAAACAGTTGCGGATAGGGTGGCCAAACGCTTGGTGGAACTCACACCAGGCGTTCTTGTTGGGCCCGAGCTTTTTGTCGGTCTTGGCGGGTATCTTCAATCTCTTTGCTATGTTGGGGATAGCGATGAGGTCCTTCAATTCTACCACGAAGTCGTGCCTTGGTGGTACATTTTCTCTTGCATGCCCCCTAGTTTGGGGCTTCCTGTGTTGGTAGGGCTGCTGTTTCGTCGGGGTCTTCTTCTTTTTCGTTGCCTCATGTACCCTTAGGGGTTAATGTCGACCTGGTGCATGTGGGCGCGTCGGAACAACGCATGTGCACTTCTCATGGACTTCTCCTTCCGCGACAATGTGAGCCACCGCTCGACGCCTTATCTCGCTGAAGGTTTTGGGGCGGTTCCTGATGAGTGTTTCGCTGAAAGGCCCTGGCACGATGCCCTTTTTTAACGTGTGCACTATCATCGTTTCGTCCTTGATGTTTAGCCTCACCACCTGTGCTCCAAAGTGATTGAGGAATTCTTTCAGTGACTCTCCCTAATATTTTCTTACGTCAAAGAGATCGTAAGAGACAGGTGGGGGAGCCCGATTCGCGATATACTGCTCTCTGAACAGCTTAGTGAGTTGTGGGAACGACGTCACGTGGCCATCAAGGAGGCTAATGAACCAATCCATCGTTGTTCCCACCAGTGTGCTCATGAACAGCTTGCATCGCACCGCGTCAGAACCCCCAACCAACATCATCTGTGTATGGAAGGTCGTGAGGTGAGCCTCTGGGTCCTCTACACCCGTGAAGGTGGCTTTGGGCCCCACCAGCTTGGCTGGTATCACGGCATCCATGATTGCTTGTGAGAATGGCATCGGAAATTCCCTGGGTGGCATCGCATGTTCTTGATCTTCCACCTCACGTTCCCCTACCTGATTGCGCAGATCCCTGCGCAACTCCTCGTTGGCTCTCTGCAATTCTTTGTTTCTCAACAACGACGTAGCCAAATCAATCTGGATGCATTCTTGATTCGCTCTTGATGTCGCCACCGTCTCTTGAAGAGCCTGCATCATTTCCATGATCTATTGCAGGGTGAGGCTTTCGCCTCCATTCGGTGCAACGGATCCTTGCCTCGTGTTTCTCATATTTCTTGATCTTTTCTTCTTGATCTTGCGAGTGGGATAGTATTTTAAATTGTGCCCCACGGTGGGCGTCAAATGTTCCTGCCGATTGATTCGAGGGTTTTCGTACGTCTCACGATACTCCCACGCCCGATTCTCTGTGCCTTTGTTCGTGCCTTTCTTTCGTTCAAACACCTGAAACCACAAAGACAAAGGGCGCCCTAGAGGCCGTTTGCACTCCGACGCTCAAGTTAGTGTAGGGCTAGGAAACACCAAAGTAAGCTGTAAAAAACTCTTGTGTAATCTATGTGTGTGAAACGACGCAAATGAATAGTGTATCTTAGTAGGTTTGTTACTTCCCTTTATATAGTCCAGGGTTTCCACTGTTTCCACTACCCAAAATAGGCTTTCTGAGGGTGGGCCCCAGCGCAGCTATTACCCACTCTTAGGGCAACCTAGTGCGTAGGGCTCCCTAACTGGAGTGCAACCTCTGACGGGATGACCACCTGGATGCCACCTCATGCACCTGATCTCTGGGGTCACCCGTCCTGGGAGCGCCCTAGTCGTTCACGTGTCATGCATGCAGCTCACCCCTGGAACGTGACCTTCTCATGTCGTATCTTTTCCAGTGGCTTTTTACTTATGTTACGCTTGAACGCGTCATCCACATCACACGCATGGACTCTTGTGACCTAGGCTTCTCCCTAACTGATAAGTGGTGTGTGGTCTGGGATCCACCTCTCGTGGCCCAGCTCTGCTGTGCGAGTCCCCGATGTCCGACCTCTCTACACTGCCTGGTGACACATCGGCACGTCCTGGTGTACGATGTCTGATCACTCTTTGGTACCTTGACGCACGTGCCTCGCGAGACACTGACCCATGCCGCTCGTGGGACCCACCTTACGCGGCCTCTTCTTACTAGTGGTCAAACGACACCCGAGGACTGGTCGGTACACATATAATGAAGGGTTTTCTGGTGTAGTTCTTCCTTCTTTTACTGAGGCAGAGTCTTTCTTTGTGATCACAGAAAGTTCTCTAAGACACCTCCCCAAACAAACAGTTCTCTCAGACACCTCCCCAAACAAACAGAACCTCATACATTGCCAAAGCAATGGATTCTCAACCTCACAACCACTTGAGTATCACTTGTCTTCCATTTCCAACTCCTGGCCATATGAACCCCATGATAGACACTACAAGGCTATTTGCCAGGCATGGTGTTAATGTTACCATTATAGCTACCCCTGCTAATGCTTTGGCTTTCCAAAAGGCCATAGACAGTGAGTTTAGCTTTGGATACCATATCAGAACCCAACTGGTTCCTTTCCCTGCAACCCAAGTAGGTCTCCCCGAAGGAGTTGAAAACATGAAAGATGGCACTTCCCAAGAAATATTGGGTCGTCTATCATGGAATATCAGTGCTCAGAAGTCTGATTGAGATTCTGTTTCAATATCTGCATCCAGATTGCATAGTGAGTGATATGTTTTATCCTTGGACAATGGAATCTGCAGCAAAACTGGGTATTCCAAGAATTTTTTTTACAGCTCAAGCTACTTCGCCGACTGTGCTGCTCATTCTATCCGGAGGCACAGGCCTCAAAAGAGGTTAGTGTCCGATACCGACAAGTTTACAATTCCTGATTTTCCTCATAGAATAGAGATGACCCGTCTGCAACTACCAAACTGGGAAAGGGTTCGTAAGGATGTCCCAGACTTTTTGTGGAAATGTTTGAATCAGAGTGTAGAAGCAATGGAGCACTCTATAATAGTTTTCAAGAACTTGAAAGTGAGTGTGAGCAACTTCATGAGAGAATAGTGGGAATCAAATCTTGGAATATTGGACCAGTTTCAGCCTGGGATAACAAGGATGATGGAGAAATGGTGAAGAGGAAACACAGGGAGGACCTTCCAGAAGAACCAGAGTGGCTAACTTGGCTTAACACTGAGCAAAATGAATCTGTAATTTATGTAAATTTTGGAAGCCTCACTCGGCTCCATCATGCTCAACTTGTTGAACTGGCTTATGGGCTTCAACATTATGGTCATAGTTTCATCTGGGTCATGAGGAAAAAGGATGGAAGTGAGAATGAAGACAGTTTCTTGCAAGAGTTTGAGGATAATATGAAAGAAAGTAGGAAGGGTTTTATCGTATGGAACTGGGCACCACAGCAGCTGTTATTGAATCACCCTGCCATAGGAGGCTTTGTGACTCACTGTGGTTGGAACTCCATTCTTGAAAGCTTGAATGCTGGATTGCCAATCATCACATGGCCTATGTTTGCAGAGCAATTTTTTAATG
>Ga0123342_1010499_pt1 | contig 10571 bp, 4 predicted proteins | sample Turbeawhitnodule_FD_89960 | JGI IMG/M metagenome (GOLD analysis project Ga0123342, IMG submission 89960) | Root nodule microbial communities of legume samples collected from Mexico - Turtle bean Mexico white nodule | ecosystem: Host-associated > Plants > Roots > Nodule | place: Mexico: Nepantla... | reverse complement strand
TTAATACGGGTCTTCCGGAAGACGTTGTTTGTTGAATATTCTGGGTGTGTAGATCCATGTGAGATCTATGTGATTGTTTTATTGTTGAGATTTGAAGAAAATTGAATAATTTGAGAAATTGATAATGTAATTTGGTTTTCTCTTTAGATTTAAGTGTGTATATTATAAAAATCTATTTTCATTAGCTTACCCTTGTTTTTCTTGTTGTGTTTGAACTACGATGATTATACTATGTACACGAGCAAATGACCATACAAGTGCAGGAGAGTCTTAGAGGTTTCAGAATTTTATTTTAAACTATGAATATGTAAATATTTGTATTTCTATAAAACATAATCACGTATTAAGAATGTTTTGAAAAACTCAAAGTTTGTATAAAAAATAATAGAACTTTTATTGTAATAGTTACATGTAAATTATGGGGTGTCAGAAACTCTCAATTGAATAAAGAGGGGAAGTTATCTTAGGAAGAGTAATAAATGCATAGACATTTTACAAGTTTTGTTACTTAATCAAAAAATGTAATAGGAATAATTTATTTTAAAGTCCAACCAAAATGGTATTAAAATGTATAAATTAAATTTTATATAATTATTATGTGTTTCATGAAAAAAATTTAATAATAATGACAGTGACAAAATCGTGTATTCAAATAAAGATTCTAAGAATTTGTTTATTACTATATTTTTTAATATTACTTTTCTAGAACTACATCTACTTAGTTTTTAAATTGTTTATTAAAAAAAAATTGTTTAAAAAATCATAAAAGGTGTTTTTTCAAATTAAAGGTATTGAAAGTGTAAGGATTTAAGTTTTTTTATTAACTGTAGATGAATTTATTTGAAGTGGATATATATATATATATATTTAAAATTTTAATGATTGTGTACAATGATAGTGACTTTTATTTTTTTAATGAACTCTGGTTTGGATTTTGAAACATAAGGAATGAAAATAGTTTATTCTAGAGGATGGAAGAGTGATGAAAGTGGAAACATTAATATTGGAGTTGTGGACGGGCATTGGAGAAAAAAGGACTGATTAATGACTCCTATGCATATAAAGTAGATTATAGGGTGTTTCTTCCTTCACCTCAACAAATTTCTTCCTACACTCCATTCTTTTTAGAAAAGACTGTTCTTTTAAAAATGATTTATGATTTTTTTTTCTGAAATATTTCCTGTAGATACTTTATGAAACACATTTTATTAAATTCAAATTTATTATTCTGAAAGTACAAAATTTAATTTCAAAAAGAATATTATAAAATGTTTTTTTTTTAATTTTGAAAAACATCTGTCAAAAATAATTTGAGTATTTCGAATAATGTAGTGGTGAAAGAAAAAAAAATGTAAAAATACAGAAAGAAATACCTTAAATTATATTTGAAAAAAATACTTGAGAGAAAGATTAAATTATACTTGAAAGGAAATATACAAGGAGATTATATTTCAATTTGGATGAGGGGTTTATCAATAATATGAAGACAATAAGGGTGTGTTTGTTTTCATGGGAGGAGGGAGGGGGAGAGAGTGTTTTTTGTGTTTGTTTTAAGGGTAGGGGAGTGGATGGGGGAGAGGGTGAGTAATTTTTTTCATTCTTCACAAAATGAAGAGATTTGTGTGATTAATGTAGGATGGTTGTATTTTACCAAAATATCCTTGGACATGCATTTTATTACAATATAAAAATTAAATATTACATAAATTTATTTATAATTTAAAAAATATTTAATTATACTATTAATAACAACATACAATTATAAATAAAAAAAATTATAATATTAACAAAATATATATAGTTATATAAAATAATAAATATTATTTTCATAAATTTTAATATATTTAATAATTTTATTTCAATTTAACACAAAAATATTTTCTATTATATTTTTTATTTTTCTATTATAAAATATAAGTAATTATGAATATTATATATTAAAAAAATTAATTAATTCAAACCTTCACACACAAAAATCATAATTAATTATTCAAATATTTTTTAATAACAAGAATAAATTTGTAAACTTACAATAAACTATCCTCAGAAATTCACTCTATCATCCATCAATCTAAACAACCTCACATAGCCTCACACATCCTCTCTGATCCTCACAAATCCACTCCCTCCCCTCCTTCCAAATCCATTCCTCAATTCAAACAGAGCATATGAGTAAAGTGAAGTAAAATTGGGTGCAAAATTTGTATGAAATATTATGTGTTCAAGCTTGTTTTTTTTGTCTGTTGTAGTAATTGTGCCCCTTTACATAAATAAGTTTTAGATGTTTTTATATTTGAAGAAACTAATTATATAATGCCTTTTTAATAAATATTTTCCTTTTTTAATTTAAAAATGAGGATGAAAGTAAGTTAAAGAGAAACTTAATTCATATTAAAAATTTCACAACAACATTTCATAATATATAAGTAAATATAAATTTTAATTTATAAATTAATTTTATAAGATTGAATTAAAATTAAAATTTACTTTTTAATAAATATAAAAAAAATATATTTTTCTCTATTCAAAAACTACCTATAACTTCTCACCTCTTTTTACAATATTTTTTTCTTTCTTATCCCATTTTTTCAACTTCTTTCTTCACCTTTAGAATTAGGTAATAATGACCACTTTATGTGGATATGTCACTCGCTAAGAGATGAAAACTCAAGAAAAACTATTTGGTATCTAGTTACTCAACAATGAATATATTACTTGAATAACATTTGCGTGTCTAAGTATTAAACAACCAACATGTTATTCAAGTGATGGTTGATAGTCTAACGTTTAAGTGAAAAAAAGTAAATAAACTAATTTATTTTATCAAGAAATACTGTTGAAACAACTTTATATCTTTAGAATGATATACTTATTTACTTTTATATATATATATATAATATTGTAAGGAGTATGTTTTTATATATGTTTATAATTAGAATATACTGTAATGTTATATTGAGTGTGAAAATTATTATTTATAGTTAAGTTTGAGAGTAAGTTTTCCCATAAAATACTATTAATAAGATGTAAAGTGTATTGAGTATCATAACTACTAAGGAAAGAAAATATGAAAAGGGTTGGTTTTCAAATTTTACAGATGAAAATATTGTAGGCGAGAAGTAAATGAAAGCTACGATTATTTATTACATTAAAGTGTAAGTAATGGGTTACTCTAATTATCTAATTATTTGTTTATAAGTGAGTAGACTTTGATACCAAATACGATCTTAATTTTCACTAAATATTATTTTTGGAATATTTCAACAAGCTCTTATTCTCAAAAACATAAAAAAGACTGAAAGGAATAACAACATAAATGAAATTGAAGTAAAAGGAGAGGAACTATTGAGTAAATACAATGTGAGGAATATAAGACCCAATCTTTTTTGGAGTGTATATGTGAAAAAGCTGTTTAAAGTATATTGTTCTGGAAATAGCATATTTGTTGTATAATATGTTTTATTCTATTTTTTCTATAATACTGAAAAATAAAGAGTTGCTTATCTCTAAAACATTGGTTCCTATAAGTGTTTTAGTTTGTGAAAATATTTTTGAATGTTTTTATTGTGGTTTGTTTTGACACTTGTATAAGGTTGATCATCCTAAAATATTTCTTTTAATTAATTTAATATTTGCTAAAAAAACACAAAATTCAATTTTAATGTTCAACGATTTTAAAATGAATAAAAAAGTTATAATTATAATTAATATATAAATTATAATTTTAGCTATTTTTTATTTTATAAACTCTATCCTCGCTCCAGCTCTAGATTTTTCATCTCATATTCTTTTTACTTTTTTTTTCTCTGATTTTGTGGTAAGCAGTGTTACAAAACAGCTTTTGCATGGGTTACTAGAATATCTGTTTAATCATCAAATTTTAATTAAAAATAACAATTGAAACTAGAAGAGTGTAATAAAAACCAGAGAGTTATATTAAGTAAACATGAAATAAATTTGTTTTAATTCATCAAAGTTTCTAAACACAGTTCTATTTATGGTAAAATTTATCACTTCGATTTCCGATTAAATAAAAGTCGCCTCCATCAATTTTGTAAATACATATCCTTTTTTTCTTCTCTCTCTCAATATTCTTCAAAATAACTAATTATTATTCTTGGACGAAACTTATATAATGATTTTATTAAAAAAATCTAACAGTAAATGTTTGAAATAATGTTTAAGAAAAAATAATCCTAAACTATATTCATAAATTGAACTAAAATTCATGTTATTTCGAAATTATAACAAAATTTACCACTAATAAAACTTGGACTTTATAAGAGAATATGCGAATAATCATACTTAATCATGAGTGTTTCTTATCAATGTTTTTTTTTCTATAATGGGCTGATACTATAATTTATGGTAGGGAAATTTTACATGAAAGTTAACAGATACCACACTAACCTAAAATAAATGCCTATGATATAATTTTCTGATTTGCAATATTTATCTAAAATAAGCAAATGATCTAAATTAGAATATTTTTTTGAATGCATATTATGATCCAACACAATGATGGTGTAAGATGGGGTTTTAGGCTACTTTTGGTCTAACTGGAAAAGTAGAAGTGAATAGATTAAAAGTATGGGTTCTCTACATCATTATTCATTGTGCATTGCATTTGTTAGGTAACACCTAATCATTTCATTCAAACTTTCTCACACCATAATACTCTTTTAATACATCAAAACCAACACACCTCTCACTCACCAGAACAATTTTCTCTACCTATCCCTTTTTACCCTATTTTTAAGAACATTTACATTTGTTTTTCTAATTTTTATCCCTTTTATGTCTCTCATTCTTTGCTTAGACGTTACTTCTTTTATTTATTTAAATACATTAAAAAAACCTAATTTTTCCTATTTGATTTCATTGAAAATAGTACATTTTCTTTTATATTTCGATTATTTTTTACTTTCCTCTGTTTCTATTCTCTTTGTCCCCTGTGTTTCTTTTTTTTGGACAAATCGAGTGCGACTGAAATGTACTTTAAAATTGTCATATAGTTAAACTATAATACTTTGCATGCTACAGGAGAAAGGAAATTAAAAAAATAAAATGTTTAAATTGAAGATAAAATAAACAAATGATTTTTATTCTTAAGAGTTAAATTAAAATTTTCATTGAACTTTTCAAGAGAAATGCATTATTATTATTTTATTGTATTTCTTCTTATTCAAGTGGACCAAGAATGTGACGTATTACTTAAAAATGCAGGAAAGGAAGTTACTTAAGCGGTTAAACCATAAAAAGAATAAGAACTTGCTTTTACGGTGTATGAGTTGAATATTAAGAATTTAATGATAAGGTTAAAAGGGATAACTTTCGAGAGAAGAAAAACATTGCCCATTACCCAATAGCCAACACTTTATAACCTTTCAATGTAGAAAAAAGCTAATCATATCCTTTTTTTTCTATCTCTTTTTTTTCTATAGAAAAGGGGAAAGTAAGTCATCATAATTTGTTGACTTTGGCACAGAAGGAATATTATTTTGCTCCAAGTGGGTCATAGTCATGGCTCACATAGCTTTTGTAAAATGTAAAATGTAAATAGAACATAGCTTTTGGGATTTAATTAACGTTGAGACATTGACCTTGTCAAGAACACACATCAATTAGAAGTATTTGATTGTCTTGTTCAAATATCAGTGAAGAATCAATTGATGTTTTGTGACAATTAATACAAAATTGATTTTCAATGGTTGCACTAAAGGATATAGTGACGTTAGGAGAAAGAAAAGAGTAGGACCAAGTCACAAAATTAGTGGCTAACTTTGATTGATAGCTGTAGCAATGTTATTATATCACTGAATCTTTGAAGTAAACTTCAAGCTCACATGTTTGCAATGATATGAACAAGAACAACACCAATCCAACGGTTAATATGAATTGTAGTGCCAAGTATATATGATTGCATCAACCCACGTTACTTGTAATTAAACATTTTGTTACCAAAGCAAATCAAATAAGCTAATTATCTTTTTATCCTATTTTATCATAAAAATATTGATTAATAAATTTGCATGTAAAATTAAAAAAAAAAAAGTAACGCAGATGCCCCAAGCAGCCAAAAGGCAAGAATGGGTCCCATCCCATCATACACTTTATACATTAAAATAAATAAATAAATAAAACATTTTCCAAGTGTCATTGCCCCACGCAATGATCCACAATAATCGCACCAACATTTTTCTTCCAATTTTTAAGCTCAATTAGAAAACATGATTCCAAATTGATTTAAATTTGAGAGAAGTAATTGAAGTAGGAATTGGAGAGGGTTGATAAGTTAAGTTTGAAAAAGTAGGAAATGAATACTGAAAAGCAGTTTTAGGACAACCTGCGGCGTCTACAGTCAGTTTACCCATAATTGTAGGGAGGCACATATTTGTATGTAAAATGGTAAGGAATCCTTAAAACAACTAAGAGAATGATTTAATTTTGTCAAAACCAATAAATGCCATTTCACAGTCAAACAGCTTCCAAGTGAAATAAAATTCCACTTTTCTTCCAACTCACCAGCATCCCCATCATCATCATCATCGGCATCATCTATCCACCTTCTTCTCTGTTTCCGTCAGCCGGTGACATGGGGAACTGCAACGCGTGCGTGAGGGATGACGTGGCACACTCGAACCGCGTGAGGAAGAAGAACACGAAACCGAACCCTTACGCGGAGGAGGCGCTCCGTTCGGGCGTTCCGATCCGCGTGCTGAAGGACGTGACGTCGCGGAGCCTCATCGGGGACAAGTACGTGATAGGTAGGGAGCTAGGTCGGGGTGAGTTCGGGATAACGTACCTGTGCACGGATCGGGAGACGAAGCAGGAGCTGGCCTGCAAGTCCATCTCCAAGCGCAAGCTCAGGACCGCCGTCGACGTCGAGGACGTGCGCCGGGAGGTGGCCATCATGTCCACGCTGCCGGACCACGCCAACGTCGTCAAGCTCAAAGCCACTTACGAGGACCATGAGAACGTTCACCTCGTCATGGAGCTCTGTGCCGGTGGCGAACTCTTCGACCGGATCGTCGCACGTGGCCACTACAGCGAGCGTGCGGCCGCGCACGTCGCAAGAACCATTGCTGAGGTCGTCAGAATGTGTCACGCCAATGGCGTCATGCATCGAGACCTTAAGCCCGAGAATTTCCTCTTTGCGAATAAGAAGGAGAATTCTGTACTTAAAGCCATTGATTTCGGTCTCTCCGTGTTTTTCAAACCTGGTACGCGAGTGAATGAATTTGTTTCGTTTTACTCAAATCAGATAGGACCGTTATGAATGCTTTGAGCATTAAAAACAGCTTCATGTTTAAGATGTGAAGTCGATGTTGCTAATTAAGTTGGGATAAGTGTTGATTCACGTGTGTGGGTTGATTTTTTTATCTGGGTTCGGTGAAGTGTGCTGATGTTCTTTTTCCGATGAATGGACAGGGGAGAGATTTTCCGAAATTGTGGGGAGTCCTTACTATATGGCACCAGAGGTATTGAAGAGGAATTATGGGCCAGAAGTGGATGTGTGGAGTGCTGGGGTGATTCTTTATATTTTGTTGTGTGGGGTTCCTCCGTTTTGGGCAGGTGTGTGTTGTTTTTTTCTCATCGATAAATGTTGGTTGTTAATGTGTTGTTGAGTTTGTGTTTGGGTGACTGGTGGGGTGTTTGAATTTTGGTGAGATGTTTTGGTTTGGTTTGATTTGGTGTAGAGGACGAACGAGGGGTGGCTCTGGCGATTTTGAGGGGAGTGATTGACTTCAAGAGAGAACCGTGGCCTCAGATTTCGGACAGTGCTAAGAGCCTTGTGCGCCACATGTTGGAGCCTGATCCTAAGAAGCGCTTGACGGCTGAAGAGGTGCTTGGTAAGTACTTTATGGTTTGTGAAGCAAGATGGGAATGTTTAGACTGCTCAAAATTTCCATGTACTTTGTTCTTTTGTTTCTGTTTGCTAAGAGTATTCTCATTCTCTTGTGGACCCTTTGTTCCATTGCCCTCTCCTAAAAGAAAATAAGAATTTGGTCCTTATTTGTACCCTTACGACTCAGGAGGCCCCATATGGCCTAATTACTTGGAAAGTGATGCTAAATGTTTACCGTCCTCAAATATGTTTGCAGAGCATCCCTGGTTGCAAAATGCAAAGAAAGCTTCAAATGTTCCGTTAGGAGATATTGTGAGGACAAGGCTTAAGCAGTTCTCTGTCATGAATAGATTCAAAAAGAGAGCACTTCGGGTTAGCATCTATTTTCAGTCTGTGCATAATTGTTAACTCAAGTTCAATATGTATTGGAAGTATGAGGAAGTTGGAATGGTGGTGATTTGTGTTTCTTTGAACAAACGCTGCAGGTAATTGCAGAGCACTTATCTGTTGAAGAGGTAGAAATCATCAAAGACATGTTTACATTGATGGATACTGATAAAGATGGCAAGGTAACATACGAGGAACTGAAGGCTGGGTTGAGGAAGGTTGGTTCACAATTGGATGAGCCCGAGATTAAGATGCTGATGGATGTGGTAGGCTTTCGTGTATACCATCTATGTTGTAATTTCCTAATATAAATTGTCATTACGATGGATTATTGTGGTAGTATTTCTCTATTCAAAAATTGATGAGAGGCTCTTTCAATTTGGATGTGAAGATTGTTTGTTTCTGAAGCCTAAGCCTTAGCTTGAGGAAAATGGTTTAATGAGAGAGAATATCAGGCCCTCCTTACTTTGCTCTAAAGCTGATATAACCTCTTACTTTTATTGACTTAACTGCTTCATATTACTCCAATATTTCATTTGAATGGAGCTTGATCCATCTAAGAGGATAGACTAAATTTAATTTGAATTGCCATTCATACCCCAAGCCCGGATTGTGAATTGAATGTAGATTTGCAATAACAATTTGTCATTCAAGGATGTTTTTTTTGCTATCCATGGCTTAGGCCGATGTTGATGGGAATGGAGTACTTGACTATGGAGAGTTCGTGGCCGTGACAATTCACTTGCAAAGAATGGAGAATGATGAACATTTCCGAAAAGCATTCATGTTTTTTGACAAAGACGGGAGTGGCTATATTGAGTTTGGGGAGCTAGAGACAGCATTAGTAGATGAGTCGGGAGAAAATGACACTGCTGTGGTGAATGACATCATGCGTGAAGTTGACACTGATAAGGTTTCTCACTCATGCATAACTATTTTTTTCTTAGAAACACTGCCAATGCAATTTAAAGAAAAGCACATAAGCTTGCTTCTCTTGTAAGATTTGATTACTCAGGTGAGAATAATCATGTTACATACTGTAGTCCCACATTTCTAATTTTGTGTTTACACAGGATGGTCGCATCAGTTATGAAGAGTTTGTGGCCATGATGAAAACTGGAACTGATTGGAGAAAAGCGTCTAGACAGTATTCAAGAGAGAGATTCAAGAGCTTGAGCATAAATTTGATGAAGGATGGGTCACTTCAGCTTCATGACGGTATTAGTGGTCAAGCTGTAGTGGTTTGAGCAAGGAAATATTTCTTTCTGTAACCTTAGTGCTCACTCAGTTAATTTCTACTTACTATGCTTGAAAGCATGGTTTCTGTAATCTCTCCTTGAAAGCAAGGGAGTTTTGTGTTGGAGCGTTTTTCAGTTGGATTGGGTGTAGCTTGAAGCATGCGTTGGAGGGCTGCGTAGTAAAGCTGTTTGATAGATTGTCAGCAGGAGTTGCTGTCCTCAAAATGTCACATCACATATTCTTTGTATATCTTTGTCCTGTTCGTGTTCCATAATTTCATTGGTAAATGTCATATGTCTAACTTATTTTGTGTTGGGGTTTGTCACGTTGGCGCTGTGAACTTCTGAGAATGTGAAGTGCCTATTTCAAATTTGTCCTACAAAAATATAGATATCTTATGCTCAGTTTTTCTTTTTCTTTTTTGAATTGCTTAATTTTTATGTATATAAAACTGCGATGCATTTGAATAAATTCAAATAATTTTTTTTATTCATGTACTTTTTTTATTCACTTCAGTCTTTGAACATGATGGATAACCAATCCACATAAGTTTTAGGCTCAGTTTGCATCAGGGGAGAGGAGGGGATGATTGCACAGTTTTACACCATTATCACTTAGTCGTGTTCTTTTAAAACAATCAAATGATAAATTTTGTAGGTTATCTAGATTTGACATGAAGGATGCTTTTTCTTTTTTTTTTTGTTTAGGAGCACACAGTACCGCAACATAAACAAGGCAAATGCTCCCTGCACCCAATCATTTTTAACCTGCACCCAACATATTTTTTTAATTTCCAAAAATACCCTTAATTCCGGAAATAAAAATCCAGAATTGAAAATAATATATTCCGGAAAAATAAATCCAGAAGTAATTATTGAGTTTTGGAAATAAAAATCTGGAAACCAAAATTAAAATTCTATTTCGGACAAAAAAATCCAGAATTGAAAAATAATACATTCCGAAAAAAAAAATCCAGAAAAGAAATAATTGTGTTTCGGAAATAAAAATCCGGAAACAAAAATAAAAAATCAATTCCGGATAAAAAAATCCGTAATATAAAATTTCGTTCCGGAAAAAAATATCCAGAACACATATT
>Ga0123342_1010498_pt1 | contig 10573 bp, 3 predicted proteins | sample Turbeawhitnodule_FD_89960 | JGI IMG/M metagenome (GOLD analysis project Ga0123342, IMG submission 89960) | Root nodule microbial communities of legume samples collected from Mexico - Turtle bean Mexico white nodule | ecosystem: Host-associated > Plants > Roots > Nodule | place: Mexico: Nepantla... | reverse complement strand
GGAAGAGATGCTGGCAGCACATGTCTAAACCTAAATTTTAAGAGACATAACTTTGGGCCTAAGGCCCATTTCAATTTTAACCTAATAAAACCTAATTCAAAATTTAAATATGAGATGTGCTCTCTTATGTGCAGCTGGAACCCTAATTAAAATTCACAGCTTAACCCTAAATAAAATTAACAGCTTACTCAAAATTAGGTTTTTTGGGCCCATCTAAAAAATTACAATTATTTTCATCTCCAACACATTTTCTTATCCTAAATAAAAGTATGGCTTACTAATTTGGATCGTTTAATGAATTATCTTATGTATAGAAACTCGAATAGTAACTCTTCCGAGTCGAATTACGATCTCCGAGTTACGAGTTTTTTTTCCCTCTCCGATCCGCCTCCGAGTTACGAGTTTGACAACCTTGATTTGATCACCTCAGCCCTTTCACCATCTTCTATCGATGCCTCCCTTCCTTGCAAACCTGTATACGCAGCACCTAGTGATACACTTTAGGGTTACACAGGAAAGGAAGTAGGGCTGGGGAACTGGGCTAATGGTGACCCAAACGTTTTTTTAGTGTTTTTGTGCTAGGCCTATGGGAGAATTTTTTAGTCCAATTTACCTTTCTTAAGAAAGTGAAATTTAAACCTAACTCAATTTCTCAAAACTGGTTTGATAAGGTGAGTTTTAAACCTACTTATATATATATTATAATTTGGTCATATTTATAGTTGATGTATGATTTCCAACATACACCCCATGTTGAAGATTGAACATCTTGAACGTGAGACTAGGGTGGAACTTGATAGTCGATGACAAATAGACCCAATAAACTTGACTAGGATAGACTCTTAATGACTCCTTTATTATCTTAAGAAAGTGAAATTTAAACCTAATTTAACATCATAATTTTTTTTTGTAATGTGAAGTTTGCACTCATTTATATATTGTAATTTGATTTTATCTCTTGTTGATGTAAGATCTACAACACACCTCTTCATTTTTAGGAATCGAAATTTTGAGCATGAGACTAGATATTTGTTGGTAGTCCAATTGTTGTCTGATAACATGTGACATCTCAAGAAAGTTGAATTTAAAATCCAACTTAAGCTTACAAAGTCAACTTAATAATTTGATGTAATATTATAATTTAATTATATATCTATTTGGGATTTGAAACAAACTTCTTTGTGTTTTTTATTTATTTAAAGCTCTCTTATAAGGTAATGAACTAAATAATAATAGTAACTAAAATAATTATATAAACTATTTAAATAATAACCACATGAAGCCTGACTGATCTCCTGCTTCAGAAAGAGCATCAATAAGGGCTTTGATGTGAAATATGTATTCTTCAATAGTGCTATTTTCTAGTAATGAATGACGAAGTTCAGATATGAGTTTTCTCACTCTGACACAAGTTTGCTGATGGGAATAAGAGTGCATTTTGTCCACACTTTATAAGAATGAGTTGATCCAAGAACCCAGGCAAGCATAGAACTCGATAAGGAGACAATTGAAGGCATGCTAGAAGCAATTGGTCTTGCTTTTCCAAATCTAGATACACTGGATTTATGTGATTTTGATCACAACACAATTACTTTTAGAAAGAAAGCACGTAGGAATAGAAAGAAAAACAACAAACTGATGAAGGCTATGTGCTTTTATAACGGTTTCAATTTGCTGTCGTCACAGTAAAAAAATACTTTTCGTCTACCTTTTCAGTTATTTCAAGAAAAAGTGGTTGGAGCAGAGATCGAAATCAAGAAGAAAAGTCACCATCAATTTTTTTTGTAAAAGCCATGATAAAAGATCAATGTGCTATGATATCATGATATAAAACACTGATAAACTGATTTTATGATGTAAAGATCAAGGATAGTGAAACTCTGTTTACATAAAACTATATATATATATATATATATATATATATTTATACACACACATAGCTTATTTACAAGGCAAGTTAGTCATAACCAATGAAGTCAAACTCGTAACTCGTACGAGGATCGAAAAGGAGCTAAAAGATCGTAAGTCGACTCGTTAGAGTTACTAACATAATAATATTCAATACATAACACAACTGAAAACAGTTTTCATAAATCATAAATTATTCATACAAAAAACAACTAACTTCACAAATATCTAATACAATTAAACTATCAAAGGAAATCCTTCATATTAATTGAAGGATAATCATCATCCTCTTGTACAAGATCTTCATTTTTATTAATGTTATCTATGCCATGACCTTCATCATCCTCAGCAATTGGAGGAACCTTTGAAGTGCATGCAAGATGATGCTTTAGTCTATAGATATCCCCAGTTAAAATCTTGTCACAATATTTAAACTTCACGTTTCTTGTTTTTCCATCAATAGAAACACAATGATTCCATACAGGGTCTTTTTTGATACCGTCACCACCTCCTGAATCTATAATAAAAGGCATTGTCTTAGAGAAAAAAAAACTGAACACGGTGACTGTGATGGAGAATGAGGGAGAAGAGGAGAACGTGAGCAGCAGCAGTGGCGTTGCGAGCGGCGGAGATGGCGTTTGCGACAGCGGTGCCGGTGGAGTTTTGTGGTGCGATGCTTGTTATCTCTTTAGGGTTTCTGATTGTGACTCTTTCTTCACTAACTTTCACTCTTCACTCTACTCTTTCCCGCTACACTCATTTAGAAATATGATTTGGGCCGCATTGGGCTGCGCTAGGTTAAAATTTTTTAGAGCAAACAACATGTTGCACTAGGGTATGAGGCAGCTCGACGATGGCCTATGATGCGGCGATCCACTGAGTTGGGCAGCGACGCGGTACAATCTGCTCCGGTGCCGATCCGCCGTCTGAGTCACCTCGGTTTGGCCTCCAAACTCGCTGCATCGTACGATTTTGCGATTTTAACTACATTGGTGGTCATAACTGTTTAACTAAAACAGTTAACCACATAGAAAACAAACTATAGTAACTGCCTCAAACAGTTACACTAAACCAAAACAAAAAAAGACAGTTGTAAGAACATAACTAACCAATAACATTGTCTAACAGAAGATACAGTCACAAAATTAAACTAAATAGTAATAGTACTAAAAACTAAAAGGATGACATATAATATTGAATTACTATAATAAACTAAAATAGTAAATGGTAATAGTAAAGAAAGTTTTCTGAATAGTGAGTGTCCCACTTTAGTGATTGTGTCACCTGCTTCTCTGTATTGCTATCCAAGATTTAAAACACTGTAAGGGTCTTAAGTCCTGTACATTGGTATTTAGCTATATATTGGTTAATAGTTAACATGGTATGTTAGAAAAAGAGTAACATCATTTCCCCTTAGATGATTTATGTGCTGATTTTTTCCATCATTTGGTTCATTAGGTGGAAAATAGGATTTTTTCCATTATATTCTTGTTCGTTCACAGTGGCATTATGTGCCTTCTTGGATGTCCTGTTTTTTTATTTATTTTGGCATATGATTGGAAGAAATTTCAACTTATAGTTTTACTTAACACGAAAATAGAGACAGCAGGATAGAAAACAAGAAGTGGGACAGTGAAGGTGTGATGGATTACACATTGAACGTGGAATCTAGTAAGATTTAAATGAGTGTGATAAATTAACAAATCTACCAAAGAAATCTAGTTTGTACAATTCATCTACCAATGATTTTATTGGGGGTGATTTATTGTTAAATGATGCTTATCGTAGTAGTGAATTGTGTGGAACAGTGGCGCTATCTTGCCAGAGCATCGAGCTACTCCTCTAAGGGCCTTTATATTGTGCGTAGCCATCATGGCGACGACATTTTTCACATCCCACATTTATTTGCTGTGTGCTGCTAGTTGGCTGTGAGAAAAGTGTGTCAAAAAGATGATATGATTCACACCAGACAAAGACTTTTAGGAACCTAACTAACAACACTGAACAGTTTATCTGTTTTAAACTTTAGCCATTTGTGATTTAGATCAATGACGACAACTTGTTTTGACTGGACCTTCATAGTTTCATTTCAAGAATGGATGGATTCACATGCTAGTTTTTAATTTTTATCTGAATCAAATAATAATATAAAGTTTTTTTTTTCTAATCAATTTTAAATAAAATATTTTTTCAATCATGATGTTTTAGCTTTAGAAAAAAAAAATCTTAATTAAAATATTTTAAAATCTTAGGCTTAAATTAATAATGGGAAAGCCAGAACTTAAGAAAAATTTTAATGGCAGAACTTACTTATCATTGTTTAGTATCAAATAGAAAATGTTCAATTGATTAATTTGTGTGTGATAGTTTCTTTATTGCATTTAGTTTGAAATCTATTACTAACTAATCACTGTAAAATTTGTTATAACTTTTCAAATACAGATTGGTAATTGATATATTGAATGTAGAATATTTATTATATATTTTGTTATTTTTCTATTATATTGTGATATTTATCTGCTATAGTTGGGGCTGTTGATCCATGCTAATATCTGCTATAGACTACTTTGACGTCTACCAAATAAATCAGGTCTGGATGTCATGTATCCGGGTAAAAAATATATCAAACATAGTAGGGAATTAAAAATAACTATTGTTGTCATATATAATCTCTGCTTGCACCATATAATCAAGAAGAGATAGCATTACGGAAGTTTAAATAGATTTCCTGTATTTTACTTTACAAGGATTGGGAGTAGAAATCCTATTTCTATAATACTTGTATATATACCACAAGGGATTAGATTTGCAAGTGAAGCTTGGACTTATATACAAACCCATCAACACCTCACTAACAAAAATCAAATCCAATTACAACCACTACAAAAATGCAATAACTACTACTACATAATCTCTAGCACTGTAAGTCTAAAATTAAGTATTGTAATAACTTTTTCTATAGCTTCAAATTTTATGCTAGTGCAGTCTGCAACGTTTACCTTATTTCTGATCTAGTGGCTATGAAAACTTTTGAAAGTTCAATGCGTAGTCTACAAAACAAATATAATACTTGCTTTGATCATTTAAACATTGTTAAACATATAAATAGTTGTCTAGAAGAATGATCATCATTAGAAAACAATGATTTCATACCTTTTAGGAATGAAAAGTAAAGAATTTTTTACTAGGACCAAAATCGAATTCACTCATTTTATAGGGAGTGAAAACATATTTAAGCATCACATTAATGTGTCTAGTTGGATGAGAACCATATATATCCATTAAGCAAGGGGGAAGGAAGGAAAATAAATGGCATCTTGGTAGCTTAATATGGGATTTTTGCATTTAACATGGTCAAGGTCATGGAAATTACTCAAAATATTTGATCCCTAAGAGCTTATGTCATTGACTCATGTTATGTTGGATTATATTTGCATATGAATGAGCAAGACACTTATTTATTTCATTAAAATTATTCTGTATCTCACTTGTTGCAGACTGATTGGGAGGGTGGATATTTCCCACTGACAATGCATTTCAGTGAAGATTACCCTAGCAAGCCTCCAAAGTGTAAATTCCCTCAAGGTTTCTTTCACCCTAATGTGTATCCATCTGGAACTGTTTGCTTGTCTATACTTAATGAAGATAGTGTAAGTATATCCTTCTGATAATTGCATGATTTCTTGAAGCTTGTATGATGTGATTCTACATGCTTCTGAGTGTATATATATTTATAGAATCATTCTTTTACATTTAGGGGTGGAGACCAGCTATAACAGTGAAGCAAATTCTTGTGGGCATCCAAGACCTGCTTGACCAACCAAATCCTGCTGACCCTGCTCAGACAGAGGGTTATCATCTATTCATCCAGGTAGCTAACCTTAGAAACCCTACACTTTTTACCGGGAATTGTATGACTATAGTTGTTTGCGAAGAGTAAAGATGGGCTGGCATAATTAATCAACGCAAAGACCGGGTTGGGGTTTCAGATTTTTGTTATGCATTCATTACCAGAGTTGAGTGCTTATAAATATTTTTGTGCAGGATGCGACTGAGTATAAGAGAAGGGTCCGGCAGCAGGCAAAGCAATATCCACCTCTTGTGTAGTTCTATATTTGCCCACTTTAGGAACTATTCTAGTATGTTAGTCGTTCAGTTATTTGTTGTCCTGTGTTAAAACTGTTCTGTGATTGTTGGCTGTCATAATATGCAGACTCCAGGGTTTAACTATTTCCGCTTACTCTCAGGTCTGGATGATAACGTGTTAATATATTACAATCTGAAAGTCAACCAATAATACTTGTTGGCCACACTTTCTGTGCCTGATGTTCGTTGGTACATTTCGATGTGAATGGATAAATTTACTGTCATCAATTATATGATATTATGACTCCTTATTCTGCTTTTGTTTCTATATTGGAAATCAAACCTAGACCTATTAGCCAATTCATTTGTGCTCCCGTTGCAGTATAAATTATCACTGCGCTTTGGTGGCATATGCTGTGGAAGCACCTTGGAAAGTGAGATGTTACTATGAACAATCGTACAACAATCATTTGGGAAATGTGTTGTCTCAAATTAAAATTCCCTTCTCCTCACATGAGAACTTTTTAAATTACAAAGTTTTTAATCATAAATTGTTTTATTTTAAATTCCTTGATTAAACTCAGCAGATCCAAAAACATTGCTCTCATTTTTTTTCTTGTTCTTCTTGATTCATCAACCACAAAAATATAAATCACTCCCGTGGGCTCCTCGCACAAACAATTCTACCTCAAACACTCTACTTTTTTTATTCAACTCATCAAATAAAAACATTACTATAAGTCAACTGTTCATCGGACTACATAAATCTACTATATTTCTAATCAGGGTGGTTACTGGGATTGAGGATTTAAAAGAATTTTTTACTATTAAAAATCATACAGAATATAATGTGTTGTTCCTATCATTACACGTCTCATTCGACTACCTCAGAAGAATTAATCCTGCTCGAGCTATTGTGACAAGTGTTAGCCTGAAGTTCACATTAAAAAATATATTTGAAGCGTATAAAGATGAGAGAAATATATTTTCATTTGTTACAAATTTCTCTTGTCTAATTCATTCTTAAAGAAGCTGTAATTTTCATTATATATATTTTTTTACACTTTTATTCTCACCAAGAGGATAATTTAATGAAAAATATAAGTAGTTATTATTAAATAAAGTGTTAATTTCATCTTTACTTTTCATTTAAATTATTTTTAAAATATATTCAGAAATATAACATTTCTAATTATGATAATCTGATTCTTGAAAAGGAAGCACGAGTATGTCAAACAAACATTTCTTAATATTTGTCTTTTCTTTATTATTGTTGTTTTCGTTGTTGGTTTTCTTGTGCCTCCATTGGTTCTTCACCGCTGCTAGTCGCCGTTGTTGCTGTCGTGAGCCCACCGCTGCTTTTCACCATTTCCTTCACGCACAAGCTTTTCACCAAGTCCGAAAAAGAAGCATGATGTTCCCATTGACGATCTTATAGCTTCCTTAACTGCAGCTACTAAAGAGATTAGTCAAAATCCTATGGACATGCCACTATACATATAAATGTCAGATTTGAAGGAGTTGAAGGAGGGTCCAATACAACGGCTATGGTAGAAGTTGTCATTTTAGACTGAATGCAACACGACGGTCAAATAGTCGCCTTCTTTGCTTGAAGAGAATACTATGCGCTAAAATACAACAGTCAGAAAACTGTCGTTTTAACACTAAAATAATCATTGTTTTTCACCTTTTTCCGCACCAGTGGTAATTGGGCATCTTCTGGACCCAACATGCAACTTCATACCAAGAAAGGTCTAAGCAAAAGGAATTTTATATATTAAATATTTTTTTATTTAAATAGGACATTAAATAATTTAGGATTTGTAATTATTTTAAATTTTAAATTTTTTATATATTTTAAAAATTTTATATATTTTAAATTTAATTTAAATAGGACATTAAATAATTTAAGATTTGTATTTATTTAGGATTTTGAATATTTTATAAATTTTATATATTTTAAAAATTTATTTAAATAGGATATTAACTAATTTAATATTTTTATTTATTTTAGATTTTTGAATATTTTAGAAAATTATACATTTTAGATTTTTATTTAAATATAACATTAAATAATTTTTCTGACAATCATAAATATGTTTCGACATAATCCACATTTTCCCAAAAATAATTCTTTAGACATTATTGAAAATAATATTTTAGTTAAAAATTATTATAATCCACAAATAAATAAATAAAATTAATTTTTCAACAATTTTAAATGAAAGGGTAAATTTTTAATTTTACAAAAAATACAATTTCAATCACACCCATCATATTCTTCATAGTTTTCATTGTATTTACCTTAATACAATAAGAGTCTCCTTCACTTCCCACTTTCTCTTCAAATTATCTTAAATTCACTCTCTCAAATCCACTCCATTAAAAAAAAATAAAAATCACAGTTTTTAAAATATCAAATATTAAATATAAATTGGTCTCTTTTCAAATGATTTTATTTTTAAATATTTTTTTATTGGACAATTCAAATTTAGTGAACTTTTACACGTTTTAAATAAAATATTTTAATACCATCGAATTCAATAAATTACTTAAATATTAAATAATTAATAAAAAATAAAAAGATTTATAGTTAGTTTATATTATTTTTCTAACAAAGTTCATCGAAGTTTTCTTAATTAATATTTATTACATTTTTTCTCTATTAAACATAGTTCATGTTTACCACCACGATGATATCAGTCAAGGTTACTGTTACACTATATATGTTGATGATTGGTGGGTTTTCGTAGACTTTTTTGTTGTTGTTGTCCACTAAAAATCCTCCCAATTGATATTGATAAAAACAATGAGATAATGTTGATCGAAAAGTTTTTAAATAAAATGGTAGTGATGAACACAAGCAATGATTCTATTCTAACAATTTGGATAGAAAAAAAATGCTATTTTGAGAAGTAAATATCACATTCGACTAAAAATTATTTTTCCTTCCATTTTTAAGAGTTGTAATTACTGTAATATAAAGGAAATGACCGAGGACTCATTTGGATAGCAGAAGAACTCACTAACAACAATAACAAGGAAAACAGAAACATCAATAACAAAACCATGCACTCAACAGTAATTATTTTAAGAATTTCAATTCTTAAAATTATTTAATTTTAACCCTATTTTTGTCATAAAATGTTAAAAAAGGCAGAGAAGCTTTTTAAAAGTAGACATAATGGAAGAAAGTACTCTCTTTTTATTGAATAATAGATGACTATTATATAGCCATTGCAGAATAAATAAGAAGCTAAACATATCATAACTATCAACAACTAACAATGACAACACAAATTGGGCAGAACTAACAAATTCTAAAACTGCATAATAATAGTTATTTATTTTGACTGAAGATAAAACACCAACTTCTATAAATCTTAACATAAAAGTGGTGGTCTCAAGGAGTGGGTGTGGTTTTCTGAGCTTTGGAAAGTTTGATCTGGTTGAGTTCCCGAATGAGTTCCTTCATGTTGTTGTGTGAAGAGCCACCATTTTGTATAGCTCTCTTTGCAGCATCGCTTAACGTCTTCGCTCTTCTCCTGAGTTCTTCACTCTCCTCGCTCATCATCACACCAATCGCGTTTCCAATGTCTTCTCGTTTCACAACTTCACTCCCAAACTGGTTCCAGTTTCTCCACTCTTTGGCCCCCACTGACACTCCAATTTTCAGCACATCCACCACCAGCTTCTCATTGTAAAACTGCTCCGCAAACAGAGGCCACGTTACCATCGGCAACCCCGCGTTCACGCTTTCCATCAACGTGTTCCAACCACAGTGAGTAACCAATCCTCCAATCGCAGGATTCTCTAGTATCAGCAACTGCGGCGCCCAACCCCATATCAGATACCCTTTCTTGCTTTCCTTCACTCTCTTCTCAAACTCTTCCAAAAAAATTTCTCCTTCTTCATCCCCGTTGTTTTTCCTCACCACCCAAATGAAATCTTTCCCTGAATCTTCAAGCGCATGCGCGATTTCAACAAGTTGGGAGTACGGAAACCTGTTCATGCTCCCAAAACTCACGTACAAAACAGAACTCTCTGCCTTAGTGCTGAGCCACTTATGCCACCCTTCTTCTTCTTCATCTTCCTCTTTAGCGTGCCCTCGTGCAGCCTTGTCAGAAGCTTCCTGGTTCGCCCACAACGAAACCGGTCCAATTCCCCAACTCTTGGTCCCCATCACAACCTTGTAGTGCTCGTAGTAAGCACTCTCGAGGTCGTAGAAACTGTTGAACAGAGATCCGTAGCTCTTTTTTTCCGACTCCTTAATCGTCTTCATCAACTCCGTGTACTGGTTCGGAGATCTGAGCCAATCCGGCAACTGCAACCGCGTCATCTCCAACCTATCCGGCAATCCAGGTAACACAAACCTGTCGCTGTCGGATTTCGCCGCAAGATGGGGTGCGTACTGCTCCACCGCGTGCCCAGCGGAGAGAGCGAGATAATTTGTGCAGTGAAACATGATCCTGGGAATTCGGAGCTTGGCGGCGGCTTCGACAGTCCAAGGGTGGAACATGTCGGTGACGATGAAGTCTGGTCGGAGGTCGTGGAAGAGCTGTTCGAAGCAAGGTTGGAG
>Ga0123342_1010497_pt1 | contig 10573 bp, 4 predicted proteins | sample Turbeawhitnodule_FD_89960 | JGI IMG/M metagenome (GOLD analysis project Ga0123342, IMG submission 89960) | Root nodule microbial communities of legume samples collected from Mexico - Turtle bean Mexico white nodule | ecosystem: Host-associated > Plants > Roots > Nodule | place: Mexico: Nepantla... | reverse complement strand
TTTTTTTAAATTTTTTTTGTATGTTAAAAACAAATTTAATCAATTTATTAAAACCATAAGATTTGAAAATAATTTTTTTTTTTTTTTTTTAGTATAATGAGTTATATGATGAATTTTGGATCTTGCATAAGAAAAGTTTTTTTTTAACTAAACAACAAAATTATGTGGTAGAGTGTGAAATGCATGTTTTTCACTGTTCCCATTTTCAACAAAACTTTTCTCTTTAAAAAAAGATGCTAATATATTAACAATCTAAACAATAAAAACATACACTTTTCATCTTAAGGCGTGGTGGTAGTGATATTTTTGTGCTGCATGTAGCAGTGGAATTTCACAAGTCCTTGGCAGTTATTATACCTAGTGGTCATTTTCTATACGAGTCACTTTAGTGTCTGAAGGAAGGTAAACTAAATTGTAGTAAGATTGAGTCTTTTAACCACTCCATTTTTTAAAATTCTGTGTAGTAGGAAAGCACCCAATAAAGGAATGCGGCAGTGGTATCACTGATTGTTGAGTTTCTTTGGCTGTGTTTTGCTTCGTTATACGTGTCCTTCATTTGTCTGATGACTTGTAGCTACAATGCTCCATAGTTACTGCCAAATGCATCATAATTCACCCAGCTTTTCATGGATCTTGTTTAATGACTCCAGAAACGTGCCAATCATGCATGCAAGTTATTGCAGTGAGAGCAATGCATGGATAATTAATGTTGAGGTTGTAGGACCATGCTGTCATGACATGGTTCAGTCGTTTACTCTATGTCTATATTATTCGCAAACGTACCACTGCTGATATTTTATTTTACCAACATTTACTCATCCATACCATACAATTCAATTTTTCTCTCCAAATCAATACTCTGCTTATTCAAATAAAACCACCATTCTTTTATTACACTCGGCCCTTCAAGTGGTTATCCTTTCACTTTCATTCTCAAGCGTGTATCATGAAACTTCTAGGTTAGTGCTGTGAGCGAAATTTGGAAACACAGGAACAATATCATTTTTTACAGGGGAAAGGCCGATGAGACTAAAGTGTTCACTTTGGTTCAAGTCAATGTTCAGTCTTGGATCTATTCTAAATCTCGTTTTAGGATGTTCTCTTTTTCTGATTGGTGCTGGGATCCAACAACTTGTATGAGAATAACTGTTAAAAATCTTATCTGAGCATGTTTTTACTAGTTTAGTGATCTTGTCTGTTCTGCAAGAACTTTTAGGAAGGGAGGAAGCATTTTCTTTAAAGTGTTTTTTCTACAAGAGTTATATCACCCTTAAGTGATTCATTTTATTTATTATTTTTTTTGCTGATAAAAAAAAAATGAAACTTCTATTGCATTTTTCTGGAGATCTTTTCTATTTTTTCAATCGATCCTTCATTATGTTTTGAATTTCTGAAGAAAATACTATTGATCAAAGTTTTTAATAACTTATGTGAATTCAGTTTATTGTCTTTGAAGCCTTGGTTTCATGGAATTTTAAACCAACATGGATAACGATTTGAGGATCTATTCTTTTTTCTTTGTTTAGCAAATAGTGAGAATTTTGTGCGGCTAGGCACCAGCAACGTGGTGGAATAAAGTGCCCACATATCAAAGATAATAAGACTTGGGACTTCAATTGAAAAACTAAATTGAACAATATGTTGCTGGAACTAACTAACCATTTTAAACCTTACCATACTCGATCTTAATTGAGTTAAAACTTTTGGACTTCAAAATTGGAATAAGGTTGCTAAAGTTGGGTTCATTCTTGTTAAATAAATTTAGAGGATATTTTATAACAGAAATTCTCCAAACAATTTTTTTAAGAGATTGAAATTTTAAAATTTTATAAAAACATTTTAATAATTTAAAGTTATAAAATATCAAATTATATTTAAAAGGTGAAATTTGATCACTGCATAAAAGCTAAGAATTTGATAACTATATTAGGCATCTTCTTCCTGCACCCCTACATTTTTCATCCTGCACCCCCACAATTTTCTAAATCCCGAAACTGACTTTGACCTTTTATTTGAAAAAGGGCACTGTGATTACCGAAAATCAGGATCTGAGAGTGTGCTATGGATTCATCAATCCAGAACTGAATTTTTTTTTGGATAAGGGAGTGTTCTGGAAGTAAATTTTGCATAAATTATCGATTTCTGGATTGCTGAATCCGGAAGCCTAATTCTGTTACGGATTGGTGGATTTGGAATGTTTTTTTTTTTAATTATGAATTTATAAATCTGAAATGCATATTTCTGTTAGGGATTGGTGGAACCATAATGCTTTTTTTGAATGATGGATTTTTGAATGTGAAATACATATTTTGAATTACAGATTGATGGATTTGAAATTTTACTGGAAGTGTCAATCCGAAATTTTTCCAGATTCCATAAATCTAGAATGCAAAAAAATAAATAAGTTCAAGTGAATTTTAGAATTTTTAAAAAATAATAGGGAAAGTTTGATCTTTGCATAAAATTGTGGGGGTGCAAGAAGAAAAATATAGGAGTGCAGGATGAAACTGCCACTATATTAACTAGTTGGCCTGCTAAGACACAGGAACAACTAGGCCCGTGAATATAAGTAGTCTCCAATGTGGGCTCAGTTATTTTTTCTTAGGCTTTTTCTTTAAATTTTTACTTTCTGCGCCCATTATTTTTTACTTGCATCCCATAGTTTAAGCATAAGATCGAAAATAACCTTACGCTTTTCCCTTCTCCTTCACTGCTTCTCTTGCATCGGTTCTCCTTTATCACCCGCTTCTGCTTGGTTGATTGTTGGTACCACTCCATTGTTGCGTACATCTAAGTATTGTTTGTGTTCCAGTTGAGTTTTCATTGGAAGACATCCTAAAGCACTGATTGTCTTCTTTCTCACGAAGTTCCATGCTATCGTTGCAGGTTAGTCTTTTTTTTTTCTTTTTTAACTTTAATCAGTAATCCAGAAATCTCTGAGTTGGGTACTCTGAAAGTGGAGGTGTAGAAAACACTCAGAGTTTCAGATAAGGTTATTCTAGAACAACTTTCGGGAATGTCTGCTTTGAAACATGATTCCAGAAATATCATTTGTTAAACATGTTATAGAAGAAGTATTCTGGAAAACTATTTTGTAATGGTCATTCTGAAAATATATTTTTAAATGATGCTTTTAGAAACATGTCCTGAAATGAGCATTCTTAAATCATGTTTAAGAAGAGTGAGCTACCAATATATTTCAGAATACTGAACTGGTTTTTTAAAGTTTATAATTTTTAGTTTGTATTACTGTATTATAACAAATTAAGTAACAACTAAATTTAGGGAATAATTAATTATTATATTAATTAAATTAGATATTATTTTAAAAATTTAAAATTATTAATATTTAAAATAATTTTTATTATTAATAAAAATTTATAAAAGAATTTATTAATTAATATATAAAATAATTATTAATATTGTAGTTACTAATATTTTATATTATAAATTAGTTTTTAAAAAAACTAATTTAGAATGTAAAGTAGTTACTAGCTAAAATTTTGATAGTTAATGGTTAGATTTTAATTTAGAAATTATTTTATAATTTTTATTAATAATAAAAACTATTTTATATATCAATGATTTTTTTTGTTTATAAAATGGTATCTAATTTAGTCAAATAATAATTAATTATTTTAATGTTTAAAATTAATTTTTATTTAATAATTTTTTTTAGTGTATTAAGTATTTAATACTTTATATTCATATTTTTTTTTATACATTTGCAAATAATTATAATAAGATTTAGAGGAGGTGATTCTCAACAATATTATTTATGACCAACTGTTTCTCTTAAAAGTGGACTTTAAGCATGTAATTATGTATTTATACGTGGTTTAATAGTGACTAATATCGGGTTACATGATAAGTCCAATTAATTCTCATTACGATATATTTTAAATGATTCTTATACCATCTTAAAAAGTAAACTTTAAACCTAATGCAATGTTACAGACTGACTCATATATAAGGTAAGGTTTGTGAGGAATCCCTCCTTAATTTAATGGGAGACCATGACCAATGAACTTGATAATTGATCCATTGGATATATTCAATGATGGTCATTCCAAAGTCTTGGAATTATATATCTCTTGAAGACTATGAAGTTCAACCTAGAAAGTTGAATATAGTATTTTCAAGGTATATTGAAAATGTGACCAACATTAATTATCAATTATATAAAGGGAATTTGGAGGAAGAGAAAAATGCAAGAAAGTGAGAAGAGAAATATAGAAAGTAAATGAGAGAGTTGATATCTACCATAGTGTGAGATTAGAAATCTTAGTGAGAGACTAGAGAGATACTGTATTCCATTCTTGTTGAGTGAGATTAAGTGTTACCCTCAGAGTGAGAGAAACAAATATTGTAATCCTACCTTTATAATAGAGACATTTTCTGGACTCTAGGTCCCATGTGTTTTTATTTCTCAAGTTGAGAATGTTTTCTCACGTTAAAAATTCTTGGTGTCATTATTTATATTTTGCTCTATTTTCTGTTGTTTGCTTATTGTTTCCGCAAGCGTCCATTTTGTATCTATATCAAGGAGGGATAATTAATTCTGATTTTTCCAACAAATTTGCACAACTTGCATACTATTAAAATATCGTTATTTCTAATTGATATGAAATATCTAACTGCTCACGTGAGATGACGTGAAGTCCTAGTTACAATGTTGAAGAGGATCACATAGAAGAAATTATTGTAGGGAAATGATGATTATCTAGAAGTGCCCTTGGATACACCTTTACTTTATGAGAACGAATGGTAAATATATGTTATATATTAAAATAATATTTATTGGTAATCGTAACAGTAAACTAAAACTAAGTGAATGTAGAAAAATAAATAAGTTTTCTTTTATCGATAAAGAATGAACTAAATTAAATGAAACATTTGAGAGATGTTTAAACTCTTAAAAGAAAAGATGTTAAATAATAATGAGTCACGTACAAAAAAAAAACTCTAGCTATACCTATAAATATGTTATGTTCTCTTTATGATTTGTCTAATACAACAACCTACCTCATACCCACAAACATAACATACCTCCTAACCTCACATATAAAAAAACCCAAAACAGTAACAGATAATTGAAAAGCTCACTGCTATCCTATATTGCGCTAATCACAAAACCACATCTTAGTATCTAGGTTCAGCATTGCATGACATAACCATGTAGCAGCTAACCATTTACAAAACAATAAACCACAACTTAACCATGACAATAATCAAGTTGATCTCCATTCAAGGTAAGTTTATCTCTTTTTCCGATTTTGTTGGTTATTGTTTCGTCTATAACATGTTGAAACCTTTTAGATTAAGTGTTCTAGATAGAATTGGGGATATTCTATCATTTTAGATTTGTTACTTCCAAAAACATGTAATTATTATAAGGAATGGTGATTGGTGATTTAGATATTAGGTATTCAAGAGCAACAATCCGTAATACTTTATGTATTCCACATATCACTAAAACATACCTAATATTTTTAGTTTTTTAGAATCAAAAAAATTCTTCTTCAAATAATTCATCCTTATATTCCTTATTCATTATTTAATTGTTTTTAATATTTGATTAACCTTTCATTTACTTAAAAAACCAAAATAGTAGTATACAAAATAATATTAATATATTAAATATATATTAACGAGTACAGAAATTGATATAAATATATGTGTTTGTACATGTTATTTTTTATATAAATTTTAGTTTAACTGTGTCTTGAGATTAATTAAAATTGTACTATATGAGTGCTCAAACAATAGATACAAAGACCTAACTCGTTAACTTAATCTTTACAAGAATAAAATTCAAACCGACATCTGAAATATAAGTCTTATCCTTACGAAACAGACACAAAAACCCTTCACTGTGTTATGTCATGTCATTTTAAAGTATCCTTTTAGTAATTAAAGCAACAACGATGAACTTCCACAGCTAAATCCAATTACTATAAACCTCTCAACTTTCTCATCAATCCACCCTTTTCTCAGACCATTTTCTCTTTCACACCTTCTATTCAACGGTTTGATCTCTCACCTACTTTGAATCATATATATTATTACCTATTTTCCACACTTCTCTTTGACATACCATCCAATCTCTCCCTTTATGCCACCTTCTTCCTTACCTCTATTCCTTCTTGGCTACTCAATAAGCCCAACATCACAAGCAAAAGAAGTTAATCTTTTCTGCAACCTCTTGCGTCATCCAAAACTAAGAAAGATCTCAAACAATGAACCATGGGTACATTGCCTATGATTTGGTCATGGTCACTCTATCCTTGTCCCTCATAATTCTTGGTGTTGTCCTCTTTCTTGCATGCAAGAAGAAACAAGTTGAGTGCGAAGAAACTCCTTCTGTGAAGCACTGTGCTCGTGTGTACTCACTGATGGACATTGATGCTGTCACTGATGGCTTCAACCACAGGAGAATTGTGGGAAAGGGTCGTCTAGGAACCGTGTATGCTGGGGTGCAGGAGAATGGAGAGCTTGTGGCTGTGAAAAGGATCCATCCCGTGCTTGTGTTGAGCAATGCAGGGTTAGGATTCTCATCAGCGTTGAAATGGCTCTCTTCAGTTCAACATCCCAACATAGTTCCTATAATTGGATTTTCAGAAGCACCGGGTGAGAGAGTTATAGTGATGGAGTTTGTGCGCATGATGAGCTTGGAGTTCTATCTGCACCAAAACGTTAATGGAGCATCTCTTTTGGATTGGAACAAGAGGATTAGAATAGCAGCAGGGGCAGCAAGAGGGGTTCAGTACCTGCATGAAGTGGCAACACCAAACATTATACATGGGCGCGTCAAGTCCTCAAATGTTTTAATTGATATAAACTTTTGTCCTAGGATTTGTGATTATGGTTTAGACTTTTTGGCACCCCGAGAAAAGAGAGAGCTAGTAGGTGATGTGGATGATGAGTATTGGAACCAAAGAGGGGGTGGTGCAAGCAAGGAAAGTGATGTTTATGGGTTAGGGATTGTGATGCTTGAGCTATTAAGTGGTAGAGGATGCAAGGAAGGAGTGACAGCAGAGTGGTGTTTGGGTTTGATCAAAGCATTGAGTTTTGGTGAAGTTTTGGATCCTAGGTTGGTAATTCCTTCTGACATGAAGCCTTTGTTTAGATTAGCCAAAGTTGCCTCAGCTTGCGTTGCTAATTCAAGGAAGTGTAGGCCTTCCATAGAACAAGTCACAACTATTTTGAACAATTTAGAGATGGAAGTGTGCATATGATCCTGCTGGTTATGAAAATCTATTTTAAAATACATAATTTATAATATATTTTAGATTCAAAAACATATTTTGAATTTTAAATTTATGTAATTTAGAATATATTTGTAGATTATATAATTTAAAATATATTTTTGGATTGAAATGTATTTTAGTTTGTATAATTACATTTTTTGTTTGTACAATTAGAAATATCTTTTCAACTCCAGATGGTATAATTCAAGATAAATTTATAGATTATATAATCTATAATATTTCCGATTGATGAAAAATTTAGACTTTTCTAACATTTAGACAGGTACAAGAAAAAAGTGTGCGGATGTTAAAAGAAATTGCCCCAAAGACGGATTTATATAGTCATTCATTAAAATTATCAAATAATATCTACAAGCCCATTCAAACTCAACTAATATAATTTCTGTTAGCACCTCCTACTTTCTTCTTGCACCTCCACAGGTGTTGGAAAAGTTTAAATTATTCCTGAGATGATTTTTTTTTAATTATATATTATATGAATCTATTATATGAAATTTAAAAATTTATTTTAAATTGTAAAATACATGGATTGTGTAATCCAAAAATCTGAAATGTATTTCTAAATTCAAAAATGTATTATGAATTATAAAATCCATAATATATTTTTATATTATATAATTTGGTTTAGATTTAAAAATATATTTCAGATAGTATATTCTAAAATATATTTTCAAATTCTGTAATTTAAAATTTAAATAATTAGTAATTTAAAAAATTTCAACAGTCCAAAATGCATGAAGAAAGGATGATGGTGGATGAAAAAATTGCTCTCAACTAATATAAGATATATTTGTAGTAACACATTACTTATGTCTGAGCTGAAAAAAAAAACATTACTTATGTTTGTGTAACTGAAATGATGGTCATGAACAAGTTTACTATTTTTTTGGTTTTTCAACTTTGGCTAATCTAAATATGCATTAATATAGAAATTCAATTATATAGTTTATGTTCTAAAAGAATTTTATTTTTTTCCAAATTGCACCCACTCCACAAAATTCGTGGATTAAATGTCTTAACCTACATAGATAAAGATACATTAAGAATTTTTAGCATCAATTTTCATAACAACAGTTTATTTAATACATCAAACAATGCACAATTAATAAAAAGCAAAAAAGATTAAATTTTGGGTTGAATTGGATTCAATGATGCATGTTGTGGTTAACCAGCAAAGTTCACGAAAAAAAACTTATTTAATCCATGGATTATTCAAGTCAGGTTGGGTTTTAGGGTTTTAAAAATATATCTTGGAAATATAAAAGATATGTTATATAGAAGAGTTATTTATTCTGTTTATGTACTTATATATAGAACAAAATGTTACAAAATATCAAATTTAATAATATATCAATCTTAATTTCCTAAATCTAAATAATAAATAAATATATTTTGTATATGAAAACATATTTAAAAAAAACTACAAGATTTCCTAAAAACTAATTTAAATAAAGAGTATTAAGAAAATATTCTCAACATTTCTACTTGCCTTACTATTTGTTTATTTGAATTTATAATTTTAAAATATGATTCTCCTTTTTTTAATGCAGTTGTTAAATGTACCGTAAGTTTCTAACTCTACATAGAATAAGTAAATGAATTTTGTTTTAGTGTTTTTTTTTTTAATATTGGTTAAGTTTTAAATTTTTTGAATATGATACTTTATATTTTAGAACTGTTTATTTTACTATTTTTAATAAAAATAAGTGTTTGACATGTTGGTTGATGTATTTAACGTTTAAATTGAGAACAACTAAAAGAAAGCTATATAAAAATAAAAATAGTAAAATAAATATTTTTAAATTGGGTAAATAGTAAAGTGTAGTTAATTGTATTTTTGAAGGAAAAGTCTTGCATTCACACTGAATAATTGCGTGTTTGTTGTCTTTTTATGAATTTGGTTTGGCCTACCAACATGGCAATGAGCATAGGTGGAATTGATTTTTGTGTAGGAAAATGACAGTGAATGAAAGCGAAACATACCCTTAACTAGTAAGGGTACAAGCAAGTATAGAAGAAAATCTTTGGAAATTTTATAATGATAAGTATGTAATATAAGAACAAAAAAATTCAGAATTCTATGGCTGTTGGAAAACCTTTCTTACACCACACATATAAAACCGTACATCATTTCCTTTCAATTATTGATCGCTTTTGAGCACCTCTTAAAGTGGCATGCATGCATTCACCAATTCCAACTTACAAATTTTACTTATCATTAATGCTTCTTTTTTTCTCAATCAAAACTCTACCGGATTTTACACTAAAATATTTTGAATTGATTGATTTTTTGTGAGTTTACACTATAAGACGATTAACTGCCAGAATGTTATGCAGTGTTGCACAAAATGGATACTAGAGGGTGGTTAAGTTAATTTTAATACAATATAACTAAATTAATTATTAAGTAACACTTAACTAAAGGAATTCTATGTCAACACTAACATTTGTCAACATAAAAATAACATAACTTTCCGCAAAATAAGCAACATTCAAAATGAACATTAATTTTATATTTAAAATTAAATAATACGAATAATATAGCCTTTATCAAATATTAATTAACATGAAGGATTTCATTTTTCAAATTATTTTTTTGTTTACTTTCCATTTTTCTTTTTTGTAGAAATCTCGAATTTAGTTTAGCTCTTTACCATTGTTTGTGATGAAGATATTGATGTTTCTGTCGTTGAAGAATGAAGATAAATTTTACTTCTGGATACCTGTCGATAATTATTATTTATTTTTTAAACTTATAAGTAAAAAATTGTCAATAATTAAACATTAATCAATATTTATTTAATATTCATTTGTAACTGAACGACAATATTATTCCTCAATAAATTTAACAATATTAATACAATTATAATAAAAATAACAATTAAGATAATATTAATTAATTTAATAATAATAATAATATTAATTAAAAAAAATAAAAATTTATTTTATATGAATATATAACAAAATAAAAATGTTAATTTATTAAATTAATGTAATAATAATAAACATAATACAAAAACATTAAAAATAATTATGATAATATATTAATAATAATTTATGATAATTGTAATGTTAATAATTTTATATTATATTAATATATACTAAAATAAAAATATTAATATAATAATTTATTATAATAATAATAATAAAAATAATAACAATGAAAATAATAATAATACTTTTCATAATAGTAGTAATAATAATCTTATTTTATATTAATATATACTAAAACAAAAAAAATATTAATTTAATAAATTGATGCAATAATAATAATGATAATAATATTAAAAATAAATATGATA
>Ga0123342_1010496_pt1 | contig 10573 bp, 6 predicted proteins | sample Turbeawhitnodule_FD_89960 | JGI IMG/M metagenome (GOLD analysis project Ga0123342, IMG submission 89960) | Root nodule microbial communities of legume samples collected from Mexico - Turtle bean Mexico white nodule | ecosystem: Host-associated > Plants > Roots > Nodule | place: Mexico: Nepantla... | reverse complement strand
TAGGTGAGCAAGCATGGGCTGAACTTCTAAACTATTGGGATTCACAACAATTCAAAGATAAATCAACTCAAAATAAAGCCAATAGGGGTTCAGCTCGTGGTGGAGCACTGCACTCCACAGGTCGAAAATCACATTCAGATATTGCAGTTACCTTGGTAAGTACTTGTCACTGCCTTACATGAAAATCATTTTACATTTGCAACCTATAATGCTTTTAATTGTATAACATTATTAGGAACGTCAATATGGTCGTCCTCCAGAACCTGATGAACTATTTATGGCCACCCACACAAATAAGAAGGGTGAATGGGTTGATACTCGTGCTCGAGAAACTTATGTAAGTTATCCTTTTAACTTTTTTTATATTTATATTTTAATTTTCTAACATTTTCATTTCGTAATGATCTATGTAGGAAAAATATCATGAGCGCTTGAAGGCCCTTCAAGCAAATAGTTCTCAAGACTCTAACGATGTCCACCAACTTGATCCTGCAACTAAGCTTCAAACTTGGAAGGAAGCTTCCGGAGGAAAGAGTAGAGGTCGGGTGTATGGTACGACAGACTTGGCTGCTAACTTCCGCAAAGGAGTCTCTTCTCTCACTCAAGCCTCTTCTTCCGGCACTTCACAATCTGGGCATGTGATTGAAAATGAAATGCTTCATGCTGAACTTAGTGTGTGGAGTCAGAAGTATGCTAAGTATTTTAATTATTTCATTTATTTATTTATATTGTTTATATTTTTTTACAGGTTTATCACATCACTATGAGATTCATTTTGCTACTTTTAGTTAAATTTGTAAAGTACAATTTTAATTGTAATATTTTTTTTAAGTATTCATATCATTTTGAATATTTGAATTGATGAAAGATTTTGTTTAACTATTTGTATTACTTTTGTACTTTGGATGTGTTTGTGGATGTATTGTGAATGATAGTAATTTGTTTGAATGTGATTTGGTTGGTATTTATTCTTTATAGGTAACCTGGCTATTTCCAGGTAAATTGGCTAGAAAACAAAATAAATTATTTTTTTTCTTTCCTTTATGCGTCGGCCACTAGCGCACGCTAGCTTTTTTTTTTTAAATATGCGTCTATATTTATAATTTTCGTCGGCCAAGCCGACCCATAAGCGATATTTAAATTGTGCGTCACTTTGGCCCACGCATAAGTCGCCGCATATGCGTTCATTTTGCGTCCACCCAGATTATGCGTGTTGCGTCCATTTTGCGTGGGCTTGGCCCATGCAACATGCGTCCAACTTTCTGGCCCACACTAGTTTCCATTTGTTTCCAAGCTTTTTTCGTCGAAACTGAAGCGGACGAAAATACGACGCATAAGCGTCCGTTTTTGGCCCACGCAAAATGGTTGTTTTCTTGTAGTGAGTTGTTTTTGGAGAATAAATTGTTATTGTCATTTGCAGAAAATTTGTAGAAAATGAAGAAGTTGGGGTTTACTTAGTCTGCTTTAGCTTAAAATGTTATTGTATTTGTATACAAACGTTGGACATGAGAAAGTTGGTGACATGGTGAGTGAGATGAGAAAGAACCAAAGCAACAGGATCTGTATAAGTTGTTATAGGGGTGAGTTCTTATTTTGGTGAATAATGAGGACATGAGATATGGAAAAGTGTTTGCAACTGGTGCATAAACAAGGATTTGCTAAAACTTGAGCTCCATGAAGCTGACAAAATACTTTCAAATGGGAAACCTCTTGCAATTGTTATGATTTTGGAATTACTTATATTGTAAATGAAAAGGTTTGCATGTTAAATCATGAAAAGCTCACAACTCACAAATCCAATCTCCTTCACTTTCTGCAAATGACATCGTAAGAATTTATTTTCTAAAAAAACAATTTAAAAGTAAACCCATTTTTCTGAGAAAGAGAATATAAAATCACAATTTGAAGAACAATGTAAAAGAACCTTAGAATAAAGAAATTATGCCGGTTTATTTGACTTAAAGTTTCTAACCACCACTTCTTCATTTTTGGATGCATGCTTATAAACAAAATTAATCTATACATAATTTTTTACAAATTTACATTTTTTTATAAATTCAGTGTAAAATTACACTATTTTAATAAAAAAATAGAAATACTGGTTTATATATATATATATATATATATATATATATATTATGTGATGAAATGTGATAATGGTGACTTTAGAGAGAATATGATGTTGATTATGTATCCATATCAACAACTTTATATTCCAAAATTTCAGCAATATATGTCCATGCTCCACCGGGTATCAGACAAAAAATTCATTCATGCTCTCATTCCCAAGAAGCCAACTCTTGTTATCAAGTATCATACATCTATAATGTTGTATTCTATATATATAAGAGGGAGGATATATAACATATAGTACGAGAAATCACTAAATACACTAAAAATATTATTAAATAAAAATTAATTTTAGAGAAAAAAATAATTAGTTATTATATTGACTAAATTAAATACTAATTTAGAGAGTAAAAAAAATATTGGTATCTAAAGTAGTTCTATTATTAATAAAAATTTATAACCTAGTTTTAAATTGGTATTTGATTAGCTACCAATTAATTTAAATTCTAAATTAATACCTAATTCTATTATTAACTTATACTATTATCTTAATTATTATTATTGTCATTATAATTATATTAATATTGTGAAATCTACCAATGAAGTTTACCGATGAATAATATTGGTTTTCCGTTACGGACAAATATTATTGTCAAATATTGACTTGCGCTCAATTATCGACATATTTTACCGATGGATATAAAATATATAAGAATTTTTTATTTTTCATATCTGTCGATTATTCTATTTGTCAATAATTAAAAAATTATCGGCCAGTACAAATTTGTAGGTAATTAATAATTTCTTGTATATGTTAAAACTCTTTTTAGTTTACATTATTATGAACAATCTCTTAGACAAATGATTCAAGTGTTTAAAAGATTATACCTTATGAGTAGATGCATGGAGATGAGTAAGATACTTAATGAATTAGTGGAAGCATATTTCATTAATTAGATTCCATCATGTTGGTTTATGCATTTTTGGTCAATTCGATCATATTGGATGATTGAAGGAATAATACATTTTATAAACTGAGGAATAATTCATTACTGAAAAAGCTTGTGAGTCAACATTTTTTCTTTATTGTTTTATAATTGTCTATTATAATTTATACTAAACAAACTCACCCCATTTTACCTTATTGTTATTGCTAATTTTTATTACTTGCAAATAAGTTTTAAATTTTTTTTCACTCACAATTAGATTTATTGGAAGACGACTTAGGGTCATTTTGACCACATCTATACTATCATTTCTATAGTGTTAAACGGTCTAAGACAATCTAACACTAGTGTTAGATGGTCTCTGCACTAGAATTATAATTTCATTTAATTTGATCGCTTAATGACCATTATCAATGGCTTGAGGAAAGAATACTCCATGGATTAGTTAAGAGTGGCTACGAGCCAAAAGAATACTCAATTAAGACAATAGTAACTTGTGTCAAGAATACTCAAGGAGATTATCCATAAGTGATTAAGCCTAAAGAATACTCAATGTGTACTTCACAACAATAGTCTCCCTAGTTGAACTTGGGTAGTTGGCCAAAAACTAATGAAGTTTGTAGCTAAAACATTGGTAACTAAAACAATGATAACTAATTAGAAACCAATTTAAAAACTGTTTATCAATAATAGAAACTAGTTTAGATATCAATAATTTTATTAGTCTCTAAAATAATATCTAATTTAGTTAATATAATAATTAATTATTTTTTATTTTTAAAATTAGTTTTGATTCAATGATTTTTTTATACTGTTAAAAGCAAAAGTAAAACATTATGAGGCTTTTTTAGTTTGTATAATCTTTCCAAAATTTAGGTGACAAATTATTTGTAGAAAAGTAAAACAATACTCTTTATCGGGGTTAAACACCCCTATATCTAATATTAACGTGTTCTTATCAATAAAAACAATTAAACTTTAAACAAAACATAATATAAAAAGTATATGGGAGTATTATATCAAAATATAATATAATTCAAAGAACACTATAAATGCAATTAAAAAAATATAATTCAAAAGGGCATAATAAATATCAAAATGCAATATTTCAATAAAGTATAAATTATAATATCTCAAAAGTATATCCAAAGTTCAAAAATTTTAAAAATATAAGAGCATAAGTGAATCTCGATGAAAACGGTGGGTGTGGCCGCGACACAAACAAACGAGAAATATCAACAGCGGTTCAAGACTAATGCAAGAGGTGCCAATGCCACTGAAGAGAGACAAGAAAAGAAAAAAACAACTGCAAATGTAATAGTAAAATACGATATAAACTTATAGTGCATGTACGAAGATTTCCTCAATCATTATGGTGTATCTGTGTGTCCAATTAAATGGTGTATCTACGGTTAAACACTGATATTTGTATGACATTCATAGATACGTATTGGTGAAGTGTTTAATTCAAAAAATATTTATTGAATTTATGAGAATTCTAACATGGATCTAACACAATTTTAAATAAGAGAAATACATTAATTTTTTAAAAACTCAAATTTATTGTATAAATTTTTATTATGATTATAAAAATAAGGAGCTGAAACATATAAATGTTTATTGTTAATTTATATAATTCATAATTATATAATATATAAATTCGTGTCTTCGTATCTTATATTTTAAAGATTACGCGTATCCGTATCTGTATCCAATTTCTCTTGCAGAGATGTTATTTGTTTATATATTATTTAAACTTGTTGAAATATTAGATTTTGATAGTTTGGAAGTTAAATATTATTCTTTTATGTTGGAAAAGTCCTTGAATGTTATGAATTTTATAGAATGTTATGTCATTGAATGATATATATATTATATATGAATGATAAAAATTGTATAAAATTGATGTCATACATTTGAGATAATGTATGAGTTGTTATTTGATGACATAAAGTATGAAAAACCTATGTCTAATAGAGATCCTCTAGCTTCACTGATGATCTAAGCCATATAAACTAAGATATCAGGTGGTGAGAAGCTGAGAGGGAGTTCATACACACGGGTTCCGTTGTAGACACTCAGTATTGGAGGTTTGAACTTATCCTGATCCTTTCTATTGGATTCGCTGATAATCTTTAGACCATGTGTTAGTCTTTGATAGAGACATACTTAATGAGACTTATGACGACGGATTCATGTGTAATCAATGAGATTGAAATGAAATCTAATGATTATGATTTAAAATATATCTATGTGTACTAAAATTTATTTAATTATTCTAAAATAAAAAACCCTTCAAATATTTATTTTATTAAAGAAACAAATGAATTATTTTTTATTTATTAAAATGTATTGGTAAAATGGTTAAAACGTAATTAGTAAATAAATAATAAGAATATACGAAAGCGTGCGCTAACGCGCTCTCTTTTAAAGACCGAGAATATTATTGTCCAATGTCAACGTTTGAAAGCAACAACGTATTTTTGAAGTTACGAGACATTATCTTATAATAAATAAAGAAAGGAATACAAAAGTTTATTCCTTGCAAAATCCACATATATATTACACTAATTAATGCTGACTTCTGTTATTTATTAAGTTGATTTGGTTCATGTATTTTGTATAAACACTAACCCATAGAAAACATAATAAATAAATAAATATAAACACAAAGTCTAATCCTTACGATAAGCTTGAGTTATATTTATTTGTGTATGGGTCTAATAATTATATGCGTGGTGTTTTATTTTAGTAATTTATGAGCGTGTGGACTAATAAATTTGGATTGGGATCAAGTGGCATGATTAAAATAGTACGTAGTAATAATATAAGGATCATGGAAGAGTTCTTAGAGAGATTTGCAAGATTTGTTGTGTCACATAAATAAATATTTCACATGCAAAGGTCAAAGCATATATTAAAATTTATATAATAATAGTTATTGGTATATATGTTCTTTATTTCAACTCGATCTCGTCAAAGAGGAATTGAAAAATTATCAAAATATTGACTGGAATAATAAATATATAGTCGTGTGGATCTGGAAGCTTGTGTCTCATTGCCACTTCTTTTTCAAATGTTGCCAACTATTATATGCTCAAATTGTTGCACATAAATCATATGTTAAATGCCATTTCAATCTAACCACTACTTTCTTTTAATGCCTTATATATGTAAGTATTTTTTCTATACATCTATGTACATACTGGGTTATTGCATTCTTCACACAATATTAATATATCACTTTACATGGATTAATAATATGCAGTTGTTTGTTTTAATATTTGAATGTAATGTTTTAAATCAAACCAATCATTTCTGTTTTTTTAGTTTAATCATTTTTAAATGTGTATTACAAATTGGATTTTAAGCCTAATTCGACCTCAAAAAATCAGTTTATAGGGTGAGGTTTGCACACCCCCTCACGCTGAGACAACAAACACTCGTTAAGATAAATTTTAAATTACTCTGATACCATATTACAAAGTGAACTTTAAGCTTAATTCAATCTCATAAAACCGGCTCATAGAGTAAGGTTTGCACCCACTTATATACAATGAAATATTTTTATCTCTAATTGATCTGAGATCTCTAACAATGTGTAGTCTATTTTACATATTTTCAAAATTGTTTTGAGTTTATAATAATAATAATATTGCATTACAAATTCGTGGTCCATTGTTCATTTTAGTAATGTCATAAACTAATAAGAATTTGATATAAAACTTTATCTTCTTAAACGTTGTGTTCGAATCTCTTTTGACTTTTTTGTCAGTATGAATCTTTTTCATGTTATTTTTCTCGTTTGATACATAACTCTTACGAAGAGTCTTGATACTTAACGTTTGTTTGGTAAAATGTTTAATCTAAATTAGTAGATGAAATTTTGATAAAAGTATTTTATTTGAGTTATGAAAAATAAATTTTTAATAAATTTTAATTTATTTTAATAAACAACTCATATTATAACTTTTAAAATAGTCTATTTAAAAGAAACTAACATTACAAAAATAAAAAATAAAGAACTTAGAGACTACATCAACACTCAAATCATATATTTTGTTGAATCATATATTTTCTTGAAGAATATTCTATGTATTTCACCTTCTAAATATTCCCTAAAAATATTAAAATTAAAAGTTAGTATTTAAGAATAAGATTTGTCATCGATTTGATTTTTCATACACGTTCACATAATTTATTAGTTGTCACCTTGTCCTTAATTTGGTATGGATAGTTGTCGTTTAAAAATTAAATTAAAACGATTTTAGTGGAAATATCTAATACAGTACTAGATTGTCTAACACTAAAATGATGATAGTATAGATAAAGTCAGATGACCTCAAGTCGTCTCTTTACAAATCCAAATAAGACAATATCCAAAACTTATCTAAAATCAAAATGATTAGAAATAACAATAAAGTAAAAAATGATGTTGACTTTGTTTAGCAAAAAATAATAAAAGGAAGTAGGTTGACTCTCAAGTTCATTCAACAGTGAATTCGTTACTAATTATCTTAAGATTTTCACTCTTTCAATTTTCAAACAGATATAAAACTTAATCACACAAGTGTTAATCAAATTTAACAAAATATTATCAGCAGAACAAGTGTCTACTAATGTATTCAATATATTTCACTTGTTTCCAAGCGACTACTCATGAGATGTTTATCTTCTACCTATTGAACTAAGCGAAAGAGAGATTAACTAGAATTCAGTGAACTAACCAAGAATTTTAATTAAAGAAGAGAACTCAATTCTTAACAAGAAAATTCAAAAAATTCAGACCTTCTAACACAAACTTCTACAAAGAATTTTAAGAATAAAACTTAATTGAATAGAAACCTCGGAATTCACTGTAAAATCACAAGAAAATCAAGACAGAGGATTTTAGTATTCCATGCGAAGGAAAAACGAAAATTACAAATAAGAAAACTAAAAAAATGGTAATGGTCTATTTTTTGAACGTCGTTGTGAAGCTTTGAAGCTTCATCATTTCTCCTTGAAGCTTGTATCTTTTTTAAGTTTTTCTGCTCAAATGATCTTGGAAAAATAGTGGTTTAGATTTTGTTCACAATTTCTCAGTTTCTAACTTTCCCGAATTCTTAGATTTGTTTTCAGTTTTATCGCAAACTTTGTTCCTTTGTATTTTGCAGAAGATTTGCTTAGTTCTATTTATGTGATATTTTAGATGTTATTCTCTAATTCTTCTACTCAAATTTTATTTACCATTTTGATTCAGAGAAGAAGCTTGAACTTTCGCGTGATTCGGCTCACTCACAGTGGTAGACACTTCATTTAAATGATCTAGTCAGACAATTCTATCAAACCGTTTAGTCATATCGTCTATTTGGCTAAAAACACAAAATTAGCAAAAGTAATAGTTAAGGCCAAAGTAAATCCTATTAGATGAATCTCAATTAAAACTATGGATTTATTCATGATTATAGTCCAAGAATCAACAATTAAATCTTTAAAGTGTGAATAAAATTATGCTCACCAAATATCCCCTGCACTTATCCTTTTTCATTCCTACGCAAAACACTCTATGGACTCATAAAAAATCAAAGGAACAAAGTACAAGAGAATAATCAAATTTATAGCAGATCCTAAGAATGTGTAATGGCTAGCATGATATAAAAGAATCAAGCCAAATGTGAATGGAAATTCTTATATTTTAACATACAAATAGGTAATTGAAATCAAAGAATGAATCAATAATGATAGAACTTTCACTAGACGCTATCTAACTCTCAATTGTTTAGTTTTTTATTTACACTTAGCACTATGCAGACAAACATTACATATACTTAACACAACTCTAATATTTACAACAACAGAGAAACATGCAATCAGAGATCAAAAGTACTTCAAGAGGACTTCACAGGATGTTTTAGTGCCTCCTAATTAAGAATTGGTTGGTTGGACAGTAGATGGTAATGGTCCAGATATCTCAAGAACCTACAAATCAAGTAATTCAACATTAAAAATAGTTGTTAGCTTTTCGTCTATGCACTTTGGTTCGTTACATAATACTAGTGTAGTAATACTATCATCTACGATCCAAATCGTATCACCAGACGATATACAATTGTTAATATTAGTGCATGTTTTATAGATGAATGAATCATTATATGAATGACAAGTAAAAGTATCAATAAAACTAGATAATTCAAACTCTCCATAGAATTCAAGTAAATTATCATCCTTAAAGTTAGTAAGTTTGTCAATGAAAAGAGTAAAGTGATTTTGGACTTATTATTTTCTAGCATCTAGGGCAGTGCTAGACGTTACTGGATGATAGACGTTTCAAGGTTAAGCATTCCATTTAAATCACTTACTGCACCTGCACATGTATCAACAAAATCCTCCTTAACTATAGCTGTAATATGAACTTCAAGTGTGTCTTCAAAAACATGAACAAAATCAGCATTAGGTTCGTCAACAAAAATCATCAATGTTAGACTATTCATCCATAATTATTTTTATGACCTTCCGTGGAAGAGAGTCAATACTTGGATAAGGGTTTATACCTACCACTGAAATGGAAACTTGGGGTATACAAATATATCAGTTATACTAATAGATGTATCAAAATCACAGGTATAACCTGAATCAAAATTTAAATTAGAATCCTGAAGTGAATTCAACCTTTGCTCAGCAATATATTTACTCTGTCTAGCTATTTGATCAACTTGCTCTTCTATTTCTATAAGACTAGCCTCTATACTTTGTTGAGATTTCAATGTATTTACAATCAATTGCCTCGTAAGCTCCTCTAAAGATTTTTTTCAAAACTATGAGGAATAATGTCAGGTTACACAAATTATTGAAAATGTGGTTGATCCTGCTTACATCTCATAGTTGTATTATTGTTTATGATAAGATGAAGAATAATTTTCATACAAAGGATGGTTTAGTATAAAAAAAAATAGGTTTATAAAATAATTAATTTTTTTGAAAGAAAATTAAAATTAACTCATACACTTAAAAATAGATAAAAGTTAAAGGTGAGTGAATTTTGTTGAAGAAAGAGAAATTAATGTAATAAAGAGTGAAATTTATTGTAAATAGATAAAGAAAAAAAGAAGAATCATTGAAATGCATTTTATTGTATGTGTTTGGCAAGACTACCTTATAAACTAGTTGGTAGTTGATAAATAAACTCATAAGCTACTAACATAAATTTCAAACTAATAGGCTAATTTATTGGATTAGGAATGTTTGGTAGAACTAGCAAATAGTAAATATAAAATGACATAAAATTAGTTAGTAAATATCAAACGACATAAAATTATATAAGTGTACTATATAAATAAAAATAGTTTCTTTTAGAACAAGTTGTTATTATATAATTATAATTTTAGGTCTTTTTAGAACGCAATTAAATTATTATTAAACTTTTTATGGCTTTATTTATTTTATAAAAGTTGTGTTCTTACAACAAGGACCCAGAATACTGAAACTAGGTTGACGAGACTAGACTTTACACAAATATTCTACTCTTGGGCCGGATTCTCTTAATTTCTTCTTGGGCTCATGTTTTGGACTCTTCC
>Ga0123342_1010495_pt1 | contig 10575 bp, 4 predicted proteins | sample Turbeawhitnodule_FD_89960 | JGI IMG/M metagenome (GOLD analysis project Ga0123342, IMG submission 89960) | Root nodule microbial communities of legume samples collected from Mexico - Turtle bean Mexico white nodule | ecosystem: Host-associated > Plants > Roots > Nodule | place: Mexico: Nepantla... | reverse complement strand
GCATCTGTTTATTTATATATATATTTATTTTATAGAATATATATATATATATATATATATATATATATATATATGTATATATATATATATATATATATAATTATATGTCACATTTTTTAATGTTTATAAATCTTACGATTCACGATACGAAACGATACACGATTCAGAATCAACTCTCCGATACACTACTTTTATCTCGATTCAACTACCATGAATCACACCCTTGTACCTTCAGTTGACCAAAACGCCCATTGGCACAATTTTTTACCCAAACTTTCCTATTGTTTGATGGCCATTACAAAAGGGGGAACCTTGGCATTTCAAGCTCCTTGTTTGCACTAGAAACAAAAACATGAATTAGGTAGATGAAGAGAGGGTTTTGTTGCTCTACAACAAGCACTTGCAATCTTGAAGCTTTGTTCATAGAGATAAGGTAAGGACAAAGGAGAGGTTGAACCATGGTTTTAACATTCTTCAAAGCTATATCTTTTAGTTATCCTTAAATATAACCAATCTCTGAATTTTAATGTGTTTCTCTGTAAAGCATTGGCACCAACTCTTGAACCCCTAACTGCTTGATAGCTTAGAAATCAACAATCCAAGGTATGGAGGAGTTTTCCTTTTCTTCTTGGTCAAGTTGAATGTTTTTATCACATATTGACTTAGTTGTAATGAAATTGGTGTATATTCATGTTTAAGAAAAGTGTGCCATTATGTTATGATACATTGGATGATTTATCTTTGAGTATGCTTTCTTGAGTCACTGAGAAACATTAATGAAGGGTAAGAATAACAAGTTAATTGATTATATTCAATAAATAATCAATTATTTCATGCTTTTGATACTTACTTTAAGTATGAATGCGCAAATAATCATTTATCCTAAGATATAATAGATTATCTTGCGAAAATAATCGATTATCATAGGTAATAATCGATTACATTGAGTAAATTTGATACACATGTGATTGATTAAATGCAGTAATAAAGGCCAAAAACCTTATCTGCTCAGAATAACTAATTATCATATTGATTAGGTGAATAGATCATGTTTAAATTGATTGTGACTTTATTTGGGATTACAGAAAATGAATTATGTCTAAAGGTCTATGAAATCAATTGAATGATCATATATAGTTATAATATTTAAAATCATTGATGAATGAAGAACTAAGGGCTAAAGTGTATGAAATATCCTTATTCATGTAATTATATCTCGAATTTGAATTGGATTGGATTCCGGAAATATGTATGAAAGTAAGAATGAATGGACTCAATACTTGAGTTTTCGAAACAATAATGATATTTTATCATTCCAAAATGATAATCCCAAATGAAAGTGTGAATCTTATTAAAAGACTTAATAACTTCAAACACCCTTAGGCATATATTTCAAGAACATTGAGAAAGAAACAAATTTCATAAGACTTAATGAATGAAGATGGAAAGGACCATGCATGCAAAGGTTTCAGTCATGTCATTACTATGATAGAGAAGGCCACTTGGGCAAAAGTATTTGCAACAGGAGGAATGGCTTTGTATTGTGGAATCATTGTGGCGAACCTCTGTCTGATACTGTTTGACTAAGGATACCACAAATCCTAGAAGATTAATCCCATGAAGGGAATTATGTCAGTGAAGAAGTAATCTTCAAAGTGAAGGATAACCACAATCAGAACCTAAGAGATGATTGTAAGGTTTCTTTGGCAGGTGTGGTGATGAAAGATCACATAGCAGCTTGAGAGCCATGGCAATAGATACAAGACATCATCGGTTGGTGAGAACCCACCATAGTACCAAGGTATAGTGTACTCTCAACAACCATCTAGCTTAATGAATGAGTTTTGGGAGTTCTAGAAGTCCTAGTAACAATGGGCACAAGATATGATAAGTTAACACAAGCAAATTTGTGATTAGATCTTTTAGGAATGAATGATATGATTTGTACGTAATTGAAAGGTCTTTTGTTTGTGACTTGGGAGTAGAAACTCTTTCCACACATAACATTTTTTAGAGTTAGATGGTGGATTCACTACCTCGGATACGCACACAGATTAGTGCCTTTGAGGCCAGGTGGACATATGGCGCTTCATGGATGAAAATCATTTTGTTGGCCACCTTCGATTCCACATTGTATCGTTGTATGATCCTCATGCCAGACCTAGGACTTATAAATGTTTTATCGAGTTGACTCAACTAACATAGACATACTACCATACTAGTGCACCAGTCGAGATCGTCAACTTGTCTGATTCTTCTTCTTTCTCATCATCTATCGAACCCAACTTTTGTTAGAAGAATTCAAAAACTATACCTCCTACTCAACCCAACCTTCAGATACCATGTTACCCATTGTCCATCCATCATCCCATCTGACCTTAGCTGGGGAAAGCACCACGAGAATGGCTCCACCAACAATAAACTTGATGGACGACAACTTAAAGGAGGAGAAACAAGATGTAATCCAAATGAAGACTTAGAGATGTTGATTAAGATATCAGATGATGACACTGAGATGAGAGAGGACTCTTGAGGTGGTCCAGTAAGAGAATCTCAAAGATTCTTCACCTGGAGCTTGTTGAGAGCCTCTAAAACATCTATTTAGAGTTTTGGTGTGCATGGGTGGGTGTAGATGATTGTCCTAAGTCTGGATCGTGCTTCTTTTGTATTTGCTTTGAGTAGATCTAGGATTCAGAAATTGTGTGTATGATTATTCATCTCCTTTTAATTTACTTTGATATTTAACTTACATAATGTAAATTGATGTTTAGTATGACGAATGAACTTTTGGCCAACCAGAACATGCACAATGTCATGTGGAGAATCCTTGACATATGAGTATTTAGCAAAAAAATTAATATTAAAACAACAAAAAATTATTTGAATATTATATGAAAAGTAGTTATGAGTCCCATTTTTAGACGTTATAATGTGCAGAGTATTTTAAATCACAATTAGTTTCTTTGAATACTGTATTGATTCATCAAAATGGAACGTTTTGTTTTCAGGAAAAAATTGAAAAACATTTATTCACCACCAATAGCCTTTAAATTGCTACAAGAAGTATAGCGGACAAAAAAATATGGAAGATTTAGTATTGAATAATTGACAGGTATTTGCACCTTTAATTATTTCCAATATCCACACACTCTACCATATCACCCCCTCTCACGCTTTTGCACTACCTTGCCTCTCGTTACTATCACTGGCAGCCTCCTTGTCCCAAGCCCTGCTGTAAGTGTTAGCGCTGAAACATTTTTTTATTTTTTTTAGGTTGGTGGACCTACCGAAAACTAACTTCTGAAACTTTATTTAGATGTTTTGGGTTCTAGTTTCCAAAATGTATTAAATAAATTTTGGAATTAGATTGTGCAGAGGTGACAACTTTTCTTGTTCATCACATAACTCATACCGGGTAATCATCATCCCACTACCACAATGAACCCAATTACATCTACCCCGTTTTTACCCATGCATAGAGTGCATAATGTAATCTATCGGCATCCATATAGCACATTCATGTCACCCTTACCAAAAAATATTAATCAGTATTTCCCCACTCTCAAAAAAGACTTCGCACGCTCACCACAGTACAGGGAGCTCAGATACACTCCCAAAGACCCACCATACTGACACCATCCACGGTGTCATCGTTGTAGAACTACAACTAACACCAACCACAGTCCTTCATTAAAAATTCAAACCACACCACCACTCTAGCTACACTAGCGTGAGCCTCTCTGGAACATCTACAGAACACTTGAATGTTAGATCAAAATTCTGGAATGCCAATAGATTCCCAAAATTATGTTCTGGAAATTAGTTTCCCATAAGAGTTTTTTTTTTTTTGTCACAAAAAGCGCAAAAGGTTGTTATGAAGAGAAAAAAAAGGCGGGTGTAAATAGAATCTCCTCCCGCCCCCAAAAAAGCTAATCCAGACAGTTCAATACAATCAGAATTCAGAACATAAAATACAACTAATACTAAAAGGTGAGAGGAAGCAAAAAAAAGGTACAACAAGTCCACAGAGCAAAGCAACAATACCCTAAACCCAACAAACAGAAATGTTAACAAAAATCACCAAGCACTAAAATTCTGCTTCCTACATAGCACCTATTCAGAGCAAAAAAAAACCACTTTGATTAAACCAGCAACTCAATTTGACATTTAAGCAAAACGCAAGCTCAAAAAGTTCACACAATCACTTCATCCAACAAAAAGCACTACGGAAACCACTACAATTTAAAAAGGAAAAAAAGGCCGGCTTTCACACTAACAGACAATGCAGTAAAACTTGTAAGTAAGCAACGGTCACAGAAGAAACCACAGACGCGGAAGGGTTCAAGAAAAAAACGAAAAAACAGAAAGACAATTGGAGAGTGAAAACACGCAGAAAGAAGCAAGTAAAGAAGGAGCGCAAGAGAGAAGAGAAGGCTAAACCCTAACCAGGATCGCACTGCTGGTAAAACTCCTCAACATCTGCAAAGACAAACAAAAACACAGTAAATTACAGAAACAAAGTTCAGTTCTTAGAATTTGAAAACAGAAAATAAAATTATAGAGAAAGACCAGTGGTGAGGGCTTTGATCATGCCAGTTCTGCGGCCCTTGAAGTCCCGGAAAACCTCTTCCACCGTGCGGGGATTGTAGTGGCCGGCACTGTCCATTGAGCTTGCGCTGCAGAACAACAATGCAGAGAAGAAAAATTGAGAAGAAGAAGAAGAAGAGAGAGAGAGAGAGAGAAGAAGGTAAATAGGGATATTTTGAAGGATTAGGATTTGCAGCAACATAAATAAAAGAGAGGGAAAATGAAGAAAAGCGCGTATATAGGGTCATTCACACAACATTTTTTTTTATATTGTTATAATTATATAATAAAAATATTTTTAAGTTTTATGGATATTTTTAAATAACAAAAACTATATAATTAAGAAATAAATATGAAGACCTGGATACAAAATTTAGCAAATATTTAAAGCATATTTTTAATTTAGTCGATATATGAGAGTTTTTACTTATGTAAGAACAAAAATTGAAAGATGATTTTGAAAAAATATGTACACTAAATCACAGGGTTTTTTTTTTATTATATGCTGTTAATGATTATTGTCGTTATTTATGAAATGAAATATTTTATAGAAATTTTAAATTATTATTGTCTGAAATTACATAATAGTCAAATTGAAGGATTTTTATTAATTTAATTTTAATTTTACAAGATAATTAATGAAGTGGTTGAAATTTTTTAAAAATATCACCAAAATAGTAAGTCGTGCTAAATGATCAATTGGGTTTTAACCAATGATAATTCAATTTTGAGAAAATGAAACATGTCATTTAATTATATTAAAAGTAAAAATTCAATAGAGTAAGATAACACCTTTTTTAAAGAAAAAAAATATCTTCAATCAATATAATTTTGGGTGGATCATAATATTCGTCTCCAAAAATAACAACACTTTAATTCGTCTTTAAGAAAATAAAAATTGTAAAAGTGTTGTTGATGTTACAATTTTTTTAGATAAATTAGTAATTTTTTTAGTAACTATACTAAGTATAGTGTTAAATGTTTGAATATATATTATATGTGACATTCATGTTACTAAAAATCACATCAGAGGACAAAAGTAAATTATATAGAAAATGAAAATTTATTTTATAAAAATTATTTATTTTTAACTTTTATTTAAGTTAACAAGACTAAAATAATAAATTAAAATATTTTTAAATTTTTAATATTTTTTTATAATACTTTAAAATTGTAGTTTGAAGTCTAATAAAATATATAAATTACATATATACACTAATTATTTAATTAAGTAAATATAATAAATAGTTATATATATATATATATATATATATATATATATATATATATATATATGTGTGTGTGTTTTTTTACACGCGTATGTGTATATCAACACATATATAATTTAATGTTTATGGAATATTAGTATAAAGTTCAAACTCATATTCTAACTCATGTCATGATACATATTAAGTTTAATAATTTGTCTACTCTCTTGTAGATTTTATCCAGTAACCTCTTAATATAGTTATTTTTTTATAAATCTTATCCACTAACCTCATAATATAGTTAATTTCTTATGTATATTTATTACCAGAAAATTATTAAACAGGAACTAATTTTAAAAAAATAATAATTAGTTATTATATTGATTAAATTAGATAATATTTTAAATACTACAAAAATTATTAGTATCAAAAGTAATTTTTATTAATAATAAATAATTTCTAAATTATATCTAATTAACGATCAAGGTTTTATCTACCAACTTTAGAATTTAGATATATAGTTTGTAACTAAAACATTTGTAACTAATTAGATACCAATTCATAAACTATTTATCCATAATAGAAACTACTTTAGATACTAACAATTTTTCTAGTCTTTAAATTATATCTAATTTAGTCAATATAATAACTATTTTTTTTAAGATTAGTTTCTTTTTAATGATTTTCTAGTAATGTTTATTAAGTATAAATAATTTTTCACCCCAAATTTGTTGTCAATTTTTTTTATCAAATTTGATCACCTAATACTTTTGTTTATCTGACTCGGTGTATTAAAATATGGAATTTCATCAAATTCACTAACTTAATACTCACAAAAAACATCCATGACTTAATAGTATCTCTCCAGAGGTATTACTTGCATAACACATATATTCACCAAAGTAATATAATTTTAGTTATTACTTAGAAAAATATAAAACATGTTTTACGTAACACAGTACCCATAAATCATAATATGTGATTACATACCCATGTCCATATCCTCAAATCAAGATAGATCATAAATATGAATAATGAAATAATTAGGATTAAACTTACCAATCAACCATGCATAGCTAAATTTCGAACAACGAATGTTAAGAAAGGAGGATAATGACGTTTGAGCTATGAGTATGTCGTTTGAGTAAGCAAGATATTAAGCAAAATGCACAATTCAAATCATTTGTACCAAAATGTCTAAAGAAACACAAGTTGACCCTATAAATATTGAAGATGATGTTGATACTTTGGTCACCTTTGTAGAGAAAAGGCGTACAAATCCGGAAGTTGAAAACAATTAATCTTATACAAGAAAATGACTATCACAATAGAAAGTCATATGAAGGAATAAAATATTGAGTGCTATTAAAAATGGTGTCATCACAAACATGCCTACCAACTATGATAGAACACTTAAAAGAAAATGTTAACTTTAGAAAATGGGGTTGAATAGAGTTGATAAAACACTTTAGGGAAAAATTGCAAATAAGTTTATTAAACATTAATAAGAGGTTGTCGTTTTAGAGACAAGTTTACTATATATTTTTCAAACATATGAACAAAAACCAAGAGCAGGGTAGCTCAAGAGATATAAAATAACATTACACATATTAGTTTATACTGGTTCATCCAAACCTAAACTACATCTAATTCTCTTTTACCAACTATAAAGAGATTCTCTAATCAAAATTTGATTACAAATATTATCATTGCAACTTTTTACTCGCAACAATTACACAAAATCGTTATTGACTATATGTTAATCTTCCCCTGAGATTAAACAAAAGTATACAATGTCACTTTTGGCCAAGTATACAAAGTCACTCCTTACTATACAATAAAGTTGTTTGAAAGATTTTAATAATGGTTGGTTGTTTGTGTTAAAACCAACTTTGGGATATGTTATAGTTAACTTATGACTCATACATTATCTTCTCATCTAACCAATGCGTCTTGATTATGTCCACATGTAAGACTTCATTTATTTTTTTCATCTTGTGTCTTGTCTTTATAAGGTCGTATTTCGTCTACTCTCTCGAGTAAAATCTTATTCTTTTATGACTTCATGTAGATGTAGGTTGTGCTAAGATTCTTTATATGTGGCTTGTCTCGTAGACTTTACCTATTTTATATATACATATAACGCTTTGTGCATGCTTCGTCTAGTTTTCTAATCAGGTTTTATTTAGAGTTTTATATAGCATCTTGCTCTTTGATAAACTTTATCCTACTTTAAGCAGACTTCATATGATGCCATTGTTCTAACAAAAAGTTTACATTTGTTTCACACCAGGTAAAATTTTAGATACAACAAAATATATCATTATCATGAGTGTCTTAGATAAGAGTTTTAGATTTAGACATGCATCTCATCATATAAAATTTCGTTTATGTCTAAACAAAATTAACACAAAATTGATGATTTTCATACCATTTATCAATGATTACCTTTCATGAGTCTATATAATACCATTTATCAATGATTACCTTTCATGAGTCTATATAATCACGTGTACTAATTCATGCAAAATACATGAATTAACAAAGTATCAACATTGCATGCAAGCACACTATGTGATCCCTCCTTTTAGGTTTATATTGAAGCACTATATAATACACTAGATCTTTTATAAGCAATATTTGTAAATTATTCACTTAGTGAATAAATAAGGAGAATCTAAAATTTATATCATTTTATGAGATAACTATCTTTGCTTGTAAGTCCATAATAAAAGATATAAAATATTTAGAAAAATGATAAATGATTTAGTAATTAAAGAATACTTATGTTTTTTTTTTATCTTAAAAGAAAGTAAAAGATAGTTCACAATAAATTTTATGTATTTGTACAAGTTAAAAGTAATATTAAAAAAGATTGTTATAATTGAAATACTTATAGTAAAAAATTTAAAATTATATTACGAGAGAATTAAATGCGAATTAATTTGAATGAACTAATATAAAATATATATAATTTTTTAAACAACCACTTCCAAACATAACTTTAAAAAATTATGAAACACATACATTATGTTTTTCTTATATTTTTTTTCTTATTCTTTATGTTGGTTGCTTATGGATGATTTCTATTCTAAGTGCTTTATGCAAACAAAATACTTTTTTGCGATTCTTTTTTCTAAAATTCACATCTTACAATAAACAAACTCTTTCAAGTTTCCTGTATAATTATATAAAGAATGAATTAGGTATTTTCTTGTCATGAAAATATATTAAGCAAGAAGACATTCAGTGAGTTTCTTTGAACTAAACAAAACACTTTTTTTTTTGGTAAGAATAAAAGGAATAAATGTTTACCACTAACTCCTTTTTAAATATTAGAAAATAAATTATTTATAAATTACACAAATATTAAAGTGAATGTGTTATCAGTAAATAAATCATTTTATCATTCATATATAACCAGGTTTCTTCCAATCACTCAAGTATAAAACTATCACATCAACATTATGTATTTTGTGGAAAGAACTAATCTCCAATATTGTGGTGAACTATCAAAATTACTATTTTTTTTTCTATATTTAATATTTGATGTTATCTCAAATAAGATTATCTTAAAAAATAAAGTGTAATTTTTTTTAATAATATTATTGTTGTTACTTGAGGTGTCAACCTATCTAAAATGTCAAGTTGCATAATGATACTTAACATGAAAGCATTTTATAAAAAAATGTAAAAAATATAAATATTTGATGTCATCTCATGCTACTAATCTTGATACATTTTCTCCTATTCCTCCTTGCCATAATGCAGAGTTTTTTTGTTTTCATTCTTTATCATTTTCTTTGGCCCATAACATAGTCAAAGACCATTTTTCATTGTGTTTTCTTTGTCAATGTTTGGTCATTTTGGAATGTCTCTTTTTGTTTTCATCCATGTCATTCTCTAGTCTCAATTATGGGCTCAGACCAAATCCAATTCAAAACTTTGTTGTTGTTGTTAACAGTTAACTTTCTGTTTCATTCATAATCTGATAACATCAGTTTTTATACTATTAAGATATGTATTTAAATTAATCCACTTTTATTAAAATGTCTTTAGCCACTTAAACAAAACACCAGATTCTAATGTAAATTTAAAGACAAACCAAACCAACACAAATCAAAAGAAATTGTATTGGTATAAAACCTAAATATTTCTTGTTATTAGTTGAACAGATGTTGGTTCCTCGATCATTTTTCATTTTTTTTTCTCGTACCAGTTCCTTATCTGGTAAGAAATGAGTATGTAAAAGATTATTTGACGATAAAGTAAATATTTTGTATGGAGTGAGTAATATATTGATAACGAACGAAGATATATCATTTATGGGATTTTGGTGCATTAAATCATATTTTACCTTGGTGCATTAACTTTATACTTCAGACGACCTCCAATGATATCATGATTCGTCCAGTCTCGATCAATATACTAATATTTCAATTGAATAAAATATTTTAATGTGTCTTCCTCATTAATAATAAGTCAATACCAGTTTAGTAGCTTATAAACTATGTAGATAAATATAAATTTATTTAGTAAATATTTCAAAAAGTAATTTATTAAAAAAATTATAATTTACAAAGTCCTTACCTATTTTAATCTCTCTGCATATATATATATATATATATATTTTGTACTATTTTAATGTTTGTCGGATTATTGATAAGTGTCTAATTTCAGTAATATTTCATATTAAAATATAGACACTTATGAGGATTTATTGCTAATTTACATAAAAAATAATCCCTAATTTATGAATTTATACCTTTTTACATTTTTT
>Ga0123342_1010494_pt1 | contig 10576 bp, 8 predicted proteins | sample Turbeawhitnodule_FD_89960 | JGI IMG/M metagenome (GOLD analysis project Ga0123342, IMG submission 89960) | Root nodule microbial communities of legume samples collected from Mexico - Turtle bean Mexico white nodule | ecosystem: Host-associated > Plants > Roots > Nodule | place: Mexico: Nepantla... | reverse complement strand
CTTTCCTACCTGTGGGTATCGGGGAGGCGACGCCTCTAGGGACTGGCTTCTACTCCTTCGATTTCATCTCCCTCCACAGTCTTTCCTACCTGTGGGTATCGGGGAGGTGACTCTGCTGACATTTGGATTGGCGACGCCCGCTACGTCTCACGCTGGCGTCACACTCTGCGCCTTTCCTCCTTCATGTCTCTTGGCGGCGCCTTCTCTCTTGGCGACGCCTGCTCTTTTGGCGACGCCTTATCTCTTGGCGACGCCTACTCTCTCGGCGTCGCCTCTGCTCTCGGCGACGCTTCTTCTCTTGGGTGATGTCTCTCTTCTTTGGGTCCCTTGAGGGGTCCCACCATGTGTTGACTTTTACTTCTGGTCAACGCCCGGGTACGGGACGGTACAAAAATCATTTAAATATCCAAATAATTTCATATTAATACATAAAATAAAATAGAACTTAGCAATTGAAATGTATAAGTTTACTATAAAAAAAAGCATAAAATAAAATTGTAAATTAAAAATTACAAATTACAAATTACAAATTAACCAAAAGGACTAGAACTTGAAAGGTACCATAATAAAATTATATAAAAAAAAAGTACAACAACTAAAAATATGAGATGTGTCTCATGAAGTAAAAATACCACTGATGTGATCCATAAAATCTGTAAAAAAAAATACAAACAATGTGAATAACTAAAATATTTAGTATATAACAAAACTGTAAAATAATTAAACTTACAGTCTAGGATTCTCTTTAAGGAAGGGACTGGTCATCATACTCTGGAGCATATTGATGTTGGAATTAACTTGTACTAGTGGAAGCATTACCACCTTGTTGCAACACTGTGACAAGTTGTTCCTTTATTTCGTCCTCCAAGCATATACGCATACTTTTGATCCCACCTTGTTTGCACGTTTCAAGGTGAGAATCGAGAATAATCGGCTCCTAAGGGTGGCAAAGAAGTTCAGGATCAATGATCAAATCTTAAATGTCTTCATTGAGGAGGAATATCCAGTGGGTGTAGCAGGCCAGTGCAATGACTTGCATCGTACCTATGACTCTTCAGACAGTATTACCTCAACCGAAACCTATGTGGAAGAATCGGCTTTCTCGGTGAAAAGCTATGAGGAGGGGGAAGTTGGAAGGACTATGGAACGAAGTCAGATGAAGGGGAAGGTGGTCGGAGATGGAGAAGAGGATGCAGGTCAGGCGCAACGTTCGAATGCCAATTTTGGGGAGTGCTCTGCAGGGTTCAGTTCGTGTCAGGAAAAAGGTGGTAACCTTTTCTCTGTTAAGGAAAGTCAACGACAAAAGCTAGCAGAGGAACCTGACTTTGGCAACACCTATATCCAGGTCGGCAAACGTTCTTTGTGTAGCTATTCTGCACATGCTGAGCTGGCCAAGTTAGTGGTGGATGTTGAAAGCAGGTATAACCAAGTTTTCATCGGGCCAGGACTGGGCCAGGGTAGAAATGAAACCCAAGAAGATGTGCGGCAGACGGTTTTGGGAGTGGGCTATTCCGGGTCAAGGCCTGGTAACGCTCTGCTGGATCCTGGATCCGAAATGGAAAAGAGTGTGCGATCTGGAGAAAGTCAGGGGGGAGCACGAGGGGAAGGAACTTATGCCACTCAAGAACAGGAGAACAATATGAACGTTGAGAAGGAAGGCAGCAGTAACTTCTATCTGGAGATGGAGAGTGCGAAGAAGAAGGCACCGATGGAGCATGTTGGGACATATGCCTCCCCGCTCGAGAATCTGAATGATGGTCTTGGGATAGGATCTCACCGTAACAGAGGAGGGATGCTGTTGGGGGGCGAAGAAGGTGATGGGGAGGAGGAAAGGGGAATCACAACCACTCAGCGGCGGCGGAAAAGTAAAGGCCTCGTTGACCTGGAAGGCTCCAAATCACACCCAAGGCGTTCTGTGAGAATCAGAAACAAATGCTCGCAGAATGCTCATTCTTCTCTCGCTAATCAAGGTATGCCTTCTATCTCCCTCTCAGATGGAGATATAGATAACTGTAATATTAGGCTGCGAGAGTCTGAATTATCAGACAAACCATTTAAACTGTGGGAGATTAGTAGGAAAGTTGGGATAAGGTGCTGTAAGGATGAACAGGAGGTCATCCAGGAGTTCTCAAAACTGGAGGAAAGGGATTTGAAGACCGTGAACTGTGAAGAGGAAGGGAAGAAGAGAGGTTTTTTATGATCATTGTTAGCTTCAATATAAGAGGTCTGGGAGGTGGTACCAAGTCTAGGTACATGAGGCACTTAATAGGAAGGGAGGAGGTGGACTTTGTCTGCATTCAAGAAACAAAGGCTAAGGACATCTCGGATGCTAGATGCTTTGCCTTGTGGGGTGATAACAATGTAGGCTGGATTCATAATAAAGGGGAGGAGGGGAGTGGAAGTCTTTTGTCCATGTGGCATAAAGACGGTTTTAGTTATGAATACCACGTGATGGGGAAAGGTTTTATTGTGGTCGTTGGACAACATGCTAAATCGTCCGTTAGGTGCGCCGTGGCCAACGTTTACTCTCCCTGTGCTTTGAATGCAAAGAAGTCTCTGTGGGAGGAACTCTCTAATGTCAAAACGGTGGCACAGGAACCAATCTGGTGTTGTTGTGGCGACTTCAATGCCGTGAGAAGCAGATCCGAGAGGAAAGGAGTTAGGGGTAGAAATGATCAGGTAGGAGAGATTAATGGTTTTAATAGCTTCATTGATCACATGGCTCTGCTAGATTTACCCCTGGTTGGCAAGAATTACACTTGGTTCAGACCGGATGGAACAGCTAAAAGTAGAATTGATAGAGGGCTTGTCACGAAAGATTGGCTGTTGAAGTGGCCCAAGTGCAAACAGTATGTCCTTCGAAGGGAAGTCTCTGATCATTGTGCCCTGGTGATTAAATCAGTGGAGAAGGATTGGGGTCCTAAACCCTTTAGATCGATTGACGCTTGGTTCTTGGAGAGGGGTTTTAAATTCTTGGTTAAGGAAAAATGGGAATCATTCCCAATCCAAGTGAATGGAATTATTAGTTTTAAGGAGAAATTGAAATCCCTAAAATCAGAGCTGAAAGTGTGGAACAAAGAAGTGTTTGGTAACTTACATTCTGCAAAGAGCAGGATGCTTCAGGAGATGAAGGAGTTAGACAACAGAGATTGTAATGGGGGTCTGGAGGAAAGTGAGAGGATAAGTAGAATGGCGTTGACAAGTCGTTTGGCTGAAAATGACAAAAAAATTGCCTCTCTCATGTGCCAAAAGGCTAGAGCAAGTTGGTTTAAGAGTGGGGACTCTTGCTCTAGGTTCTTTCACTCATCACTGAGGTGGAGAAGACTTAGGAATGAAGTGTAGGGTGTTCAGGTGGGGGGTATGTGGTGTGAGGAACCAGGTACTGTTCGGCTAGAGGCGAAAAAACTGTTCGAAGCTAGGTTCAAGGCAACAAACGATCTAGGGGTGAGGTTGGATGAGGTAGAGTTTAAGACTCTATCTGTGGGTGTTAATGGGGGGCTTGTAGCTGGTTTCACAAAAAAGGAGGTTAAGGATGCTGTGTGGCAGTGTGAAGGGTCTAAGAGCCCTGGCCCGGATGGATTCAACTTCAACTTTATTCGGAAAAGCTGGGACTTTGTTAAAGCAGAGATAATGGAAGCTTTGGCGCTGTTTCATGCGTCTGGAGTAATCCCGAAGGGCTGTAACGCTTCTTTTATCACGCTTATCCCGAAGGTGAGGGACCCTATCAAGTTGGAGCAGTATAGACCTATTTCTTTGGTTGGCGTCTTCTACAAAATCATCACTAAGGTGTTGGCTGGGAGAATGAAGAAGGTTTTGCCAACAATTATAGATGAAAGCCAATCAGCTTTCCTAAAGGGTAGAGGAATATTGGATAGCGTCCTTATGGCAAACGAAGTGGTGGAGGATCTCAGGAAAAAGGGGAGAAGTGGTATCTGCTTAAAGGTGGACTTTGAAAAGGCCTATGACTCGGTTCGATGGGACTTCATGTATGATATGTTACACAAGCTGGGGTTCCATCCTGTATGGATTTTGTGGATCAAAGGTTGTATGGATTCAGCTACTGTGTCAGTTTTAGTTAATGGGAGTCCTACGGAGGAATTCAAACCCTCTAGAGGGTTGCGTCAGGGCGACCCCCTAGCACCTTTCCTGTTTATTGTGGTTGCTGAAGGACTTGCCGGGCTAGTAAGACAAGCTTTGAAGGTTAATTTGTTGACGGGCCTGAAGATAGGAAGGCATGAGGTGGAGATGAGTATTTTACAGTTTGCAGACGATACTCTTTTTCTATGTGAGGATACCTTGGGGAATGTGTTAACTTTGAAGGCCATCTTGAGGGGCTTTGAGTTAGCATCAGGTCTGAAGATCAATTTCCATAAATCAAAGCTAGCCGGGATCAATGTACAAAGTGGCTCTATAGGATGCTACACTAAGACGCTGAATTGTAAACAGATGGAGGTGCCTTTCAATTATCTTGGTCTGGAGGTGGGAGGGAATCCAAGAAGGAAACAATTCTGGGATCCAGTTATAAATAAGCTAAAAGCAAAGCTCAGTGTTTGGAAGGGGAGGTTTCTTTCAATGGCAGGGAGGATTTGCTTAATCAATTCTGTGCTCACCGCTATTCCTCTGTATTATATATCCTTGTTTAAAGTACCGACTTCGGTGTGCAAAAGGATTATCAGTATTCAAACAAGATTCCTGTGGGGTTGGGGGAAAGTATCTAAGCCAATTGCTTGGGTTAGCTGGAAAGATGTATGCAGACCAAAAGAGGAGGGAGGGCTGGGGTGTAGGGACATTCTTTTGTTTAATAAAGCTCTCTTAGCGAAATGGAGATGGCGGTGTCTCTCGGAAGAAAATGGAAGATGGAAGAAGTTGTTGGACTCCAAATATGAGTTGGCAATGGAAAGCAGCCCTACACCGGTCAAATATCAATCGTGCTGGTGGAGAGACCTCTCTAAGTTGTGTAAGGAGGGAGGAGGTCAAGGGTGGTTCAAGGAAGAGTTAAGTTGGAAAATAGGCCGTGGTGACAAAGCAAAGTTCTGGGAGGATTTTTGGATCGGAAGTGTGGATCTTAGATCTTTGTTCCCACGCCTATATTCTCTATCTGTAAACCAAGGTAACACAGTGGGCCAGATGGGTGAATGGGATGGCAAGAAGTGGAAGTGGGATTTGAGGTGGAGGAGAGGAAGATTTGAATGGGAATCTTCTCTGGAGAGGGACCTTGATATGCTTCTATCAGGTGCCACTTTGAGAGAAAATGTCCAGGATACTCAGTTATGGGGGAAGGAGGTACCGGGGTTGTTTTCGGTGAGCTCTGCCTATGATTGTTTAGCGAAGCATGGTAGAGGGAACCAGGGAGATGTATATAAACTCTTGTGGAGGGCGAAGGCTTTTCCAAACGCGTTAGTGACAGCCTGGAGGGTTCTGATGGGAAGACTTCCTACAAGAGTGTGTCTGAGCCGGAGAGGGGTAGTGGTGATCTCAAAGATGTGCCCTTTGTGCCAATTACAGGAGGAGACCTGTCAACACCTCTTCATGGAATGCAGTTATGCCCAGAAGGTTTGGTCTCTATGCATGCAGTGGGTAGATACCTCTTCTGCTCAGCAACAGAATCTGAAGTTGCATTTCCAAAGTTTTCACCTGTTTCAAGTTGGTAATAAGCAGAATAGGATCTGGAAAGGGGTTTGGGTAAATATCATTAGATGTTTATGGGACCAGAGGAACTTGATTATATTCCAACAAGGGGTAGTAGATGCTGAGGAGGTGTTCCAGAGGGTCCAACTGAAGTCTTGGTTGTGGATGAAGCATAAAGTTCGCTCGTTCTATTATTCTTTTGTAGATTGGGTTCTCAATCCAATTATCTGCCTTAGAAGCTGCTAAAATCTAATGGTGCACATGCTTTGTTTTCTCCAGACAACGCTGCGGGCTGCTGGTTCATGGCCGGGGTAGCCTATGTTTTTTGTTTTGCAGGAATAGGAAGTCGGCTAAGGAAGGCATATATTCTATAAAGGATGTATGTTGGTAGGAGAGTGAAGAACTAGTACCAAAGGAGGGGAACTTGTCTGAAGTGATAACAAGGGAGCAGCTGTTTTCAACGATGGTCTTGAGCTATTAATTTCAGGGGGGTCGAATCAGTTTTTGTAAGGCTGGTAGAGGTGTTGAAGTAGAAAGAATCCAGTGCTGCAGTGATTTTTTCCATCCGGTGGATGTGCCTGAACCAACTGTGGATGTCATCTTGAACACATCTTGAAGGACTGAGCATGACTGTGTGAGCGCCTCGCTGGAAGCGGAGGAGCTGGCATGTTCTCAACAGGTACAGGTGTTTATAGAAGCAGGTGCAGATCGGCAGGTTCGGTGTTGGGTCTTCGGATTCATGGAGTCCTGCTTGTTGGGCATAGCAGGGGAGACATAGGAAATGGTTCTGTTATAACTGTAAGTGTATCCTGGAGCAGCTTTTGGTGCAGTGGCTCTGGAGCACAATGCAGGGCATGTTACGCTGCTGGTTTTGTGGGTTGGTTGGTTTTTCAGATTGGAGTCTGTCATGACTACACCAAGTTGCTGGTTTTTGTTTGTTGGTTTTTCAGGTTGGTGTTAGTCAAGTGTCAACCATGGAGAAGTGCACATGGTACATCTGATATCCACGTGAGATAGTTAGATGTGGTATAGCTGCTGGAACCAATGGAACCCCCTAGTTCTCCTCTGTATACAGATGATGGAGGGGCTGTGCAACTGATGCCTTGGACCTTGTTCTTTTCTGGCATTTTTCTGATTGGTTGCAGGAGTGGCGTGGCCATGCATGGCCCACATTCGGTGCAGCAAAACAGCTTTGGCTATTTGAAAAGGTTGACTGCAGTCAGATGTCATACTGTCGAGCATGTAATTCCATCCCATTTGCTATCTTGCTTTCACAATTTGGAAGAGTTACAAGTACATGATTGCGAAGCAGCACAGTTTATTTTTAATTTCAATGATGAGAACAGGCTGACAAAAGCTCTGGAATATGCTGTCTGAAAACTTTGTCTTTATCTTATCTACCAAAACTGGAGCATGTATGGGAGAAGGATCCGGGAGGAAATATTGGCCTTCAACTGCTAAAGGAAATGAATGTTTATTAAAAGTTTGTTTCCAGCATCGGCGGCCAAAGATCGTACCAGACTTCAAGTGCTTGATATAACAAAGTGTAAGGAATTGGCAGTGATATCTAGGAAGGATGAAGAGGGTGAAGGAGAAACAAGTTCGAGTGAGAGAGCCCCAATTCCTCCTTCGATCCTTTAGATTCTATGATTGATTGTTGAGATTTTGGAAGATGCTGATGAAGATTATATGGTGATGGAGGCATCTTTGAAGTTGCAGCTGCCACGTTTGCTGCTATAAGGGTGTGGAGGTTGTGCTGCAAGCCACTCTTTAAGGTACCTGTCAAGCTGCTGGGAGGATCACGTTGGTCTTCTGGTGGGTTTGAAAAGGTTGTTTAGTGTTATGTGTAGTAGTCCAACAGAATAATAGAAGTAGAAGTTGAATGGGGCTGGTGTAGGTTGTTTATTTATGAAGTAGCTTCTATTTTTCTTGTGTTGGGGTGTTGTTTAGAAGGTCCTAATTTATGGTTTGGATTGTGTAAAGGGTTGGAATACCCCTTTTGTATTCCTCTTAATTTAATTTCATTCTTTGCTGATCAAAAAAAACTTCTACACGAAATTGATGATTTTCAGTCAACTAATCAGATTGAGAAGTGTCGGAACCAGAGGAAGGCAAAAAGAGGGAACAGAGCCATTGATGGAAGTTACTAACCAAGTCTGTCATACCAAACTTAATGTTAACGTTTTATAAATATTTTATTTAATTTATTATTTTTTATCAATAAAAACAAAAAAAAAAGAGTGAGTGAGCATTAGATTGGTGTCCCACAGTAGTAGCAGGTGTTGTTCATTATTTGTCATTTACCCCACCTATCAATTATATGTCTGCAACCACTTTCTTTAACTCGTTTTTGGACCAGATTTAATTTGCATTTTCAAAACAGTTTAGTTTATGGCTGTTTGAGTTTTTAAGATAAACATTGCATGTGGTCAGTTTTTTTGTAGGGTTAGCATTTTGTCGTAGTGCTGATTATGTTGTATGAACACAAAAGTGAAAGTTCACTAATCAGAACTGGCAATAAAAAGTTAAAGTTAGTTAAGTTCAAAAGTTAAAAAAAAAAAGTATTTTCTATAAAATATATTTAAATTATTATTTTACTTTACGTTTTTTTAAAATTAAAATATTTATACGTAATTTTTTATAATATTATTCGCATTTTTAAATTAATCTATATTCACAATTTTTTATAATATTTAATTTTTTAATTTGATTTTTTTTTGGAAAAAATTATTTAATAAATATTTGTTTGTGATTATGAATATACTGAGGATGGAAGAATAAAAAGTAACTCAGAAAACACTGGAAAATCTAGAAATTAATTTAATAAGTTCTATAAAAGCTATCTCGTGGTAAGCTATGTTTTCATCCAATGCTAGTATTCACTCACCATTCATTTTTTTTTTTTTTTTATCAGCAAAGAATTAAATGTAATTAAAAGGGACACTTCAGGGGTGTCCCAACCCTTATACAACCCGACTCAGAACCCACACAATACATAGAGAGGCATCCTACGCCCCATCTATAACCACCCTCCATCACGTCGCCAGAGGGACCACCTGTTCACGGCTGGTATGCATAGCAAGCACTAAACCAGCCATCCAGCTAACCCAGTAGACCAGGATTACACATAAACCATTATTGCACTAGATTCATTCACCAAACTACAGAGCATTGTTGGCAATAACAACAACAGCGAACCCACTGCAACTGACTCTAATCACTCACCCTCCAGGAATGGCCCAACCAAAGCACCTGTCCAATTTCAGCTCACTATCTCATTCCCCCCAACTCTCTTCCTGGTAGCATTCACCCGAGACCACCTTCCTTGGAGCATTATTCAGCGATGCATATCCGTAACATAAAGTCCAAGAGAATCAACCCAAGAACATCACTACGCGTCTAATACCAGCCCTTGACCGAGCTTATATACCTACACACCCAGCCAGCCAGCAGCATTGCTCCCTACTAAACCTCAGCACCCTCCCCAGCTTCTACATATCCATGCTTAACAGAATTTGACCCAAGCACTTCAGAAACCCTTACTTACCAAAAGTCACCCACGCCATCCGAACGTGCTCCTTGGCAGCTTGCCTTTAATCACACACATGCATTTGCTTGGGAGACCCGCCATACTATTGGCCATCTTCGTCTAGAGACTGTACTTCTTTTGTCAGAACTCCAGGGTCAGCAAAAGCAAGTCATCTACATCACTGCCTCCCATTGGCCCCACACCCGAGTCTCTGGTAACCCCATCCAGCTGACTACCCACGAACTCCCTGCCTGCCTTCTAGCTCCACCTTTCTTCTTATTTAACCTACTACTTGTAGCTGCTTAAACACACCATTGGGTTCATCACCCAGTCCGAAAGAGAGTAATTAAACTTAGTCCCTTTATGCTTTAACCACAACCACGATTTAAGTTGAACTTTTTGGAAAACTTCTTCTTCATCTACCACCTTTTGATTGAACACTACTTCATTTCTCTGCTCCCACAAGCACCTAACAATAGTTGCCCATACCCCTTTCCAAATCAGATTCTGTTTATTACTTCCTTGGGTCTAGTGGAAGCTTTCAAAGTGAATCCGAACTTCATTATGTTGAACAAACAGCACTCCAATCCATCTAAAGAACATAGTCCATATTCTATTAGCAACTGTGCACTCTATGAACAGGTGTTGACTTGACTCCTCGTGGTTCTTGCAGAGAGCGCATTCCGTAGTGTCCAACACAATTCCCCTCCTCTTCAAACACAGCCTGGTTGGGATTCTGTTCAGCAGCGCCCTCCAGGATGTGATCCGAACATTAGGGAACGTCTTCGCTTTCCAGAGCAGCTTGAACACTTCAATTTGAGGGCCCCTATCATTCTTACCTAAGCACTCATACGCAGAGCTCACTGTAAAGCCCCTTTTAACTTCCCCATTCCACTCAAGGGCATCATTCTCATCCCTCATCACATTAACTCTGGAAATAATGTCCTCCAACTCAGATTCCATCACGGTTTCCCACTGAAATCTATCACGCCTCCAGCTTAAGGTCCACCTCCACACCAAGCCTTCCCACCGTCCTACTTCTTTCACCTTATGACTTTGGTTTAGGGACAAGGAGTATAGTCTCGGGTACAAGGTTTTCAGATCTGAGTTCCCTACCCACACATCCTCCCAAAACCGAATTTTGTCCCCACTCCCTATCTTCCAACCTACTTCTCTTTGAAACCACCCTTCTCCTCCTCCCTCCATACAAATACTCGTTAAATCTTTCCACCACCAAGACTGATATTTCACGGGCACCTGCCCCAAATTTACTTTCATCCCATACTTGGAGTCCAGCACTTCCTTCCACCTTCCTTTCTCGTTAGAGATATATCGCCATTTCCACTTAGCCAAGAGTGCCAAGTTAAACTTTCGGATATCTCTAATCCCCAACCCACCTTCCTCTTTTGATTTACACAG
>Ga0123342_1010493_pt1 | contig 10579 bp, 3 predicted proteins | sample Turbeawhitnodule_FD_89960 | JGI IMG/M metagenome (GOLD analysis project Ga0123342, IMG submission 89960) | Root nodule microbial communities of legume samples collected from Mexico - Turtle bean Mexico white nodule | ecosystem: Host-associated > Plants > Roots > Nodule | place: Mexico: Nepantla... | reverse complement strand
ATAATAGAAAATAATAGAAACTAATTTAGAAACCAATTTTTGTTTTAGTTTCCAAAATGGTCTCTAATTTAGTTACTATTGCAACTAACTATTTTGGTCTCTAAAAATTGGTTTCTATTTCATAATTTTCTTGTAGTGACAAAAGTAGGGAAATAAGAACAAATACCATATAAATGGATTAAATAATACAAAATAAAACAACATACAAATATAATTTCTTTATTTTAGAAAAACAAGTGTAAATAATTTTTGTAATGGCTAGTCGAAACGAGATAAATAAAATATACAAAATTATTTCATCTTCTTCAATTTATTTTTCTCATTAAATCTTCAAAATTAAATTTTCAACTATAAATTAATTTAAATTTGAGTAAATAAATTCATTGAATAAATATACATTTATAGGAAATTTGAGTTTCATAATATATATATATATATATATATATATAATATTTATGTGTATATATAGACATATAATTTAAAAATATAAATATTAGTAATTTAAATTTTTTAATATTATATTTACATTTTTCAAATAGATTATATTAAATCATTATAGTCATAAAAAGTATATAACTTAATAAGATTATGACAATGACTCCTTACTCAATAAAATAGTATAAAAAAAATAATATTAAAATGGTAAATGTCTTTTCCATTTTACAAAAGTGATAATTATATTTTTTTTATATAAATGTTTTCATGTTAGACATCACTATACAATTTGACATATCAGAATACTCAAATAACAACTCATCTATCATCACATAATTATATTTTGATGTACTGAAACTTTCTCTCTATATCCACTTTTTTTAAAATTTTAATTTATTATAATTATTTTTTTTGACTTTTTAAAATTAAGTAGTTGGTTATGTGATATTAAAAACAATAAAAGATTTAACAATTTAAAAATAATATAATTGAAAGCATTGTATTTAGAAAATATTGCATTAAATTTTTGAGATGTACGTTAATATTTTAAATTAAAACAAAAAATATAAAAATAAATATAACAATAAATATCGCTATCATGAAAATTATTATTATTTATTAAGTTTTTTTAAATATTTAATTATGTATTATTTATAGTTATGTTTTTATCGTCATTACTATTAAATCTATTATTAGTCCTTGAATTATTATTATTTTATTTCTGTAAAATTTAAATTGTATATTTAATCTCTACATTTAAAATTAAACAATTTCAGACCATTATTATATTATTCAATTGATTAGAATTTGTAATATATGTGTGACGATAATATATTAGTTAATTGATTAAAAATGTTAACACATATATGCGGCGATAAGATGTTAAAAAGTATTGTTAACATTCTCCGCGAAGAAATAATTTACATTATTATTAACCAATATGTAATATTTTATGTTAATCTGACATACAGTAAATGGAAATAAATTTAAAGTTTATGGACTAAATCACAATTAAAATTTTATAAAACTAAAATTACGTATTTACAAAAAACTATAAACGCTAAAAGTAATTTTAAACATATTATTTGACTTTGATATGTGGTTTTTAGTGTAATATTTATATATATGTATGAATATAATTTAATATCAATGTCATAAATGTTTGTAAGGGGATTTTTTCATAGCATTTCAAATTGTGTCATGCTTACTATATGCTGACAAGCAAGTGGAAGTAAGAAAAATTTTGTTTAATGGTACTGACATGATTTACGTGATTAACCAATCAGAAGTCATTATAACTTGACTTTTTAAGTAATTTTATAAAATTATTATATATAATAATTTTTCATTGGATGAAAAGTCTAAACCAAATCCACGTGTAGTCTACGCTCTAGTCAAGCTTTTTTTAGTTTGAAAAGGGCATATTTATTAACTGTACTTGCAACCCATCAATACATTCTATAAATGAGAATTTGATTTTCTCAAACATCAAACAGAACACACCCCAAACAAGACTCTTAATTAATATGCACCTTTGATCAAAGTTCAACACTTCATTTTCTGACACCCAACAATTTTTTTTGTCTATTTTGGACATTGAATAAGGATCCAACTTCAAAAGACTCTTAAAATTCTTCTTAAAACTCCCACAAATTCCATCTATTTCGGAACCCTGGTCCAGTATAACCTTCCCCTTAACCTCCAAAATCTAATGATTAATGATTTTGAAACCATTAAGCACGTTTGGTAGCATTTACCTCTTGAACTTAATTGTCATATCTTTCAAAAGTTACCCGTCATCATGCTATGTAGAAAAATTCATTGATTTTTTTTATCAATAAAATAAATAAATAAATATGAATTAATTTCTTAATGATTCAACTCTATTACAAATCAAATAAAAAATAATCAATTATTCTACTCAGTTAAACTTTAAGTTACTAACACCACACAACCACTCAAATTAAAAGTCTATAAAATTAATTTTTTTTAATTATAAACAAATACGTTAATAAGTCTAAACACCAATCCAACTAGATATAATCCAATATCACACCAAAGAAAAAAATTCTCCATGATAAAGTCATACTTTGAAACAGTATCTTCTCCAATTACGTACCCTGTCCACTCATGCCATAATTGACTTCAACACTGGATGTGTCCTCTGAACTCACCCTTTAACTCCAAGGCCATTCACCTCAATATCGTAAAGTCTGACCAACGGTTTAGATTCTTGGTATAACAAAAGTTTCCATAATGTTTGTCTGGTCCATATTTATGGTCAGTTAGGACACAAATCATGATTATATAAAAGTCCTTTACTTCTCTCTGGGGGTCGCACATAAGCTATGAATTCAAAGGCCAAATTGAAAAAAAAACACATTATGATACAATATTATTACATATACTATTTGTTGGCATCAAATTGAGTGGTTGAGAAGGATAGGACTTGGAGCTTTTAATATTCCTTTTCATTGCAACATATAAATATTTTTTTTTTCAATTTAGGCAATGATAGCATATGGGTTGAGAAACCCCATGTATGAGATTGGTAAAGCTTCCTTTTAATAGCCAGGGCAATAATTAAGCAAGTATTGGACAAGATATCGAACGCGATCAAACTGAAAATCCCAGTCCTCAATAACAAGTCAAGATCATTCACCAAATCTTATGAGTCTGGGGAAATAAACCAATTATTGCGAAACGAGAAAACAATATCTGAAGACATGCATGTTGAAGGAATCTAATTTCATGGATCATAATAATTAGGTTTAATAATGAAGTAATAGGCATTTGTTGCATGATGAGTCTATTCATGTTGATAAGTGAATTTAATTTTTGTGATGCAAGTAGACACTTAACATGAATATGATATAGGCATAGCGTGTGGTGTTTGTAGCTAAAAATTTAGGGACAAAAATTCCTGCGCTAACATGGGGTCATCACTCGTGCGAAAGGGGGGCAAGGGCCCTCCGCGAGGATGAGGGTGAATCCGATGACCCATGTGGCCTGGTTTTGGCACAGGACAGAACTCTGAAAATACGAGATTACCCTTGTGGTGATGACAAAAAGTAAAACAAAGGGTCACTGAATATAGTGTGTGGTATATAGTGATCGGTAGGGAGCATCTCCACCAAACCCCGTAAAACGCGCCTCTCACTCACCATTTTCGTCGTTTTATCTTCTCACCAGTCTCCATCTCTCATCCCTACCACCAACGTACTATTATTGTCTTCTCATTTCTACTATCCATTCCAATTTCCATACTTATATGCTTCTGCTACAAACAAACTAATATTTTCTGTTTCACTCCACAAAATTTCACTTCCTTTTCCTTATTCTTCTTTAAGACAAATTTTCTGCATCACAAAACCATAGTTTAAGGGAAACACTTCTTCACAGCACAATCGAGCTGTGCCTGTGGTGTATATATGCACGAGGGAAGCTACAAGACAAAAACTTTTCTTATCTATCTATCTATATATATCTTTGTTTTTTAATATAGCAAACATTTAACGGGGCTTGGCAACTGTGACTTCAGCATATCCACCATATGTTATGGAATATGTTGCGACCTAAAATACAGGATAAGGATCCAGCTCAATGAAATGTCTCACAAACCACAATCTCAAAGAAACTCTGCGGGCAATGTGGAAGGAAAAACCTATTTTCTAAATTATAGTACTGTTCGAAGGGTTGAGGTTTGGTTAGAATAAGGCAAATGTAACTAACAGGATTGTTTAGTTTACATTAGAAAGTTGGCATTGGTGTGAACAATATGGAGAATTAGTGATCATGCATACTCATATGATGCTGATAACCTTTTTCAATGCTGAGTCTGCCAAGAACGCGTCAAAATAAGCCAGGAATGAATGTTATTCTTTTTATATATTTATATAATAGGTTTGGTAGAAAGAAAACTAATTTCTTTATCGGTGTATGACATTCACCTCCATTGATTAAGTGCATGATTGATGTGCCGTTTGATAAGTATATTTTAAATATGGAAAATGAAAACTACGAATACAAATCAAAGATTTATATTTGGATTAATATAACGTATAATGAAACATATATTAGCAATTTTCAAAATTCGTGAGTCAAGTTTGGTGGATCTCTTTTCTCTTTGGGATGAGTATATGTCGTTCTCTAATAGGTTTCAGATAGTTTTTTTAAGATTAGTTCTCATATGTTATGTTACTCTTTGGACTTTAGATACATACGATAGGTTAATTATAATAGTTTTTTTTTATTACCAATAAAAAATAAAATAAAATAAAATAAGAAGATTAAGGTACTTTAATCTATATATAAAAGTAACACAGAAGATATATAAAAATATCACAAAAGATATAAATGTTAATATCACATCATAGAACAAACTGGTACCCAGTCAAAAAAAATTATGCAAAAAATGTTATAATCACTTTCTTTAGATTTAGAATACTTCTCAAAGTGTTTCATATTAATTTAAAAGAAAATACTACTTTAACAACTGCAAATTAAAAAAACATCAGTTTAAAATTGTAATTTGATCAATACAAGTTCAAAATTATTTAATTAAACAAAAAATTATTTATTTATACAGTTATAATCTGGTGCATGATTGTTAATCTATCAGTATTGTAATTTAATTAATTCTTTACTTATAAAATGCATCTAATACACTCTTTTTAAATGATTGAAATTTAATAGAAAAATATATATTGTTTTTTTATATAATAAAATTTCCTTATTCGTATTTTCCAATAGGAAGGGTTTAGTTGTATTATTTTGGTTTCACAATCAACTACAGAATGTGAGAAGTGACACCTCGATCCCAAGATGGTGTTCGTCGTTTTCATTCTACATGGGTTGTTTGGAAATAATCTAAAGATAAAAGATTTTTTCTAAACATTTTGTTATGCTTTTTCTTGCCGAAATACTTGACAGCGAAAATGGAAAGATGGGCACAGTATAAAAGATGCTATTTCCCACTTTATTTACCTAATTAAGTGATGTAAGAGTTGCACGTCCTTCTTCCCAGTAAAATAAAGTACTTTTTTAATTATATTGTATTTAAATTAAATTAAAATTTCTAAATGACTGATAATTGAAGATTTAAAAGTGGATGAAAGTTAAAAAGGTTTGAATTTTGTTTAGTGAATATGTGTATTTACATTTTGATTTCCCTGGATTAAGAAGTGTGCATGGATTCCATTTGAGGTGTATTTTGTGAAGCAAGATGGTAGATAATAGGAGACAAAAGTGGAGAAGTGTTAACAGAAATTCTTTGGCATGATTTCCGTGAAATGGTTTCTTTGTTATTTGTAATACATGAATTAACCAATGAAATTGAAACACTTGGATTCTTGCTTTATGGCCAAGACTTAGCAATGTTCTTTTTTGGTTTAACTTTTAGTGGTTCCTTCCAATCATTATTGTTGCATATATAGTTCACGAAAGTAAGACATGCAGCAGCAATGATCCAGCACTAGCGTTGGTCAAAACACGAGTGCTTTTGTCAACATTGTGTGAGTTGTCCTTGATGGATATATAATCAGATTGGATGCCAGAACAAAAAGTTCAAATTGCATTCTCAAATCTTTAAGCACCTAGGATCTTTCATTCTACTGTATATATATTACTTTTCACTATATACTATTAATAGAATCATTTTTTTTTAATTTAAAACTTGTTACGACATTTGGGAAAGAAGCTATCTAATCAATTCTTTTTTCAGAAAGAAATGTTTCATCTTATTATTATAAATAATAACTATTTTGTTCCTTTTAAAGTTTGATTGTAAGTTTAATCTATAAAAGTGATTTAGTAGGTTGGTTTAAAGAAAAAAAATATTTATAAACTTTTTTAAATTTCGACTCAATAATTTAAATTTTTTGTGTATCACATTATTTTTATGTGAAAGTAATAATATAAGAGAAATAAATTATTTCTTAATATACTTTCTCTTCCCTTAAAGAAGTTATATGTTACTTTTTTTTTCTTCCTCTAAGTATTAGTGATTAAATATTTTTTTATCAAAAATATATAAATAAAAATTTTAGAGAAATGTTAAAAAAAAAAAGATTAAAACAAGAGTATCTCATAAGTACGAAGTATTTATTGTGATCTTTAATACAAAACATTATCACCAAACCATTATCATCGAAAAATAAAAAACAAAACAAATCAGAGTTGAGTTTGGGATTGCCTTAACATAAAAGGTACATATCTGTTATCCTTAAAGTCTCATTTAATTTATTTTTTTTAAAAAAAATCATACATTTTTTTTATCAGCAAAAATTAAAATTAATTAAAATAGAGTATTTTATGGATGCTCTAACCTTTATACAAAAGTATTATAAATCTTACAAACCAAAGGTAGACCATTTAACTAAAGACAAAGTGCTACAAAACAAATTACGATTACCTTGTTTTATCTCTAGCTAGATATAAGTAAAAACATATCTAAACATTCATACTGCCTATTACCTAGTCATTTATGTGTAAAATAGCATCAAAAGCGGTCTAAACAACTCATCTAATACTTATTTTTGTGCCAATTTGCTACACTTCAATGAATTAATTGTTTCCTTCTCTTTGAGAGATTTGTGCATAATGAACCACATAACCAAAAAAGATCCATGTTGTGCTTAAACCTACCTAATAGATCCTTACCTTGCTGCAAGACTTTATTCCTCTTAGGGTGTGTTTGGATTGGGGAGTGGATTTGGAGTGATTTGAGAGGAAAGTGTAAAGAAAGTGAGATTGTTTGGATTAAGGTATGATAGAGTGGATTTGTGAGGAAAGTTTATTGAAATTTGTGAGTGATGGGATGGTAGAAAGTTTTTTTTTAATTTTTTTAAATGTATAAAATATAAATTTACAAATTTACCCTTTTTCAATAAATATTTAAATAATAAAGTATGAGATATTTTTTTTTTGTAAATTTTAGTGAATTTAAATTTTACAAATACATATAAAAAATATTTTCATAAAATCAAATCAAAATTAAAACTAATTTTTATTATTGTTAATATTATTATTTAATAAATTTATTTTAATTATTATTGTTTATAATTTATTATTATTATTATTGTACCGACCGGTCCTCGGCCACAGGCATTGACCAAAGTCAACATGGTGGGACCCGAAGGTGGGTTCCACTAGAAAGTACAGCAGGATAGGAAGAAGTCTCGTTAGGCTCACGAGTAAGGTGGGCGAGGAGGGGGCGATACCAAGGCAGGGCGTGGAGTCCTCGGGCCTCGGCACCCCAACAATAAAGATAGATGAATAAGGTGACTTTCAAGCCACATCCCAGCTACCAGTAGGGAGAGGCCCAGATCATGAGGGATCCGTGCATGGGGTGTATGGAACGTGGTAGTACGCACCACCGTTAAAGAGCCATTGGGAAAGAGACGACTCGTAAGGGTCACGTCCCAGGGGTGATTTGCATGCATGGCACGCGAGTAGGGCAGGGAACTCTCAGGGCGGATGACTTAGAGATTGGGTGCATGAGTTGGCATCCAAGTAGTCATCCCGCGCCGGTAGCACTTTGGCAGAGTAGTCTTACACACTAGATGACCCTAAGTCTGGGTGTTAGTGTCATTAAGGCGCGCCTACAGAATGCTTAAGTCACAGTTAAACAGAAGGGCAGAAACACTGAAAGGTATATAAGGGTAACAACAGATATAACCAGGTACGTTTTTGGAACACTTTACGCTTCACTATTACGCATTTTATGAGGGAAGTAACACAAAGTGAGAGAGAACACACACACACACACACACACTGTACTCTCAGAGTTAGAATTTGGTGTTCATTGCCCAGTAGTTTGACTTGAGCGTCGGAGTGCAAACGGCCGCGAGGACACCCTTTGTCTCTTTGTTTTAGGTGTTTCACCGGAGGAAAGGGACGTTTGAGCAAAGGTTTCTTGGACGCGAAGTTCATAGAGACGCACAAAGACACTTTGGTCAATCGGCGGGAACAATTATTATTATTTTAAAAAATTATTTTAGTTACTAGTATTATTTATGATTTTATTACTTTTTTTATATATTTTTCCTATTTTAAATTTTAAATACATTACTATTATTTCATAGTTTTTATATTTATATCACTAATTTTTTATTACTTTATAAATACATTTATATTATTATTATATAAATTTATCTTTAAAAAATTGTTATATTTTAAAAGTTAAAAAATGAATTCATTGATAAACCATGAAAATACTGACTTGCACTTTGTCTTTTTGTTAAGGACAAAAATGAAAATTGGTCATGCTTACATGACTTTCTTTGATGATCTTTGCATACATGAATGAAAACTATTTTACAAATACAGTGTCTTTCCACGCCCTCAAATCAGTTTAAATTGATAGAAACAAACATAATTTATCCCGCATTTCTTTCTTCGATAACTGTAAAAGCCCTAAAACAAACACAACGTTAGTCTCCTTACTCGCATGAGAGAAATCTTACGCTCAACATGATTCATATCTGGTTATTCAAATTAAAGCTCAAACAACATCCATTTCCTCTAAAGCCTCCTCCAATGATCCTGGTATCCTGCAACACAACCTCAAGTGACATATGTCTGCAATAATATAACAAGAACCTTTCCCTTCCTTAACTAAGGAGTAAGTCAACTCTTTTAAACTTAACCTTATCAACCTCCACCTAAACTAAACAAAATTATGCAAAACAACCACACACATTATGCAAAACAACCACACACGCAAAAATTTAAACTTTTAAGCCATGAAAAAGTTTCTACTAACCTATAGAATATATACAGTTTAGAGGATAAAAACTCAATCACAAAAACAATACATTTTCAATCGAGCATCCTCTCATTCGTGTTTGAATGTGGTTGGTTATCCCAATAAAACACTTGGTCGAGGTAGAGAAAATTGAGAGTTTTATTGGATCAATTAGAAATAAAGAAAAATATCTCAACAAATTCAATTGAATTTCTGAGAAAATTGTACTGTTATACTGATTTTAAAACCTCAAAACTAAAATTAACCGAGCTAGTTATTCTAAGCACTTTTTTTTTTCAACTGTGGATAAAGAACGAGTTTACTTTAGAAATATAATAAAAAGGATTTTAAAAATCTGAGATCCAGTTTGGATATATATGCAAGTGAAAACTTTATACTTGCATATAATTATGTGTTACTACGTTTTAATGGGTTATTAAATTAGTTAAAATAATTATCGAATGATATGATAATATGTACATCATTAAAACTAGGTTAATTTTTTTTATACTAAATAATAATTCAAATTAAACTAGTCATCTTTAATTGTATCATTTCCTATTTTTCATAATACAAATCGAATGCAGTAATTGAAAATTTGTACCGTACTTATTAGAGTTGAAAGTTTTCTTATTTGAGAAATATTTATTCTTAATATTTATTTTAAAGACTATTTTTTTACTTAAGGCAAAAATATTAAATGTTTTAAGACTAAGAAAGTATGTTTTTTAGATCAACTAAGAAAATGAAAGCATCATCTAATACTGAAAAACTTTTATTAAAAAAAAAACATTACTCTTTGAATATACAAAGTACGTAATGAATATTTAACATTTATTTTTCTTAGATGTTTAACATGGTTTATTTTTAACTATTTCCAAAATTAAGGTTATTTAATAACTTGTATATAATTTTAACTTCATTTTCAGTTATTTTATAGTATCTTAATTTTATTTTGATGGAATAATTCATTGTGAAACATTAATTTTAAGATTTTGTGTGTGTAACTTTTATTCTAAAATTTTATATAAAACTCACATTTTCTTTTTATTTGGTTGTTTGATGGAAATATATATTTTTAAAATATCAAATCAATTTATTTTAATTTTTATAACACATGATCTTACTCTCGTTTTTTATGTCATGGCAGCAAACTTAAAAAAATGTCTCTAACTCTTAATTTTATGAGTTAGTATATGATCCAACAACATAAGTATTCTTAGTAATTTTTTAAATTTGCAATACATACAGGAGAAAAAAAAAAAAAAAAACTACCACATAACTTATCAAAAAATTTTTTTTCAATTAATAAATTTTTTTTTTTTTTATGAAAAACTTTGTACTCACCTTTCAAAAAAGAAAAAAAAAAGGGAAATATATCTCTCCCTTAAAACACTT
>Ga0123342_1010491_pt1 | contig 10580 bp, 5 predicted proteins | sample Turbeawhitnodule_FD_89960 | JGI IMG/M metagenome (GOLD analysis project Ga0123342, IMG submission 89960) | Root nodule microbial communities of legume samples collected from Mexico - Turtle bean Mexico white nodule | ecosystem: Host-associated > Plants > Roots > Nodule | place: Mexico: Nepantla... | reverse complement strand
TTTTTTTTTTTTTTTTTTTTTTTTGTTTTTTTTTTTTTTTGTTTTTTTTTTTTTTTTTTTTTTTTTTTTTCATATAAACGAGTTTAGGAATGGAGTCTACCCTTAAATATACACATTCTTTTCTTAATGGACTGAAAAAGTCTACTCTAACAAGGTCAAAGATCTTATTTTAATAAACAACATTTATAAAGAAAAATAAATAAATAAATAAACCATGTTTCCTTCGTATATTTAAATTCAATTTGAGCAACACAAATTCTTTACTTCTGCCATGAACTTTATATATAAGGTTGTGTTTTGCACATTATTTTGCCGTCCAGAAACTGTTATTTATTGGTGTATAAGTCAACCCTTCCCTCCATCACACAGAACCAGTTCATGGAGAAAATGGAGAAGAAGAAGATGGCTAGAAGAGCTCACTGTTTGGTCTTAGCATATCCACTTCAAGGCCACATCAATCCCATGCTTCAGTTCTCCAAACAGTTGGAACATCAAGGAGTGAAAATAACACTTGTGACAACCCGTTTCTACTGCAACAACTTGAAAAGAGTGCCTCCTTCCATTGCCATTGAAACCATATCAGATGGTTTTGACCAAGGAGGACCACCACATGATGCTGATAGCCACAAGGCCTTCATAGATCGGTCTTGTGAAGTGGGGTCAGAATCTTTGGCTGAGCTTCTTGAGAAACTTGGTAGATCAAAAGATGAGCATGTTGATTGTGTTGTGTATGATTCATTCTTCCCTTGGGCACTGGATGTTGTGAAGAGATTTGAGATAGTTGCAGCAGTTTTCTTCACTCAGAATATGACAGTGAACAGCATATACTATCATGTTCACTTGGGAAACCTGCAAGTTCCCCTCACACAACATGAGTTTTCTCTTCCGGCTTTGCCCAAACTTGAGCTTCAGGACATGCCCTCTTTCCTTCTCACATATGCACAACATCCCTATTATCTTGATTTCTTTGCAGATCAATTCTGCAATATAGACAAAGCTGACTGGGTTCTGTGCAACACATTTTATGAGCTGGATAAAGAGGTAAGAATAATCTCATTAGTATATGTTCATGTTTTAAGTTATTCATTTCATTCTTTTGTTAATAAAGAAACATATTTTAATGCATTTTTAGTGATACAAAACTTGAAAGTTAACACCCAATTTATGTGTTGTTGTGACATTATTAGAAGAGTGGCTTGAGAAAATCTAACTTGTTTAATATATCAGAAAGTACAGAATAGTTTTTGCATGCATCAAATTTTAAAAGATTAATGATTCATGCTCATTTTTATCAAATACTTTAACAAGATTTTTAGTTTAGATCATGTATGAAAAACTTATATTAATATAAAATGATTTAATATCTGATTTGTTGACTTATACATATACTAGAATTGTATTATATATTTAAAAGCTTTGGTTCATGGTAATGATTGGTGAATGGAAACTGACTTTAGGTAGCAGATTGGTTTACTGAGATTTGGCCAAAATTTAGGAACATTGGACCAAACATACCATCTATGTTCTTGGACAAGAAATACAAGGATGACCAAGATTATGGCATTGCACAATTTGAAAGTGAAGAATGCTTAGAATGGCTTGATGGTAAGCCAAAAGGGTCTGTTGTTTATGTATCATTTGGAAGTTTGGCCATGCTTGGTGAAGGGCAAATGGAGGAAGTAGCTTGTGGTTTGAAGCAGTGTTCCAGTTACTTCTTGTGGGTGGTGAGAGCCTCAGAAGAGACCAAACTCCCCAAGGATTTTGAAAAGAGATCAGAGAAGGGTTTGGTAGTGACATGGTGCTCCCAATTAAGAGTCTTAGCTCATGAGGCTATAGGTTGCTTTGTGACACACTGTGGTTGGAACTCCATATTAGAAACTCTGTGTTTAGGAGTTCCAACAATTGCAATACCTCATTGGTCAGATCAAGCCACAAATGCAAAGCTTATGACAGATGTTTGGAAGATTGGAATTAGAGCTCCTACTGATGAGAAAAAGATTGTGCAAGGAGAAACACTGAAGCATTGTATAAGAGAAGTGATGGAGAATGAGGAAGGCAAAGGGATCAAGAGTAATGTCATGCAGTGGAAGAGTTTGGCTTTAAGGGCCATTAGTGAAGGTGGAAGTTCTTATGAAAGTGTTATAGAATTTTCAAACAGCATTTTTCATTAACAAGCTTCATACATTTGAATAAAATTATGGGGTTGGTTATACTTCTGATTTATCTCTGATGTAATTGTAATCAATATAATAATGTATTCATGTATATGTACTGATTTACATCAAACATTTTATATAAACCATTTTTCAACTAACCTCTTTTTCTCTTCTCACATCTTATATCTCTAGTTTCTTCTTCATGCAGGTGTATTATTTCCTTTGAAGACATAATACATGTGTAGAATACATATGATTCATACATATTCTTTTATATAAAATATGGTGATTTTGTATAAAAACAAATTCAGGTTTATTAATTTTCATTTAAGATTGAACATAGTTCTTAGACTTTAAAAATAAGGATTTTAATAGTCGTACTAAGAATTTAGTGTTAGTAAAAAATTGACATTAATAAGTAAAAATTGACGGTTAATTTTGTTGTATTAATATTACATATAGAGTGAACTTTACAATTATAGACATTAATTCATTAGTATCATTTTTAAAAATTGACCCTATGTAACATGGATTAAAGCAACACAAATGAATCACTAATTTTAAATTGATTTTTAAATATATTAATTTTGCGTTAAAACTAATTTTTATTTTAAAATTCATTTAAAACGACACTAAATGAAATTTATTTTCAAAATTTATTCGATTTGAGTTGGTATATTTGCTAACCACAACAATTTTTTAAAAGAAAATTATTTTCTGGTTGCTATAATCATCTTTAAAAAAAAAAAACAAATATACACACATAACAAAATGTGTAGATGGATTGAATTGAAAGAATCTCATGGAAAAATGAAAACAAATATACACACAAAACAAAATGTGTAGATGGATTGAATTGAAAGAGTTTCATGGAGAAATTATAGTGGAAAATAACTTCCACCATGTTGTCATACACTTTCTTTTTCTTTGATTTGCACTCTGGTAGACATGATTTAAATGATAGTGAATAAAAGTTTACAAAAGAGTTATCAGATTAGCAAAGGAAAAAATGCAGATGAAGGAGATTTGATAATAAAGACACTTACATAAAAAAAAAAAGAAACCGGAATATACTAAACATGAAGATGAAGAAGAGAGAAGGGCCAGAAAAGATAGGGTGAAGGAAAGTGGAGACAACATGATCATGCATAGGTAGAAAAAAAGGGTGAGAAATTTGCTCACAAGACATAGGAAGCTTTCTATTTTAACAGTAAGAGTCACAAGTGTGTACAAATATTAGTTTTTACTTGTAAATTGCAATTCAGCAATCTGTTTTTAATTCCTGTATCTCAATCACAATCCATAAGAATTATTTGATCCCATACAAAGAATCACAAGTGTGTACAAATATTGCTCGGTTGTTATCTAGTGAGGAAAATTTTGGTTGTCTAGCAAGAGTTACAAAGAAGTGGAATGTAAAAAACAGTAGCTAAGTATTACTTCCAAAAGTTGAATGTTAAGTATACTTCCTCATACTTTGATCTTATTTATCATAAAGAATAAATTACATCGGCACCATTTTCGGTTTTGTCAAATTTTCTCGTAATAACTCCTCTTTTTCACCTTTATTTTCTATGCCAACCTTCCTTAATTGTTTGAAATAGGTTACACAGACACTCCCTGTACATTTCAAGCACACCCCTTGCTGCAGAAGAGTTACATTATACCATGTACTTCCATAAGAAATATGTTATAAATGTTAAAAGTAGGGGTCATATGAAATCTCAAATTATTTCAAGAGGTATCAGTGAAATTTACTATATTACAATGCTACCACTTATCGTCATAATTCAGAACTTCAACAGCAAGAGTTACAAGGAAGCAGAGTGGTATTAAAGTGAAAGGAAAGAAAAAAAAAAGGCATTGTTGAGGCATTATTTTCTGGGTTAAAAATGCTAGAGAAAGTGCATCTCACTAGCAAACATGTTTTATTGTATATACGAACAGAAAGATCCCATTTGATTTAGTTTCCACTAACAAGGCTGAAAAAGCAATTCAAAAGAAGATACAAGAAGCAACCATGAAAGAAAACTTATCCTACACAGAATTGGCTCCCTCTTTGCCAGTGTTTGCTTCATTAGGCAAAGTCACCGGAGAATTTGCTGCTGAGTTTTCAGCTGTTACAGCACCAGTGCCATCACCATCTTGGTTGCTAAAGAGGGAAGAAAATGAAAATGGATTGGAAGTGGAACTTGCTTTCTGAAGACCCTTTATGGCTCTCATAGCAGCAAGAGTGCTACGATATATGTACATGGTTTCCTCCCCAAGAGTTGAGGATGGCTCAGGTAAGGCCTTGGTTGCGCTATCTACTGGCGGTCTAGCCGGATTTTCTGGAGGGAGAGTAGATTGGATTACTTCTGCTTGTAGGGGAAATAGCAGTTCAAGATTTTCCTCACATTCATGAACTAATCTTGTGAGGGGTTCAATGGTGAAAAATGGTTGACGAAGAACAAATTGTGTAAAAGGAAGACGCAGCAACCCACCAGTTCTTTTATCATACTTCTTCAAAATTTTAATTAGTCCTGTGGAAGTGATAAGAAGTTAATGTCTTAAGAATGAACAATTACCTAACTGAAACCCCATCAAACACACAACATGAATCAGGTAATATGCATGTGCCATAACAAGAAACCTTATAGAAATGGCATTTCCACATTAAAGTGGAGACTTCACAAACCATACGTATATAAAAAGATAGATATTAGATTAGTTAGATGATGTACCAGCAAAGTTTAAAGAACTGTAGTTTTTGAGGAGCACCATCTCTCCATGGATGGTAACCAAGTCCTTCCTGATGTCCATCATTTCTTCACTGAATTCACAATCAGATGTGTACATTTCCCTCTGGCTGCTTTTATCTTTAAGACGCTCGATTCTCTCTTTCAGCTCCTGTTCAATGTTTCAGGCAAAAATCAGGGAAGATACATAGCTACATGATTTCAATAAATGGTATTATAATGGAAATATACTCTCTAGGTATTCAGCAATATCTTTTATTTTGATCTGTTTTCCACGCACCAGTTGGATTCAGTATACAATTCATGACTGAAATATCAATAACTAATCCTCTAAAGTAGGAAAAGCATACATTAGATTAGCTCCAGACACTCTTGAATGCCGTCAATATAGTTATGTGGTCACTGAAGTGTGCCATGGAAGATTCCATGTCATCTCACATTAAAACTATGATAAATTTTGCACTAGATGAGAAGCTTCATTCAGCTTGCAGGAATAACATAGAGGGGTCTAGTATTAATAATGTTATAACTGAATGAATAGAGTAAATTTCAATCTGCTACATGTTAGAACAATATATATCAACTTTTCGCATATTAATTCCTAATAGTTACTTGTGTCATTTTGTTTTTCATCATAATGATCCAAACTTGAGAATCAAATTGTTTGAAGAAAATCAGTATAAATTTATATGTGCCTTCATAGGAGCTACATACAACACACTGGAGAGAAAACAGAGAGAATAAATCTCAATTCTAAGCCATGTCCATGAAAAAACATACTTACCTACCATTTGTAAGTTAGTAAAATCTATAAATTCTATGAAATGACAGACTATTGTATAGTAGGATTATAAACAGACCAACAAATAGTATTGATTCCATTCACCCTTTCAACTAAAAGCTATTGTACAAATTTGTATCATACCAAGGTTATTTCATACTAGATTATTTTGTATATTTCTTAAAAAACTTGAAGAACCCACATGGTATCAGACATCTCCCGGCATGCTTCTCTGCAGAACCCAACCAACCCAACTAATTTTAAGGTTACAATAGTTTAGTAAAACTTTCTTTGTATCAGCATAAAATTGAACAAGCCAAGACCTTCCTAAATACCCAATTGTGCAAACACAATTCCTGACTACCAATTTCCCATTTTGATAGAAATTAAAAGTAGTGGATTGGGATATGTTTGTTTTACATAAAATCTATGACAGTAACTAAGTTAGACACATGTCCTAATTACTTTAAACAGCTTAAAAATGAAACCTTTCTGACTTCTAAACAAAAGGGCACTTGGTATACCAACATCCCATGTGCCCATCACAGATAAAAATTGGGTTTGATCAAGCCCAGAGCTTTCTCAAATACCCAATTGTGCAAACACGATTTCAAGCTTTTAAAAAACAGTCCACAATCGTGATTTCACCCACAAAATCAAAGCTTTAGGCTTTTCAACAACCACAATTCCGGCCACACGAGCTACATTTTTATGCAATTTTCTTATACATCAAGGATTGCGATGAAACCACAACTGAAATTCAAAACCTTTGCCGTTTACTAATCATCCATTTTAACAGTAACTAATAAGAATAAGAAAATAAAAGTACATGGCAAAAACTGAAAGAACCTGGAAGCGGATAACAAACTCTTCCTCTTTGTCCACATAGAAATCATTGAACTTTTCAAGCTCTTCGTTGAGAATCCTGACAAACCAAGCCTGCAGGAGTTGAGGGGAAGAGGGTTGTGGGAGAAGGTGAAGAGGGAGGTTGATGGGGGTGGTGATGGGGGTGGTGGTGGGGGTGGTAGCGGTTGAAGGAAGGTGCTGTTTGAGGAGTTTCTTCAATGGTTTGTAGCAGAGGAACTTGTCCCTCCACTCAGGGATGGTTTCTTCCAAATGGGTCTTGAACTCTTTCCCAAATTTCATTGCTGGCGAGTGAACACACTTCAAAATTCCACAATTGGATTTGGGTTTGAGTTTGCATATTTATGTCTTCTCTGCAAAGATGAAAATAAGATGGAATCGGTGAAAATATTTTTTGTTCTATGATGGGGTGAAAATATCAAAAAATTCATTACATTTTTATTTATTATTCATTTATTTTTCCATAAACAAACATTTCTATTTATTTATTTTATCTATTTGCATTTATTCTTTTATTTTATTTTTTCTTCACTTTGCTTGTTTATTTCTATCAAACCGATTCTTTTGTCTTATTTCATAGGTCAATCAATAATAAGAGAGAGTGTGTAGAAATAGAAAATTGTCCCATATGATAAAACTAACATATAAATAAGATAGTTTTAGTAGTATTTTTTTATTTATTTCTTACTTTCTTTATTTTTCTAATATTTTCAGTTTTATAATTTTGATATACTTATACATTTTTTTTTGCTTATATATATATATATATATATATATATATATATATATATATATATATTCTAATAAAGAATCCACATAGAGAGAGGTGGGGTGTTTGTGGGAAATTGGAAAGTGGGTGTTCGTGAGTTAGAAGGAATCTAAGAATGTTATTTAATGTGAAAGTTGGATCATATTTTATGTGAAAATGTTTGATGGAATGTGATGGTGGAAATGAAGTATCTCTTCCATCATCGTCACCATATAATAGTGAGACTAACAAACAACATCAAATGCCACCAATTATTCTACTTTGTTTCATTCAGATATTTACAATTAAGTGTGCTTTTAATTAGTATATTAATATATATATATATTAAAATAAAATAAAATAAAATATAAAAAAACATAATTGAGGGTGTCAAGATTTTAGTTTATCTAACATAACAAGGAGGAGTGAGTATGCTCCATCCATTTTTGGTGGGTTGACAACATATTATATCAAAATAGGCCAAATTAGCCTATGTTGTCATATGTAGTATTTTTTTTCTTTTTTTTATTAATTAGATGCAAATTAATATGTATATTTTATAATTTTTAATTCATTTTGTTTATTGTATTTTACTATTGTTTATTGTATATTTTCATGAAATTTTAAGAGGACAGAAATAGGAGTTGACAATAATGGTAACTTTGAATGAGGTTGGAGAGTTGAAGATGAAGGTGGCTTGGCTTATTGGTTTGGAAGCATGTTTTTGTAAAAGTATCATAACTTTCATGTTTTGTACAAGTTTTTGGTCGAGTTTTGTGAAAGGTTTGTCATTTATAAGTGAGCCATCATCATCTTTTTCGACAATAAGATGGAAAAAGTGAGTCTTGCAATGATTCGGATTCAACGTTTGCTCTCCGAGACACAAACCCAAACAGAAAAGCCACCACCCTCATCTTTACCTCCTTAATGATTCAAGTGTGCCACTAGAGTTAAAAAAAAAAACTATCGATTCTAATTTATAATTATCTAAATTTATATTATTTTAAGTTTGTTGTAATGAATTTATCTCAAATTTAAATTCATATTTTTTGGATTTTAAATTAAATATATTTAACTAGATATAAATTGGATATTTTTTAAATTTTAAAAATAAAAAAATCAGGTGTGTCTCAATTGTTTCAAGTTATGAAATGGTAGGTTGAGTCAGACACAAGTAAGGTAGCATCGGTTCGGGCTCAGATCAAATTAAGTAAACTCAAACACAAATCAAGTCGAGTTGATTCAGGTTGGACCTAGGTCAAGTCGAGTTTACTCAGGCCCAAGTTGAGTCACTCGACCCATGCCCAGGTCAAGTTGATTTGACTTGGACACACATTGAGTTAAGTCGGCCCAAAACTAGATCGAGTCAAGTCAGCTTAAGTAGACTTAGTTCGAGCTCAAGTCTAGCTCGAACCTAGGTTGAGCCAAGTCGGCCAGACTCCATATATGTTGAGTCAGTCTAAGCCCACATCGATTCAAGTTGGTTGGACCCAAGTCGAGTAGAGTCAACCATGTCTAGATAAAGTTAAGTGGGCTTTGGCCTAATTCGAGTTGAGTTGATCTAGGCTTAGGTCGAACCGAGTTGGCCATACCTTGGTTAAGCAAGCTCAGTCTGACCTAGGTCTAGGTGGGTCGACGTAGCCTGGGTCAAGTTGCGGGGGCTCGAGCTCAAGTCAAGCTAAGTGAGCATGGGCACAAGTCATGCTAAGTGGGCATGGGCAAATTCAAGTTAAGTCATCTCAGGCCCGAGTTAAGCTCTATTAGTCCAAGTCAGGTCGAGTTAAGTCAGCCCAATCATAGGTTAAGCTAAGTGAGCCCGAGCCTAGGTCAAGTCAAATCAACTTGGGCCCAAGTCGAGCCAAGTCAGTCCAAGCTGCCTAGATCGAGCTAGCTAAAGACGAAGGTTGAGACAAGTTGGTCGAGTCAAGTCGTTCCGGGTCCAAGTCAAATTGATTCGACTTGGCCTACATTCAATCGAGTGGTGTTGGGTCCAGGTCGGGTCGGATTCGATCGAGATTCGGTTAGGTTAGGCTAAGATTGAGCTGAGTCTTGTTGGGTCTATGTCGAGTAGGGCTAAAGTGGGATCAAGATGGACAAGACCAAATCCAGTTGGGTCTATGTCCAACCAATACACACATCATATCGATTAGATCAATCACACATCAAATTTAATCTAACTAGACACAATTGGTGAAGTATCAAAATGAAAGGTTTAGTAGACACAACTACTCGGGAGACTAGGTGGGTCCTAAAAGCGCTAAAGACAGTGTCATTAGATAGATATGCTACAAGACCAAACAAGTCTAACAAAGGCATTTGACTAGTTCAAGAATAAAACACAAGATAAGTGTTATTTACATGTGATTAACACAAGACGCACCTAGTCTAAGATACCAATTGACCAAGAGCACTTCTCATGAAAGTGTTTGACACAAAGTTTTAATCATCTATATGCATATGCTTAATATGGTATTGTCAACAAAAGTCGAGATTTAACATAGATAAATAGTGTGGCTCACACACCTTTTTTATTAACAAAAAATGTCAACATAAAGTCATAACATTATGATAAAGCTTTGACACAAGATCCTCTAAAGCACTCAAAGCTATAATAGTCCTTTTTGGACATCTATAAAATGAAATTTTTCCACGAAGAAAAAACCAAGGATCAAATTTGTTTGAAAGAGTTATATGTGAATGCCGAAAAGTTAGAAAAACTTCAAGTGCTTAGTATCCAGTTCGTCTTGTAGACGACATAGAGAGAAAACTCATATTTATATCTTTAATTCAAGAACTATATACTTTCATATCCTCTATGTTGAAAATGAGCTTTATAAACTTAACAACCTTTTGTTGTATAGTCTAAAAAATACTTTGAGGAGAGATATTGTACTCAATACTTTTAATCTCTAAGAGAAATTATCATAACTTTGTGTATTTATTTAGAGTTACATTATCTACGTGGATAACTGGAAATAACTTTGAATATACATCTTAAGATAAATAGATTATATTATTTTTTTAATTTTAAGATTTTTTTAGATGTCACATATTATTAGCTTAATATATTTAATATGTCATTTGGTATTTTTTTTCAATAAATAAACACTTAATTAATACAACATAATATACTGAAGATAACAAATAATGACACTAGAGAAACTAAATAGTTTCTACAAAAGACCAAATAAAAATATGTGACTAAAAACATATTTAAACTTAAATAAATGATTGACTGATATATATATATATATATATATATATATATATATATATATATATATATATATATA
>Ga0123342_1010490_pt1 | contig 10581 bp, 7 predicted proteins | sample Turbeawhitnodule_FD_89960 | JGI IMG/M metagenome (GOLD analysis project Ga0123342, IMG submission 89960) | Root nodule microbial communities of legume samples collected from Mexico - Turtle bean Mexico white nodule | ecosystem: Host-associated > Plants > Roots > Nodule | place: Mexico: Nepantla... | reverse complement strand
TTTTGTCTCCTAATCCTGTGGTGTCAACCCCCCTTTGCTTCCGGAAGGGCAAAGTTGTCTTGGTCGGGGACCCCCCCCCCCCTCCCCTCCCCATTCGGTATTCTCTAGAAGACCGAGTGATCGAGCAACCGAGCTTGAAGTAGTAGCGAGAAGTTTAGAAGAGGAAACTGAAGCATTGACCAACCGCCTGATAGGAAGGAGGAAGATGAAACTTCTGAATAGTTCTCTAAGTCTCATTTCCCTAGCAGTAACAATTGACGCCTATCGTGGGGCCAAGAGAAATCAATTGAAGAGTAATAGTAGATGGTATCAACCCGAAGCGTGGAGAGGATGAGTGAAGCAAACTAAATGGTGTTGTTGCTGGCTCTGCAGAGAGAGATGGATAAGATGAAGAGAAAAAAATGAAGAAGTCACTAAGAAGAATGAACAAGAGATCCAGGCTCTCCGCACAGAAAATGAGGATATGAGGAAGAAGCTGGTGGAAGGAGGACCATCCGCTAGGCCGACAAACGTTGTTGGCAGGTCGTTCACCTCCCTCCCAACCTGAAACGGTTGAGGAGACCAAAGATAAGGCTCCCACCCATGAGATGGATGGTGACCAAAGATAAAGTTACATGCTTTTTTGGGTTTCTCGTTGTGTTTGGTTTGAATGTGCGTTATTAGATCAAGGAGACTTTATACAATCAATCATAGTTAATATTGATTTTAAATTTATGTGATTATGTTGACTAAGATTGGGCAGTAGGATAACGATATGATGCACACAATATATTTGTAGGTGGAATTGGACAACCATCTTTCAGCTTCACCTATAAAAGTTATAAATATAAGTTACATAACTTTTAAGTTAGCACTATGACTTACTTTTTTTATTCGTTTAGGGTATACCTGGACAAAATGATTTCAGTGAACGTGCCCAATTGCAATTATTCGGTGATGAGTGAAGTTACTTGGTATTTGGGTTCTTAAAGGAAAAATACTCAATGATTGTATCATGGACAATGAAACAAAAATTACATTACATCGATTAACAATAACGTATCTCATGTCTGAAATTGCCATCCACTTATCTGCTCCTACCTGCAAGTACAAATGGTGAAAGAGTTAAATGAAGAAATGCAAAGTACAAAGGAAAGGGTGTAAGTGGTTGATACCATAAACATGTGGTCAACTAGATGTGACTTCTTCAAGTATTCATATCGTTTATCACCACCAAACAGTTCAACATATTTTTGTCTCTATTCACTTAGTTCTTTTAACAAATTCATTCGAACAACAGCCCATGACTTCTCTAATTCGGCAGCAACAACATGGTACCCACAATGGCCATCATCCTTAACGTCGATAACATCAACAATGCATGGATGATACCCTACAGGGAACTGATAAAGCAAAGGAATGGATTGCGCTGGTAGAATTTGTGGTAAGTGTCCTTCAGTAGATTTTTTACTCGAACAACTATCATGTTATGAGTGTAAGAAACCCACATGTTCAAAATAAGAAGGGATTCGCTTAGTTGATCTCGTGAATTTGGTAGGACGAGCTATCTTCACAACACCTTTTGTTTTGACCTTATCATGTGGTGCGTAAATATATGTCTTCTCTGGAAAGGCAATCTCTCACAATTTAGTTTTGATGTTAAGCTTACCTGCAACGTCCAACTCTTTGAACCGCTTCGCGATCACCTCAAACTCTTTGTCAATTGACAACTCAGATGAACATTGTTCAGTTGCAATATCTTCAAAGCTTAATCGAGTTCAGATGACATGTACTGATTTAAGTGGTATGCTACCCACACCAAACAAAGCCAATTGACACGCACAAGGAAGACCATGAGTACATGTAAGAGTACATCCACCACATATATTTTTATCAAACCCCACAGATTTAACCCTATCAAGTTCTTCGACAATCAGATTCAAAGCATATTTAGACACAAAACCTAACAAGTTTTTGTAAGCTGTAACCTTAAACCGATGTCCGACCACATGCAGACTCTTTTGGAATGAAGCTTTGATTGCATTATGTTGTAAAATAATCATCTTGTTGATCGAATCCCAGCAAAAACATAAATCCCCCGTGGAATTTTGAAGCATTCTCTTTAGGCTCCAATGTGCCGCCTCAACCCTGTTACTTGTTGTGTTTCCTAAGTGAATCACCTTATATGTCCATGCCTTGACAAATTTTACTTTATGTGGACGTCACCATGTAGCCATCACATAATCAACAAATATAGGCCATGGAGAACACACAACTTGAAAAGCATTGACACGATCTTTAAAGGCCTCAACAATATCACAATCCACTACAAATCTCCAAGACTACATTACTTGATCTCATGCCTCTCTTGGATGCACCAACATTTTACATTTTGCTTTCACATTTTTATCAATGTGAAATCGACAGAGAAAATTATAAGCTTCAGGAAAAACGATTATGATTGCATTCGTTAAGGAAATATCTCTATCACATACCACCACCCTAGGGTATGAATCAACTCCCAAAAACAACCTTTTAAGTCTGTCAAGGGCCCACAAAAAAATATTTTCCTTTTCTGCTGCTAGTAAACAAAATGCACAGAAAAAGTCAAACCAGTTGATGTAATCCCAACAACCCCAAGTAACAACATCATATACTTGTTCGTTTTGTACGTACTATCCATCAATATGACAATGTTAAACAAGTTCACTAGCTTTACTGAATATGGGTGTATCCAAAATATATCTTGCACGACATTCGATACCTCTTCACACCTACACCAATGCACATACATGTCTCGCTCGAGTAACAACATGACTTGTTGCATTTTTGTTCTATGATCTCGTTGTGATCTTCAGTGAACACTCATTGCATTATAAACTTGCTTTATTGTCGTGACATTCTTCTCATTTCTCTCTTTCATGGTTAGTAAAATATTTCTTGGCTTCATTAAAGTTTTAGTCATATCCTCAACCATAGCCTTTTCCTCAACACTTAACCTTCCAGCATACGGATGACCCACCAATGTCTCGGCCAAATCATGATTGTGAGAACCACAAATTAATTCAACCTTCCACCATGTACCACCTTTGTCTGGTTTGCCTCACAATCTAAAAGGACAGTCACATTTCTTACTTCCCGTTCAATTGATATCAACGTCTTTTTTATACTTTCTGTATTTACCTCCTCTCTCACAACCTAATAATACGTATGTCATCCTTTCTCGTTGCCCCGTCCATGTATTCGACCTTAATATAACAATAACAAACCCATAACAATAGCTAACACTTCTCTCGCACTCTAATAGCTCATCTCGACTACGAAATACCTACAATTATATATGCCAAAATTTAAAATCATTAATAAACAATAAGGTTTACACGCCTAACATTTACCTTACCTTATTTGTAGTAAATGTTTCACTACACTCATGTGCCCTATGTTCATTATCTAACGCATTATACGTTATTGATTGCTCTAGATCAACATCATCTAATCCATCTCACACACCAATCTCCCCGAAATTCCCATGTATGAGTCTGTTGTATCCATTGGCAATGCTGAAAAAAACAACATATAAGTTAGCTTCCGGATATACAAATCCGTAAGTTTCACAATATTCTTCTGCGTTTTGAAATCCATAACACATAAAACCATTCTGGATATTCATATCTAGAATTCAAAATATACTTTTGGATAAGTTTATCTAGAACTCATATTTGACTTACGGACATCTGGTTTTATATATATAAATTAATTGTAATAAAAATTCATAGAAATTAAAATTCACTCTTTTAATTTAAAAAAGAAATTCAAAACAAAATTTGTTCTTAAAAAAATAAAATTTCTAATATTTGTTATCCAAATATTAAATCACATAAATTTAAATCAATTTGAACTATAATTGAATGTATAAAGTCTCCTTGGTCTAATATCGCACATCCAAACCAAACACACCGAGAAACCTGGAAAAACATGTAGCTTTGCACCTTTTTCCTTTCATGATCATGTGCATTTCTTTCTTTAGGAAGAAAAATATAGAAAAACGGCCACAAAATAAATAAAATTAACAATAAAGAATAAAGATTGCATAACCCTTGACAAGAAACTTTGATATTTAAAATGTGATTGTGATATGCATACTTAAATAGACATCCATCTTCATATATGACGTGATGTGTTCAACATCTACTGGTGCCTTCATCAACATTGTGTTCTTTGCTTTTCTCACTATGCTTGGGAACTACAATGCCTCCAATATGGATAGCTGAAGCACCAGACTGCAATGCTTCTATGTACAAAACCTTGATTAAATTCTTGAATCTTCTTCTAAAAGTTGTTAGACATGGAAGCTACAATCTCCTGCAACCCGAAAAAGATGAAATGCATTGAGAAAGAAAAAACTTAAGTTTGTGTTAGAAAAAGTTATGCTAATATTTTTACTTGTGATTTCTCTTTTCACTGCATTTTTTTGGGTTTTTAGAGACTCAAATGTAGATAGAGAGGTATACTAGAACTTTGAAGGGTTAATTTATTGAGTACCCAATTTGAAAAAAACTTTACTGGCTAGACAAAGCTTATTATCATGACATTCCTCTCTTTTTATACTTTCAAGATAAAAAAAATGTGGAACCCACAGGCAACGTCAAAACTCACCTTCTGCGATTTGTCTCCTTCTCTGGTGGCTTCAATCCTTCTCCGATGACTTCGTCACCTTCTCCGGTGGCTTCAATCCTTCTTCGGTGGCTTCGTTTGATGTTGTCATGGTGCCTCAACGCTGCTTTCAAGTTCCGATGTTGTCACAGTCACGAGAAGAATAAGAATGGAGGTGCTTGGATTGCTCTTTGTTTAATTTTCCAAGCTTCTACGCGCTGCCTCATAGTGACCATAGAAAAATGAAGGGTGCATTGTTGGGTTGGGTGCACATTTTACCTAAACACTAATTTTCATTTCATTAATGATATTTTGGTCTTTTCCTTTACGTATATTGGGTGTAGTCCAAAATAATATGGTGAGGGAGAATATGCCAAAAAGTTATCCACCTCATACAACGACCTCAAACAAACAAAAATTAGTGTTTAATTTAATATTTAATATTTTTCCAAAATACTGAACAAAAATATACCTACTAATACTATTCATATTTTTAAATAAAATTTTTATTTTAGTCCTCAAAGTAATTATATAAAATTAATAACATTTTTTTGAAGTACTCATATATACTTAAACTGAATTAATATTTTATTTAAATGATTAAAATATATAAAAGAATTATAAAATATTAACAATTTCAATTAATATAGTGAACACTTTAAATAATTTCTTTTAGATAAAATTATTAAGGTGAATTAATAAATGAGACATATTACATATATATATATATATATATATATATCATTGCATATGTTATATAAATAGCTTTATAGATTTTCTGAATTTAAATTTTATTTCCTGGATATTAATTTGTTATTTTAATTAACTATTTAAATTAAAAATAATTTAATTTTTCATTTTCTATTTTATTGGATTTTTATATAAATCATTATCATCAATAATAAGTTTTATTCAAAATAAAATTATACAAAATTTCATGTAAATTTATATTAAATTGTTAAATTTTATTATTTATGTTCTAATAAAATTTGAGAGAACTAAATTAGATTTACACGATTAATTAACAACCCATTTTTTAAAAAAAAATAAAAAATCTGAGTTTACTCGATCCCATGCTACTTCCTATTTTTCCTTCTTCCTGCTCCTCCTTTCTTCACTCTTTAATAGAAAAAATAACTATTTAAAACAATAACATTAACTCGAAGAAAAACATAAAATATAAACTAATTTTTAAATATCAAAACAATTAGTTACAATAAAAACTAAAGAAAAAATTAATTTTTAAATTAATTTATATTATTATCAAATATTTTTTAAATTGGTATCTAATTAGCAACCAAGATTTTAACTACCAATTATTTAGATTTGGTAGAAAAACTTTGATGCTAATTAGATACCAATTTAAAAATCATTTATCAATAATAAAAACTAATTTAGAAACCAAAAATTTATTTAGTCCATAAAATGTCTCTAATTTAGTCATTATAACAACTAATTATTATTTTTTTCTAAAATTGGTTTATATTTCATGATTTTCTTGTAGTGATATATTTCAGAAAATAAAAAAAATCTAAAAGCCATTTCTATAATCTTATAACAAATATAAAATATGTATTCCTAGTTTCTTATTTCAACAAACAAATTTAATTTAATTTTTTTGAAAAGGAGACAATAATAGACATTGATTTGAAAAGTATATAGAATTAAAGATAAACAGTGAAGATTGTTTTGGACATGAATTAATTATTGTTTGTTCCAAAGTGAAATCTCTCCTATGATCCTATCCTTCCCATCTTTTCAAAGTCAATGGCCCAGCCATTATATGAGAGGAGATTGAAACAAAATAGCCACCACCACCACCACATCCTTGTCAACTCTTTCTATTATCTTTTTCAAATCACATTTAATATTTAATATTAATTAATTTAATAGCTTTTCACTTCCTTATTAGGCCACTTGCCATGTGAAGAAAAACCAAAAGTAGAAAAACCAATGACATTGTAGGAATCTTTTGCCAGAATCCAGATGAACCAATAATACTCAACACTGCCCCATCCATGCATCCTCTCACTGTCCCTTCCATCCCTTTACCCACATTCATCTTCTTCTCCTTGCCATTTGTCATTCTCACACAAAATATGAAAAAAAAGTGAGAAGATATGCAAATTTAACTTTTAATATATCTTAGTTAATATTAAAAAATTAACTAAGCTACTACTTCATTTTCTCTACTCAAAATCAATTTTAAAGATAAAAAATAATTAATTGCTATAATAACTAAATTAGACATCATTTTAGGGATTAAATAAATTTTTGGTTTCTAAATTAGTTTATATTATTGTTAGATGGTTTCTAAATTGGTATCTAATTAGCAACCAAAGTTTTTGCTACCAAATTTAGAATCCAAATAATTGGTAGTTAAAACCTTGATAGCTAATTAGATATTAATTTAGAAACTATTTAACAATAATAGAAACTAATTTAGAAACTATTTTTTTTTTAATTTTTAAAATGGTCTCTAATTTAGTTACTGTTGCAACTAATTATTTTGGTTTCTAACAATTGGTTTCTATTTGATGATTTTCTTGTAGTGTAATTTGATCCATTTATTATTTAAAAAGTTACTTGAATACATGTTTTTACTCATCATATGATGATAAGTTAACATATTTTTTTAATGAACTCTATTAAAAGTGTTTAACAAAAAAGTGGTGGACAGAAATAAAGTGTTGCACCCTTTGATCCCAATCTCAAAACCCCTATTGTCTAGGGTGATGAGAAGAAGAGTTTTGAAGCAAAGGGTGGGGGACCCTTGTTACAGATTGGCAATGATCATGCACCATCACTTCAAAGACCTAATTCATGAGGGTTTGGAATTGGGTTGGCATATAAAGCACACTGGACTAGTCTCTAACAAAGAGAGTGTGGTGTCTACCAGAATGTCTTAGATTTAGTGACTTACACGTAAGGAAGGGGAGGCAACCCTAGGTAATTGGGGAACATGAATGCATGAACTTGTACTATAATTTGTCAAAAGGGATTTTGGAATAAGGAGGAGAAACAAGGCTTTATGTGAGTGAATTGTGAAATGCACATATAAGGTCATAGTCTCGACAGCTTAGTATGGTTTGTGATGGAAAGTACTTATGAATTTGATTCCCTAGAGACATCTTCATCATGGATAGGATATTTAGAGTAGACAGAATTTTCAGTACTAAAATACATACATACTTGTGGGGTAGATCATTAAATGAATTTTGGTTTTGGTTTTGGTTTTGTTGCAATTTGTTATCATTAAAATCATTTCATCCTAATTTTTGTTGTTTATTGATTATGTTCTTAACTTATTCTTTTGTATCTAGTTGGAGATTTTATATCAGAGATAAGAACATTTCATAATATATAAATTGATGCAAAATCTTACATGGTTTTATAAGGTTGAGTTAGACTTAAATTTCCTTCTTAATATAATATAAGAGTAATTTAGAACTGATTCTAGCAAGTTGGATTTATCAGATCACCCGTATCGAACCACCTATAAATATGCAGTCACATGCACGAGTAAGTGCAAACCTTGGTCAATTTTATAAAGTTGAATTAGAGTTAAAGTTCAATACTTAAAATATCTTTAAAGTTCAATCTTTAAAATATCTTTAAAGTTGAGTCCTTAAAATATCTTTTAAACTAATTTGTTCCTTTTTCACAAAACAAATAAGGGTGAGAATTTGATTTACAAGATTAAGTGTAATGCTATTTTTTTAAAAATGTATAAATTCAAAAAAAATTAATATTACCTGTATTAACTAATATCTTTAATTTTAGTGTATTAATTATATTTGATAAAAAATTCTGGAGAACTTGCTTGTGAAAGAGATATTTTGAAGATAATATCAAGTTATTAGATCGATTTTTATTAAAGTTAATATGTATTATATTTACAACGGTTATAAGTTTAACCCATTTAATATGCACATTTAAAACGATTTTAACTAAAAAAATAAATCTTTCAAATTAAAACTATGTAAACCGCCTAATTTGTTCAAACAGTTATTATGTAATTTATTAAAAAATGTGATGTAATTTATTATGTAAAAACTATTTCATAATAGTTGATAGTAATAAAAAAAAATAGAATCTATAATTAGAGAAGTGTAGACTTCACCATTCCTTACACTATTTAATGTAATATGTCCAATAAAATAGAAGTATTTTATAGTAAATGTTGTTTCTCTACAAGAATATCGGTATTGGACCTAGTTCATTTAACTTTTTTGTTAAAAAGATCATTTAGCTAGTAATGATTTGTGGTTAAGGTTATCTTAATTTATATAAACTTTATATAACAACCATTAGACTGTTAATATAAATATTGTGGATGTATAATAACAATAATTATTACGAAGTGGACTTTAAGCCTAACTCAACCCCATAAAACCGGCTCATGAGATTGAGGTTTGCACCCACTTATATACAATGAAAGACCCCCCCACCCCTCACGCCGAGAGTGATAGATAGAAGCTCGTGCGTGAGACTATATATTATGGGTGGTCCGATAGCGGCCCGATAGCGGGTGGCCTGATAAGCCCAACAAATACTCGCTAGGATAGGCTCGAACTGGCTCTGATACCATATTACAATAAATGAAGATGAATATTTATTGGGCTTATCGTGCCACCCGCTATCGGGCCGCTATCGGACCACCCATAATATATAGTCCCACGCACGAGCTTCTATCTATCACTCTCGGCGTGAGGGGGGTGTGTTGGAGATCCCACATCGACTAAAGATGAGAGCCTTTCATAGTATATAAGTGGGTGCAAACCTCATCCCATTGAGCCGGTTTTATGGGGTTGAGTTAGGCTTAAAGTCCATTTCTTAATAATAATATATCATGCTTACGAATTATACACCATCAATACAACGTATTGCTATTGTTAATATAATAAACTTAACAATAAATAAAAGCTTGTTAAGAAAGAAAAAAATTACACTTACGGATTAGAGAAAAACAAACCAATTTTTTTTTTAATGAAGGTGATATGCCTGTGAAAGAACCCTTACAAGTTTATAGATTAGATAGAGGTAGGAGAAGAACATTTTGGTTAAAAAATAAATAATGAAGACATGGTTGTTTTTTCCTATAACTCCATAGATTATTTTAGCACCCCATACCTCATTCAAAGATATGATTTTATCCTTAATAAAAGAAAAAGTAATCTTAAATTCCTAATTCCTTCACCTTCTTAGCAGTGGCGGCATCCGAGTCACTCCTTCACATTCCTTGATGTTTTTTTGTGGTTATTTTTTTTATGACTGTTTCTTCCTGTCCTTCCATATTTTCTTTTGTCATTTCATACAAAAACGTAAAAATATATTTTTATTCTTCTTGTATCACTTTCATATAGTAGCTTTCTAATTATGTAATTTGAACACGCATTTAAAAAAATACTTCTGGATTACATAATCCGAAAGCTAAAAACAACTTTCAGATGTAATTCGAAAACTAATAATATATTTAAAAAAAGACTTTTGAATTATGTAATATAGAAGCTAATTACAAATTTTAAAAAATATTTCTGAATTATGTAATCCAAAATATTACAAAATCATATTTTTTAATATACAAAAATTTATGATAAAATATGGAGGTGCTGGAAGAAACCGTGTGTTGTGATTTAGACAGTTTTGGAGCGTTTGCGCAGTCCGTTTGTGGAGTTTCAACCTGCATTGAAAATGTTTGTTTTGCACTGATTTTCGTCTATTTAGTTTTAATTTTAGAATGGATGATTCATAAACATTTTGGATTAGACAATGTGAGATCATTTTTATTGGATTGTAAAATTTAGAAAATATTCTCGATTTGGAAATTTCAGATTTCAGATTCTGCATAATATTTCTTAAAAAAATTACATCTTAGATTATAAAATCTAAAAAAAATTTCCAAATTTTATAATTTGAAATATGTAATTTTTTTGAAAAAACTATTAT
>Ga0123342_1010489_pt1 | contig 10581 bp, 4 predicted proteins | sample Turbeawhitnodule_FD_89960 | JGI IMG/M metagenome (GOLD analysis project Ga0123342, IMG submission 89960) | Root nodule microbial communities of legume samples collected from Mexico - Turtle bean Mexico white nodule | ecosystem: Host-associated > Plants > Roots > Nodule | place: Mexico: Nepantla... | reverse complement strand
ACCCAATTTTTTTTTTATCCTTATCATTTAGGAAAGACACGAAAATTTCAGGATAACAAACATTTTCTAGAATTTCGCTTAAATTCGAACCCATAGCTGATAATAGAATTAGAATAGATCACCTCCATAAATTTTAAAAATCCTAAAATTAGTTTTTAAGTAAAAAGATAAAAATAGAAGCTTTGTTCTACATTTTGTCACTTGAGTGAAAAAAAAAGTGTTTGTAGTTCTTGTTGTTGCTCTGTCGGTTGTGGTGGCGGTGGCAATAATAGTGGTGGTGTCGGTAGTGGTGGTGTGATGATGTTGTTCATGGTGGTTTACTCGTCATTCTTAGTTAAGTTTTTCAATCTGGTGCCTTAAATGCTTATTTTCATATTGGTTAATATGTTGGATCAACATATTACACAATCCATAACGGTTAATGCGAAGAAATTATGTTTTGAATTACATAATACGAAACTTAGTCTAGATCTGGAATAATATTCCAGATTACTCAATCTGTAATAGAACATATGTTCCGCATAAGGTAATCTGGAACATTTTTCCAACTCTGAAACTAAGTTTCGTATTATGTAATCTGGAAGAAAAACACAAAATTAAAATTAGTTAATCTGTACGTATATCGGATCCAAAATTAACCAAACTCACACTTCCAGATTGTGTAATTCGGTACTAAATGAATTATGGATTACACAATCTGGAAGTCATTTTATAACTTAAAATATGTCTTATTGGTTACCTAATCCGGAATTCATTTGTTCTGTTAAAATTTGACGTACGGATTACGCAATCCATAAGTAATTTTTAATTGGCAAATGCTTTACGGATTATCCAATCTGGAAGGTATTTTTGTAATTACTAAATGAGTTATGGATTAAACAATCCGAAAGGGAAATTGGATGTTGTTTTTATTTTGCATACTTGTGTAAATTTATGAAAATTAGAATAAATAGAAATTTATGTTTTATTAATGAAGGTGTGAGTATGAAGGTTGGGTTGATTACAAAAAGATCCGATAAAGTAGAAATGATATGTGGTATGGAAGAATTAATGAATTTTGTGCATTAACATGAATTGGTTGAAGGGGACTATGGTACCCATTTTAAACAAATGAGGTGAATAAAATTTCGTTTCATTCATGTTTATTGCATTATAATTTGAAGAAGTGATTTTGTAATATTGTTATATAACTTTATGTAGTTGTTTCTTTCGCGAGAAGACTTGCTTGAATGAGTTCGTAGGGTTAGTTATGGACTTGATTTTGTTATTGTCATCATTAGGTCTGACATAACAAATGGAAAGTAAGGAAAAAAGACATGTCTTAGGCTGTGAAAGGGGGTAGTTACAGAAAGTACAAGGATGGTTTAGAGGTTACGGTGACTGGTACTTGAAAATGTCAATGTCCCTTTAAATTGCGAGGTAAACCTATTAGAAAGGGCGAAGGTTGGGTATTTAAGGTAATATGTGGTACCCATAATCATGATTTGTATGATACATTAGTTGGTCATCCATATGTAGACAGATTAAAAGTGAATGAACATTCCATTCTTGTTGATATGACTAAAAGCATGGTTAAGCCGGATAACATACTACGTACTTTGAAGGAGAATAATGAGGATAATATGACAACAATAAAACATGTATACAATGCAAGATACTCGTACAAGAGATCAATTAGAGAACCAAGAACTGAATTACAACAATTAATGATGTTGACAACTATCTTCACTGGAGTACGTGTCATGAGTCTTCCAATATTGTTAGTGATATTTTTTGGACTCATCCTAATGTTGTGAAACTTTTGAATGCATTTAACATTTTATTCTTGATGGATATGACTTACAAAACAAACAAATATCAATTTCCTTTGCTTGAGATTGTTGGTGTGACTTGTACAGGTTTGTCCTTCTTTGCTGGTTTTGCGTTCTTATCTAGTGAGAAAGAAAAGAACTTCATATGAGCATTACAAAAATTTAGAGGGTCACTTTTGACATCACATGTGGGGCCTAAAGTCATTGTTTGTGATAGAGATTTTGCTTTGATGAATGTCATCAATATTGTGTTTCCTAAAAGAACAAATCTTCTCTGTCGGTTTCACATAAATAAGAATGTTAAAGCAAAATGTAAAATGTTGGTAGTTTCTGTCGAGGCTTGGAAAGTTGTGATGAATTCATGGAGGACTATCATTGATTGTACAGAGATTGCTAAATTTGATGGGTTTGTTAAAAAATTTGAAACTATTTGTTCACTGTGGCAATTACTTTTTGAATATGTGAAGAACACATGGATTATTGCGCACAAAGAAAAGTTTGTGAAGTGTTGGAAAAATTCGTTAATGCATTTGGGAAATACAACATCAAACAGGTATATCAAAATATGTCTTTACTTTGTTTAGAGCATGTATAACGTCTAATTGTTTTATGTTTTATACTTATACAGGGTTGAATCAACTCATTGGTCTTTGAAACGAATATTACAAAATAGCATGGGAGACATGTGCTCGTGTTAGATGCTATCAAACATGTTATTATACTTCAACATAACGAAATAAAGGCATCATTTCAAATGAGCCTACATGTCATATGACACACATTCAAGATGCAGTTGTATAAAATGTTGGCAACCACCTTTGATCAATGATGTGTGCACCACGACCCTCAACTGACATCGGTGATGGTAGATTTCTCTGCTCGTAGCCAAATTAACGCAACACGCGCTCGGGCATATGTCTCTGTGATAAGTTGCCCAATCGCAAGTGACCCGAGAATAAATAAAATGGTCTCAAATAGCCTGCTCAATATGTGGTCATCGTGTATGAATCCATCCAACTGCACCTGCACATCACCAACAACATAAATATGATGGGCAATAATGTGTCATGTTTCCCGTGGGTGTACCTCATCAAATGAGGGATTAATATCCCTTCTTCCCATGCCCGAGAAGTGCTCTTAAATTCATGCCTACGTAATTCGATCATATTAATTATAAAATAAAAAACATTATGGAATGTAACATGCGATTGCTAATTATTTGTATGGTTTCATACCTGAACTAGTGTTGCATAACTACCCAACTGCTTCATGTTAAAATAACATGCATCCCCCAATTGCTCATATAGATGTGTCAGTGTTGTAGCTCCCCATGCATATCCACCACACATACGTAGATTGTTGAATAACAACAAGTATGAAACAGATATAGATGTGACACTTTTATCTACAAAAATAGTGCATCCAACCATATGCAACAAGTAAGTCTTGGCAGCACACTCCCAAGCCTCCTGAGCGCAACATCCCTCATATATATCTCGGAGCCAGCTCAATCGTACGTGGGCACCTTATCTCAGCCTTCCCACAAACCTCCTCCACCCCTAGTAACTTAGTTAAAATTGTCGTAGCTCTGTTGTACTCTAAGGGCACATATGTAGGGAATTGACCTAAATTGGGGAGGTGTAAAAGAGATGACACATCATCAAGTGTGATGGTCATCTCACCTATGGAAAGGTGAAAGGAATTTGTCTCCCCATGTGACCTTTCGACAAAGGCTGAAATCAACCCCTTGTCCCCCAACTCATAACCTATATTGCACAAACTAAACAATCCAAAATTTTGTACAAAAAGCTCAATATTAGCATGAGGCATCCCAAATTTACGTAATTTCCTACCATGGGATACCAATTTAAGTTCTCCCCGATCCTAATGCAAAATTTGTATATATTCAATATAATTAAATCAATTTAAACAACCCTAGAGGAGACACGCGTCAAGGAGAAATATCATGGATAATTTTTCCTTGTTTTCCATGCTTGTAATTATCAATATGAGTGGTTAATTCTTCCCTTTGGAATTGAGAGCAATATGTTAAAAAACTCTTATGTATTGAGGTGATATTTATTTATGATATTATGTTCTTTATTGATTATTGGTATTGTCACTTTATTATTAAAGTTTGAATATTTATTCATGATTTGATCCTTATATTTGATTAGAAAGTACTTTTAAGTATCTGACCTAAATGATAATACTTAACATATTTGAATGTTAGGAATAATTTTGAAATGTTAATTGTTTTATAACATTTGTTTGTAATGAAAAGGGGGTTTTATAAATATGCGAGAAATCAATATTTAGGAGATTTTCTTAATAATTTTGTATGCGGAGAATCGATATGAATTATTTTTATATGTGCATTAATGTCAATCAGATGAAATGTTATATGTTTTTATTCATTGAAAATACAGATGAGTGAGAAGGATGAACCTCAATCCGATATTTCCCAATTGACTCGTCTAAATCATTTACTTTGCTTTTATTTAATTTCTTACAAATTCATGATACAAATAACCTTTCAAACAAACTTTGACACATATTTTCATATTTAATGCATATTATACTTGAGATTTTAGAATTGTTCCATGTGGATTCGATATCCATCCTTAGGAAAAACTTATTACTTCTGACTCAGTACATTTGTCGTAAAATAGTCATAAGACATTTCGTTTTTTTTTTATCAATACTAAAGGATATAAGTAAAAAAGGAGTATTAGGAGTACTTCAACCTTTATACAAAAGCTCAAACTCTTGAGCCAAAACATGTAGCACCACAAAGATCCTATTACAATCTAAATTAAGCATTATACTGTCATACACTACAATATTGCTTCAATTTTCATCTCCACCTTCAAGGGCAGAACACCTACCAAAGAAACAGAATAATTACAGAAACTCATATTTACCAGTTTCAAACAAGATAATATGTTAGACATTTAGTTTTAATTTTGAACTTTTAAACTATGTTAGCACTTGATCTAGATTATAAATTGTTAGAACTTGATTTGAATTATCTGTTCCGGAGCTTCATTTTTGGACTATGTCTTGTTAGCACTTGGTTTTATATTATATGTGGTTAGTTCTTGATTTGGATTATATGTGGTTATAACTTGATTTTGGATTTTTTAGCACTTCATTTAGATTATGTGTTGTTAGAATTTGATCTGGATTATATTTTCTTTTGGAACTTCATTTTGAGTTGTGTTACAGGAGTACAAAACAAATTTAGATACCAAATAAAATATTTTTTTATTAAAATATTACTTACACATTTACATATGGAATTACATACATATTTACTAATTTTTTTAATTTTAAAATTATTTCATTCACATTAATTACATACAAATTTGTTTGTATGTAATATATACGTAGATATCCATAGATTTCTTACATACTTACGTATCCACACAAAAATTCCGCTATATGTATCTACACCTCCATTTACATATAATTTTTATTTTTTTTTATGTAATCCGTCGATAATCTTTCGTTTGCAAAGGATTTATGACTTTACCTACAAATTTCTTCCCTCAAATAAACTTATTTCTTGTAATGACTTCAATTTTGATTTATAATATTTTTTCCTTGATAAAAAAAAACGTTGAAAGCTAGTCTTAAATGTTGTCAAATTCATTATTATTTTAATTTTAAATAAGTCAATTATTAAATTGAGAAGAATATGTTTTCTTATTTATAGTTACCATAATGAATCAGTTAGTATCACATTTTATTAGTCATTAATCAGTAGCAACTCTTAAATATATTATAGAACAAGATTTCTATTTAGTTATTATTTCAGTGTATTTAAATGTAAGTTATGTTCAATAAATATTATATTCAACAATTCAAAATATTTTGTATTATTTTCTTGTTCAATTATTCTGCTTTTATCTTTGAAAAATATCAACAACATAAAAGAAATAGAAACAATAGTCTCTAAAACTTAGTTATGTCAATTTTATTAGTTTAAGTTTAAATTATTTTATAAAAAAATATATAATAAAAATAGTATTTTAGGATATTTTAACCTTATACAAGTTTGAATGTCTCTTAGTTAACATTTACCATATGTTGACTACTAAAGGATCATAAGAAAAAATATATCTTTAGAAAGTCATCATCCTTCAATCTGAATGACTTTTGTCCTAGATCTGTAACATTTTTGGCACTTGTAACTAGGGATGACAATGCAGGATTTCTCACAGCCCGCTACCAAAATGTGCGGGACATACTCACTAATCTAGCTTGTTGACCTGTTTAGGCCCGTTCCGCATAACCCATAGCCCACGTGGAGCAACGGGGCAGAGCGGGTTGATCCGCCAACCCACACAAATAATTTTTTTTTTTATTTTCTTGCACAAATAAAACCATACCTCACTCACTCATTATTGTAATGTGATCTTTATTTTATTTTATTTTAAAAAAAAAATTAATATGCTAAAAAAATAAATGTTTTATTTTAATCATCTAAAGAAGTTAATATTAAGAGTAATAGTGAATTTAATTTTAACTAAAGTTTTATATTTAAAATTTGTTAATAAAAAAATAATATAAAGAAGAGATTTCAATAAGATACTCGTTAAAAAAAAATTGATAAGATACTTTGATATATTTACACCTATATAGAGGAAAAATAGATACAAAACAAAACTTTAATTATTTTTAATCAAGCCTTATAAAAATCTTCATACTTAAATTCCTTCATATTTTTTTTTATCTTAATTGAATTAATTGAAATGAAATTTTAATTTTGTAGCAACAAAAATAGATTTTTTTATAATTAATGAAATCTTAATTTTTTTTAAAAAATATTTTTCTTATGCGGACTAACTTGCATGTCTACGGGTTACCTCTTGTGCAGGATAGACCAATAAAATGAATTTGCGCGAGACGGATCAATTCGACCCACATTTTGTGGGCCAAACATGAACGAACCTATGTGGGCCGACTAACCTTGTCACCCCTACTTGTACTTGAAACCTCCAAATGCACAACAAAAGCCTTAAATATCTCTTGTACAATTACAACTTTATTTGTAAGTAGAAGTGTGATGAATTAATTTTTCTTAGAAAATTTAAAGAGTTGGGTTCTTAATCCAAACATAAGAACTGTTTTAGAGAGGCATTGCTTTAACATCTTCCAATTTTCTAATTTCTACTTTACTTTAACATACTCACTCCCAAAGTGAACTCTTTTTCAAAGAAACCCAACTTTCAATGTTGTTTTTCTAAAAGAGAATCTAAAGTTTGCTAGTTGTCAAGTCTTTGCTGAATGAGGTCCACCTTATCTTAAAGAAATGGAAACTATTTGAATTGATCGAAACTGATAACTTTGAATTGATAGATTTTGTTTTGAAGTGATGGGTGAAACAAAATGACTTGTCCCTACAATGCATTGTGAGGTTTAAAAGTGAGTCAAAGCACGTGCAATAGAAAGGAACAAATTTGATTGCAAAAAAAGTCACAGACCTTGCATTATTAGTGTATATAGGACCACACCAACACTTTGAACCCAAAGTTTTGTATCCACTCTACCCTCACAAACCCTAATTCACTTTAAATGTTTTGGATCATTCACGGTTTTTGGAAAATGACATGTGCTCACTAATATCTAAGGACACCAAAAGCAAATCCTATAGGCTCAAACTGTTCATAAATACTTTCTTTTACAATATCATTCAATCACAAATACTCATACAATATATTTATTAACTTTATTTTAATTGAATTGAAAATATATAAAAAAATTCTGTGTAAAAGATTGTTATTGTAAACAAATATGTTTTAATTAAAAATAAGATTAAAACTGATGCATTTAATAAAAATCAAATACAATACCTGAGCCATTTCATAGATTAATATTACGGGTACAAAGTTATTTATTGATTATTATATATATTATCTATTTAATTCATCCATTCTATTCATTACATGATTATAAAAATTATATGGGTTCATCAATTATTTCTCAAAGTAAGATGAATTCTTCTGTCAATACTTCTCAACAAAAGTTTTGTTATACAATATTTTTTTTGTTAAAAAACTTTTTAATTGGTAATACTTTCTAATCAATCAAAGTGATTTGGTTTGAATTTAAAAGTAAAATTACCCAAACTCAAAACAAATTTAACACAACATTCACAATTTTATTTGATGGAATAATAAAATTAACCATACTCTATCGAAGTAGATATGTCTTTATCCCCAAAAGTTTCATTGAATAATTCTATGTGTTCTGTTTGTACTAAAAAATTATTATAAATTTTTTATATATAAATATCATAACTCTGAAGTAGTTGTCACTTGGCTCTTTGTCTGAAAAGAACATTCATAAGTCACTTAGAAACTTTTACCTCCCACTCATAACAAATGAAAGACTAACAAATAGACTACCACCAAATTTTATATATTCACTTCTTATCTTTTCTATTTTTATTTTAATTTAGTATATAAATTAAATAAAAATAAATAAATTGATAAAATATTATTCTTTGTTTTAAATAGAAGAACTAAAAAAATTATTAATTTTTTATTTTAAATATAAGCTTAATAAATATTGAAATATACCATTGAAACTTTCACTTAAATAATATACTATATTTGATTTAAATTTTGTATATACTTTGAACAGTTTGTATTGTCATAACATTATGATATTATATTATTTAATATTTTTTATGTATCATTGTATTATTATTAAAGTTTGGTTCAAAGAGTGCTTAGGAAAGAATATGATTTCTTGATGGTTTATTGAGAACTCTTAAGTGAACAAGTCAATCACTGTTCTTCAACAAGAAAAAAATATCCAATAATGAAGCTTTATGCTTATTATGTGTTTTGAAGTAAAGGTATATTCATATCATGTTCTTCATGTTCTTCTGTTCTTACTTTTCTTCACTACTGTTCTTGTGATGCACCATCCAGCTCATTCACTCCCCCCCTCCTCTTTTCACACGTGATGTGTCTGCTTCACTCCACCAAGTCTCTTGTTTATTATGCTTCTTGTGTCATGGCTATGAAAACAAGTGAAAGAAGACCTCAGACAAAAGAGTGAGAGCATTGGATTCCAAAATTCTGGTTTCTTGTAATTCATGGTTTGTAAATTAGTTATTTTTGTGTTCAACCTTGTGTTATGCTTACTAAACTACTTTTACTTGTATAAACATGATGGTTGAGAGAAGCTTTGCCACAGTTTTTTATTTGACCCTCAGGACAGCCTTTTAGGATGTTGTTTGTGCTTACTCCGATGCAAAGGATCATAGTAGTTTCTCATGTTTGTTAAGAGTTTGGTGCTGTGACCATTATTTTGTTTATTCTTGTTTCCTTGTGATTGACTCTGTAGTTTGTGGAAAGCATGTTTTCTTGAGAATTATATACCTTGTTTCTTATATTGCTTCCTCTATCACAGGTTTATTTCTATGTTATAACAATATGGCTAAGCTTTCCCCTCTTGAAGAGACCCTTCTAAATGGTGACTCCAGTGCAAGCAAAAACTCTGATCCCATTAAGACAAGAGAAAATGAAAATTTAACTAGAAATTCAAATCCTGGGTTTTTCAGTATTCTCAGTTTCTCGTGGATCAGCCCATTAATAAAAATAGGCAATGAGAGGACTTTGAACCATGAGGACATCCCACTTCTTGGTAGTGATGACAGTGCCAATGGGATTTTTCAAACTTTTAGAAGCAAACTCGAGTCAGAGTGTGGTAGTGTTAGGAATGTGACCACTCTTAAGCTGGCAAAGGTATTATTCTTGTCGACATGGCAACGGATCCTTTTATCAGGGTTATTTGCATTCTTGTATACGTGTGCTTCATATGTTGGACCCTTTCTTATTGATATCCTTGTTCAATACCTCAACGGGGAATACATGTTTAGAAATGAAGGATATATTTTGGCTGCGGCATTTGTTGCTGCTAAGCTTTTGGAGAGTCTTTCAGATAGGCACTCCATGTTTAGGATCCAGCAGGTTGGGGTTCAAATTCAAGCAAAGTTGGTGGCAATGATCTATGCTAAAGGTTTGACTCTTTCGTGTCAATCAAAGGAGGTTCATAGCACTGGGGAAGTCATCAACTTAATGTCTGTTGATGCTGCAAGGATTGGAGAATTTTGTTGGTATATTCATCGACCCTGGATGTGTGTTTTGCAAGTTTCTCTGGCCTTGTTAATTCTCTATAGAAGCGTAGGGGTTGCTTCAATAGCTGCTCTTGCTGCCACTGTAATTGTAATGTTGATAAACCATCCTGTGTCATCATGGCAAGAAAAGTTTCAAAGCAAGATAATGGAGTTCAAAGATAAAAGAATGAAGGCTACATCTGAGACTCTTAAGAATATGAGGATTCTAAAATTGCAAGCATGGGAGATGAAGTTCTTGTCAAAGATTATTCAGCTTAGGAGAGCTGAGGAGATATGGCTAAAGAAATTTCTAGCTGGAACAGCAATTACTAGATTTCTCTTCCATAATGCCCCAACGTTTATTGCAGTGGTTACTTTTGGTACTTGTGTTCTTATAGGCATCCCACTTGAATCAGGAAAGGTCTTATCTGCACTTGCAACATTCCGAATTCTTCAAATACCCATCTACAGTCTTCCTGACACAATTTCTTTGATTGCACAAAGTAAAGTTTCTCTGGATAGGATTGTATCATTTATTCGACTAGATGAGTTGCAGACTGATATTGTACAGAAGCTTCCATGGGGTAGTTCCGATAAGGCAATTGAATTAGTGGATGGAAACTTCTCATGGGATTT
>Ga0123342_1010488_pt1 | contig 10584 bp, 7 predicted proteins | sample Turbeawhitnodule_FD_89960 | JGI IMG/M metagenome (GOLD analysis project Ga0123342, IMG submission 89960) | Root nodule microbial communities of legume samples collected from Mexico - Turtle bean Mexico white nodule | ecosystem: Host-associated > Plants > Roots > Nodule | place: Mexico: Nepantla... | reverse complement strand
CTTGATTGTCTTTCATTCTTACTCTTTGAGTTTGTCTTACATATAGTATTCCTTTTGCAATTACCTTTCCTTGCTTATACCTTTTCTTGTTTGTCTTTATTGTTTCTTTGGTTTTGTGGTGGTGCTTTTCGGTAATAATTTTATGAATTTAAATAAGATCATACATAGCATTAAATAAACTATATTCTCATTTCCTCATATTTTATAGAAAAGTTACTTCTAATTTGATTTTCTGGTTTTATGTTATCACCATTTCTCTATATTTTCTTCTTTTAGGTTTTTATTTTCGATATTAAAATCCTCTTAACTTTTCATAAATTTATGATTCTAAGACCACCTTCAAATTAGGTTTGTTCACTAGAGAGCATTATGTAGAGAAGGTACGTCATAATGTTTTTAACTCTACTTTTTACATGCTATACTGATATTTTGTTTGTTCTTTATTTGTTAATTTCTTAGTTTATTATTACTTATTCATAATTTTAAAACCAGGATAAGCTTAAGCTAGCAAAGCGTAAAAAGAGGAAGACACTAAATTCCAAGGCACAGTTTCGTTGTCGCGCTCGCTCCCCCAATCGCAAGGTTCTAATGCGAAGGAACAAAAGTTCATCAGAATCAAGGACAAAGACAATAATGTTCTTAGCTACACAATCAAGATGATCTTTTTCATTTTTAGATAAGGCAGCATTATTTTCAAGCAGATGTATGAAGGCATTGTTTGTAATGACATTCCAAATTCTTCTATCTAATGAGTCAACAAAAAAAATCATTCTTATACACCAAGGCTGATAGTTTTCACCAAAAAACAGAGGTGGTCTATTTAAAGAAGCACCTTCCCCAAAAGAAAACTTGCTAGTCATTAAAGCAGTCTTTAGAAAAACAGAACTTGAATATTTTTCAAGAACCTAGCTCTTGATGCCAATTGTTAAAATTAATGGCTTAAACAAGAGGGGGGTGAATTGTTTGTCAAAATATTTTCGAAAAGATTGGATAAGAATGAACTTTTAACAACAATCACAAAAGAAGTAATCAAGGAAGACAATCAAACAAGGAAATTGAAATTGTTTTCAAAATTTCAATCGGTTGAAACTTCGTTTTAACCGGTTGTTTATGGTAGCAGCAAAAACAAAATCAAATCAAACAGTTTATAAGGTGTGTGTGTGTGCAAGAGAGAGAGAGAGAGAGAGAGAGAGAGAGAGAGAGAGAGAGAGAGAGAGATTACACAGCCAATTTATATTGGTTCACTCAACCCTAAACTACATCTAGTTCCCAGAACAACCACTGGGTTTCCACTAGTAACCAATAGATTACAATACACAATACCACAAAGAGGTGACCTTGATACCACAAGAACCACTCACCCTCTTTGCCTTCACACAACCTTAGTCAGAACACCCTCTGACCTTACAGGTTCACACACTTTACAATAACAGAAAAAGAAACTTTTACAAGAATCAGAAAGCAACAAATTACACCTGGATTTACAGGAATCATAGAGCTCCTAAGACTAGACCTTGAACCAATGCACAACTACTTAGCAATCTTGCAAAACTTTGATTTGAATCTTTTCTCAAAAACAATATCAATCTCACTTTCTTGTGTAAACTTGTTGTTTTCAAAATTCAAAAAGAAGTCATATTTATAGCTCTTAAAACTAGTCGTTCAAGGCAGTCAATCATGAGCCAAAAACAGTTTTAATCCAACTGAAAACTGATTTAATAGGTTTTAGAAAAGTTATTTTAAATGTGACAATCAACCGGTTGAAATGTTGTTTTAACCGATTGAATTGGTTAGACAGTTAGTTAACTAAGTCAAAAACAGTTTTGAAAACCTTCAGCCAAGTTAAGTGACAAACAACTGATTATATTGTGGTTTTAACCAGTTGTTTTTATCTTTGCTTAGAAAAACACTTTCCTCTTTTAAAATAGATTGAACCAGCTTGTGCAAAGGACTAGGAATGATCTTTACAAGAATTCTAAACACCCTAGACTAAGCTCTAACCAAAAGCAGCACCACATCAATCTTCAACACATATTTGGATCGTCAAAGCTTCCATGTTCTACAGGATCATCCTTGCTAAAGCCACCATCTTTCTCAATTAAGAGAAGAGGATCAAACTTATAAAATATAGAAGAAAATATTTGTTGTAGTTTTGTATATATATGTAACTAGTAGAATAATATTTCTGGCTTTGTATTTCTGAGCCAACGTTAGTATAGGAATATTTTGGTCTACAAAAAGAGAACCTTTTAGGCACCTTGTCTTTGCATGGAGTGACTCTTCAAGCTCTTCATAAGATTCCAAGCTAGGAGCCTCTTCTCAAAGAACTTTCCAATCCTCTTGTGCCATGTGTCACATGGCATGCTAAGAATGGAGAGAATTTTAGAATTCAAATAGTCATCTTAGGAACCTCCTTAGATAAATAAAATGTTTCTCTTGTAAATGTTTTAGACTTGAATGATATATTGAATTTGTGTTTATGAAACTCTTAGTATATTTCTCTCAAGTCTCTCTCTATGATGCTCTCATGCATTCTAGAAATCTAGCACCTAAAAATTGTCCCTTCATTCTCATAAATCAATATTATTTTGGTGTTTCCTCCACAACTTTACAAGTCTTCCACTACCTCCACATCATCCATGGCCAAACTCAAGGCACCATTGCATCATAAGTTTTCTAACACACATATCTGATACTATAAGGACTATGAGTATAAAATTTGTATAATTTGACATGTATATAAGATTTGAGAACTTCACATAACTTCAACAATAACAATCATTAATAAAGTGATTCCAATCAAAATTTTAATAAAATCACCTTCAATATTAAATAAATTATTTTAAAAGAGAAAGATGTCAATGAATGCTTTGACATAACGAGAATTTTTTGGTCTCTTGGTTTTTTCGTTAGAGTCCCGATATTTGAACAACCATAGTGCACTTGCTCTACCATACAGCCGCCTATGTGGCAAAATTAATATTATTTTATTAGAGTTGTAGGGCAGTGTTGAATATATTTAACATTTTCTTTTAGGGTCAGAAAGTGAAGAAATTAGGGCTAAGAATTGGAGCTTCTTCTTCATGTTCTTATTCCTCTTCACTTTTCTTCTTCACCTTCTTATTCCTCTTCCCGTCGTGGTTTTCCCCTTCATTTTCGTTCGTTCCATTTTTGTTCTCCTTCATTTTCCAATGGGTTGATGCAAGTGTCGTGCGCATTCTCCTTCACGTTTTTGTCGTACTGCAAATGGCATGCTCTTTCACCTTCTTCTCAAGGTTTCTCCTTCACCTTCTCTTCCACCGTGAGTTTAGGGATTCGTGACCAAAGGTAATACATTTTGTATTAATTTTTTTATTAAATGAAAGATCCATGTTGTGTGCTTTGTATTGGGTGATATGTGTTTAAATTTGTTGTGGTCATAGTTGTCTGAGTTTACTATTTGATTTTTTTATGGATCATGACTTCTTTTGTGTGGAATCTATTGTTAAAAGCATATATTTGTGTTTACATAGTTTGTGTAACTATGTATGCTTTTTTAGTATTTTTTTTTCTCCAAAAAAGACATTTTCTGAAGCTATTATGGATGGGGTGGGGCATGATTTAAAGAGAAAGTGAGTTAAATAAGATTTTTAGAGGGTGACACTGTGTGGTGACCATAGTAGGAATATGTGATAACTCACGTTAGACTTTCTGCATAGACTCAGGGAAACTTTTTTGAAACTGTCTAGTGAGTGTTCGTGTTTGAGGGCATGAGGTGGGGACAAAGTGGGTTAAATGAGTTCCTTAGAGGCCATGAGAGTATGACAGTGTGAAGTGAGAAGAAAAATTCACACAACTTAGAGGGTGACAGTATGTGATGACCCTAGGAGGAATATGTGGTGACCTACATTACACTTCTTGCACAGACCCAGGGAAACTTTTTAAGGAAATGGGAAGTGAGTGTTCATCTTGGTTGGGAGAGGCGTGAGGTGGGTGTTAGAATTGATGGCTTAAACAAGAGGGGGTGAATTGTTTATCAAAGATTTTCGCAAAGATTGAATAAGAATGAACCTTTATCAAACAATCACAAATAAGTAATCAAGGAAAGCAATCAAACAATGATTAAGAAACTGTTTGCAAAATTTCAATCAGTTGAAACTTCGTTTTAACCAGTTGTTTATAGCAACATCAAAAGCAGAATTAACCGGTTGAAAATTCGTTTTAACCGGTTGAATTGGTTAGGCAGTTATCTAGCCAAGTCAAAAACAGTTTTAAAACCTTCAAACAAGCCAAGTTACAAACAACCGATTATTTCGAGGATTCAACCGGTTGTTTTTCTCTTTGCTTAGAAAAACACTTTTCTCTTTTTAAAACAGATTGGGCAAGCTTTGTGCAAGGGTCAAGGAATGATCTTTACAAAGATTCTAAACATCCTAGACTAAACCCAAACCAAAAGCAGCACAACTTCAAGCTTCATCATGGATTTGAAATATCAAAGCTCCCATGCTCTACAATCTCCCCCTATTTGATGGAGACAAATCTTTGGGATGCTTTTCGGAATGTTCTTGTTTAGAATTTGTATAACCTGCATTCTTGAGCAAATATAGACATACAGGATAATCTATTCCAATCAAACAGGAACCACAAACCAGTTCCCACTAGGTGACTTCCAAAGAGGAACAGAACATCAACCAAATCAATGTGAGAAACCAGTTAAACATACAAAGGTGCAGCACAATCCACTCATATCAAAACGAAAGTTAAATTCCATAATCCACTCATAGCAAAAAGAGGGTTAAAGGAAAAATGGCGAACCCTTCCATTCTTTTGAAGTTGATCAACCATGAACAACTTTGTTGCAAACAACATAACCTAAAAGAAAATTCCAACGATATAAGTTTTCAAACAATAACATAATACAACACACAACTATTACTTCTAATTATACCATGTTGTCTACTCTGGCTTCCGGAGACAAAGACTGCAGGTCCAAACCGGTCAATATGTTGTCTTCCTTGTCAACAACAACACTAAAACAAGAAGATAAATTCGTAAGCATACAAAAAATAAATAAGTTATGGTTCTTTACTATATTAACTTACTGGTTTCTAGCAATTCCGATCAACGAACATGACCAATGGTTTTGTTTGTGCAATTGTTCTTTCACCACTCTTAATTGGTTCTCAACATCACATATCCTCTTGTTATTCTGTAGAAGTACAAATTCGCACATATTATGCTCGTTACAAACTTTCTCCCACTCACTTGAAGCATATACACTATATTCATGATGTTCTTCTCCAATTTCAAGGGCTTCTTTAACAATGTTCAATCCTTCCTCCACTTTAGTCACTAGCCAATCCCATACAATCTACAATAAAAAAAAATTTGTTATGATCAACATATAAAAATACACCAATGTTAGTGAAAGTCTTAACCACACAATTAAATACCTCAGCAACAGAGAACACTTCATTTAAACTGCTTGGTCGAATCTTTACACACGACCACTGCAAAAACTGTGGAAAAGATATTGCATAGGATTCTACAAGGATGTCAATGCCAACATGTTGAACAACCCAAATCTGGTGCCACAAAATTAATGTTAGTCATTTAACACTAAAAAATTGAATAAACTTGAAGTACATACTTATTTCTCATAATTACCACTAACCTTCAAAACAGGAACGCAACAAGCCAAATATATTTCATGGGCATTCGTTTGGTTATTATATACCTCGGATGACCGTGTTAAACTGGAAATTATTAAGTCATACACTACACTGTCCCAATTGTATGCATTCAATGCATCTAAATTATATAAAACATTAAAAGGAAATAAAGAAAAAGTCCTAGAAGTCCTAGGCAAAAAGAAAACATATAATAAAATATGTATGCAAAGTCGACAGAATTCATCAACATTTTTTTTTCTATAAACTTTGTCCCTCGATTTTTCCAAAAGAATATTTATCTTTATGTCCTCTCCTCCAAAGACCTTATTCACCAACCCACCACCATCATCCTCCAAACATAATTGTTCACCCACCACTCGCAACCCCAACACGAAACACACATCAACAACCTTAAAAGACATTAAATGTTATCTTATCCTAAAACAATTGTCATCAACACTCCACCTACTAATTGATTCGCGAAGAACGGGATTTGATATGTCCAATTCTTGTTCTAAGTGGAGCATCCACTTAAAAGGGGTTGTCTCTATTCTTCGGCGCTGCAATGACGTTAAATTTCTATTGATTTTAACAATATGTTCATGATGCACTCTGTGTCTGACTCGAATCTACAAAATAACCATGATAGGGCTAAATTTAAGATAATTTCACAATTTCAAAAATAACTATTAGTTAGCAACCTAGTAATATAAAAAAGGAAACCTTTATTTTCCTTCCTCCATGATCAAACTTTTCATCGTCATACTTTCCCATCGAACAAGAATAAGCCATTTCAAAACTGTCCAAAACAAAATATATCAACCAATTCATCCAAAACAAAATAAACCAATTAAGAGAGAACATATTATGTAAATGTGTGTGCAAGAACAACTGATTTAATTCAGTTTCTCCCCACCTGATGACCACCTTAACCAACACCAACACTTAGTTGACATTTTCAAAAAAAATGTTTCCTTGGGTCTATACAGGAACTATAATGTGGGTCACCACATATTCCTACTAGGGTCACCACATACTGTCACTCTCTAAGTTCAATGAATTTTGTTCTCACTTCACACTGCTTTACACTCATGGCATCTAAAGAACTCATTTAACCCACTTTCTCACAACCTCATGCTCCTCCCCAACCAAGACGGACACTCACTTGACTTTTCCAGAAAAAGTTTCCCTAGGTGTGTGCAGGAAGTGTAATATGGGTAACCATATATTCCCTATAGGGTCACCACATGCTATCACTCTCTAACTTGAGTGAATTTTTGTGCTCACTTCACACTACTCTACACTCATGGCCTCTAAAGAACTCATTTAACCCACTTTCTCCCCACCTCATGCCCCTCCCCAACCAAGACAAACACTCACTTGACATTTCCAGAAAAAGTTTCCCTAGGTGTGTGTAGGAAGTGTAATGGGGTCACCACATATTTCTACTAAAGTCACCACATACTGTCACCCTTTAAGTTCAGTAAATTTTGTGCTCACTTCACACTACTCTACACTCATGGCCTCTAAATAACTCATTTAACCCACTTTCTCCCCACCTCATGCCCCTCCTCAACCAAGACAAACACTCACTTGACATTTCCAGAAAAAGTTTCCCTATGTATGTGCACGAAATCTAATGTGGGTACCACATATTCCTACTAGGGTCACCACATACTGTCACCTTCTAAGTTCAGTGAATTTTATGCTTACTTAACACTACCTTACATTCTTGGCCTCTAAAAATCTTATGTAACTTATTTTCTCCCTACATCATGCCCCACCCTAACAAGAATAGCTTCGAGAAATATCTTTTTTTGAGAAAAAAAAATACTAAAAAAGCATGCATAGTTACACAAACTAAGTAAACGCAAATATGTACTTTTAACAATATATTACACACACAAAAAGTCATGCTCCATAAAAAAACCAAATAGTAAACTCAAACAACTATGATCATATCAGATTTAAACACAGACTTTGGCTCATACAATGGTCAACACATAGCAAATAACACGGATCACCTAATACAGAGCACACAACATGAATGTTTCACTTAATAAAGAAATGAATAGAAAATGTAATATCTTTGGTCACCAATCCCTAAACCCACAGTGGAAGAGAAGGTGGAGGAGAAACCTTGAGAAGAAGGTAGAAGACAGCCACACTTGTAGTACGACAAGAACGTGAAGGAAAACGAAGGAGAATGCGCACGACACTTGCAGTAATGAAGGAGAATGAAGGAACGTGAACGATAATGAAGAAGATTGGTTACAAAAATGGAGGATAAGAAGGTGCCTCAATTACTTCTGTCCTAATTTCTTCACATTCTGACCCTTAAACAAAATTTTAAATCTATTCAACACGAGTCCCCACAACTCCAATAAAATAATATTAATTTTGACACGTAAGCGGTTGTATGATGAAACAAGTGCACATAAATCTTTATTGTCAATTTATATAATTCATAATTATATAATATATAGATTTGTGTCCCTGTGTCCTACATATTTTATATTATACATATCTTCGTGTCCGTGTCTGTGTTGTATTAGTGTTCGTGTCAATGTTTGTGCTACATAGGATAGAAGTAGTGCTTTTAATAGCAAAAATTATACTTTTATACCATATAAAACAAATATAAATTTATTTTACAGCCCATTCTAATAATATAATAATATATTAATAATTTATATTAAAATATAACTAAAATATTAATATATTAAATTATCAAGTGATTGTAATTTTTAAGATTTTATCAACATATATTTCTCTTTAATAGGTTGGTTGAAAGTTTAGTTGGAATCACTAATATTAATGTCCAATCATTTATACGAAATAAGAGGTACATTTAGAAAAACACTATTAAAGATCGTACTAGAAAAAGGATTGAAACCAGTCATTTATGTGGTGTTTGGGGAGGATAGAATGAATTAATGTGAAATGGATAAGTTTGGAGACACGGCAAACAAAAGCTATGTGGTCAGGGAAAATAATAGAAATTATCTCTACATTTTTTTGTTATATATATAAAAAAATTTGATAATGTATAATGGTAATGAATTATGATGAATATATATTATCTAATATAAATTGTATTTTACATTTGATGTATAGTCTCTAATGGCCAATAATAATTAATTATGTAGTAACTCAAAGTCTACATAATTAAATTTATAACTCATTATCAATTATAAGATCGATATATATATGATTCCAATAGTATTTAATGGATTATCATTCCCTACAATAGATTGCGTCCCTTTTATCATTCTCTTAATCAATTATGTTTCTTTCATTATTCTTTTAATCAAATATATCTTTCTTATTATATTTTTTTAATCAGTTATGTCTCTCTTTTAATTTTGTGATCTTTAAATTATTGCTGGCCATTATAATTCCATGTTTACCTAACTTTGGATTTATTTTTTCAAAACAAAATATAAGGATAAATTTGTCTTTTTCGCAAAATTGTCATTTTCATTTCTTTTCTTTACAACTACATATACAATATTTTATATTTTTCATTATTTTTTCTTCTTTTTATTATATTTATCTTGAACTAAATAAGTTTACTTTCTACACATCTACCACTTAATTCTCTTTATTTTTAATTTTCTTTCGTTATTTTCTCTTGTACTCTCTAAATTTCTTCTACTTTAACCAAGCAGACAACTATAAATAAAAGAATAACAGTAATGGTTCTAATAGGTTGGTTAGAGGCCAGTAGAAAATACTAATAACTAACGAGTTCCTTATTCATGTCCAATAATTTATGAGAAATAAAAAGGTTAGGGATAGAAAGAAAATACTTCTTACAAATAAAATTATTAATTAATAACTAATTATAAATATTAAAAATAATTAATATTATATTGATTAAGTTACATATTATTTTATAAATTTAAAATTATTGATATCTAAAAGTAGTTTTTATTGAATACGAAAAGTTGTCATAATTTCACTCCTCATGCAAAATAATTGGTTATAACTAATCTAAATGTAGGAGACAGCCGGAGACCAATAAAAATACAGATAATTTGTCTAAATATGTGGTCGCTCAATATAATTTTTTTGTTGCTTAGTAAGCAAACATCTCTAATAACCAACAAGAAGAAGTTTCTCAAAAGAGATAAATGGAGGACAAGCCGATTTTTTTATTTCCTATGAATGTTTTAATTTCTGATGTTGTTGTATATGTTAAGATGCTCTTGGAGCTTTGGTTGCTTTTGTTGATGTTGTTGTTCGAAAAGTTAATATAAATTTATCTATTGTTGATAATCCTATTTGTGATATAGGGACTGGGTCTAGATCTCAGGGTGATAATTTTGTTAATATGTCCTCATTGGAGAGTGTTCATGAATGAGAAGATTTGGTATAAGAAAATAACTCCTTGCCTATTGTTGAAAAATGAGTTCCTTATAAAAGTGTCTTTAATGATTTGACCTTGCAAAATTGTACTATTTTGTTCTTGGAAGAATGTGAAATTGTTGCTAAGTATTTGAAGGGTGAGGGTAATATGGGACAATCTCTTAGGCTTTGTTTGGATTGGGGAGTGGAAAGTTGAGGTTGAGAGAGTGAGAGTGTGAGAAGAAAGTGTGAAAAAACTTAGTGTGTTTGGATTAAGGTATGCTAGAGTGGATGTGTGAAGAAAGTTTATTGACATACGTGAGTGATGTGATGATTATAAGAATATTTTAAATTATTTTGAATAGTGTAAATTGTAAGATTACAAATTTACCCTTATATATAAAAAAAATATTAATTTGGTGCATATTTTATTTAATTAAAATAATTTAAAATTTCATTTATAAATAAAAGAAAAAAATGTAAAATTCAAAGAAATAATTAAATATAATTTTAAATGTAAGTATAATTTTATTATTTTTCATTTTATTAATTTAAATTAATTTTGTTACTTAAGTTATTTTAT
>Ga0123342_1010487_pt1 | contig 10585 bp, 4 predicted proteins | sample Turbeawhitnodule_FD_89960 | JGI IMG/M metagenome (GOLD analysis project Ga0123342, IMG submission 89960) | Root nodule microbial communities of legume samples collected from Mexico - Turtle bean Mexico white nodule | ecosystem: Host-associated > Plants > Roots > Nodule | place: Mexico: Nepantla... | reverse complement strand
TTAACTTTAAAAAAAATTGAGGTGCGGGGGTTTTCACGGCCCCGGTACAAATTTTGATGAAAACCATTTTAGGAAAAAACCCCCCCCCCCCCCCGGCTGCGACGTCTCAGATCCATAAGGGACCTTCCCAGTTGAATGAGAACTTGCCCTCGGTTTTCCTCGCTTCGCTGCGCATCTGCTATACGAGATCTCCCTTCTAAAAGCTCCTCGGTTGAACCTTCGTATTCTACCATCTGGCCGCTTAGCGTTTGCATGCAACTTCTTGGATTTTGCTTTTGTCTCAGAGCTTGTTTATAAGGTCGAGTCCGATCGACAAACTCTCCTGGTTGGAGGATAAGTCAAAAAATTTTCTTCTGAGAGATGGCTCCCCCACCTCAACCGGAATCATGGCTTCAGTCCCATAAGTCAAGCTATAAGGTGTTTTTTACGTTGAGGTTTGCGGCGTGCAGTGATATGCCCATAGGACCTCCACCAATTCTTCGGTCCATCGTCTTTTTGTCATGTCGAGACGTTTCATCGACTCATTAAGAATGACCTTGTTTGCTGCCTCAGTCTGCCCATTGGTCTGGGGGTGTTCGACCGAGCTCGTTATAAACTTGATATAGAGCCCTTCATATAAGGTTTAGAGACCTTGGTCGATGAATTGCTGACCGTTATCGATTATGATTTTGTGGGGTACCCTGAATCGGTACACTATGTTCAACCAAACAAAATTTTGCACATTTTTAACCGAGATGGAGGCGAGGAGCTCGACTTCAATCCACTTGATAAAGTTATTTACTCCAGCCAAGAGAAACTTGATTTGCCCCAGCTGAAGGAACCAATGATGTCCATTACCTATTGAATTCTATTAATCATATTCAAACAATATGTTTTTACTAAAGTTTATTTCATTGGATTTGATATAAACTAATTGAAAATTAAAAAAAATATATAATATGTCCTTAAAAAAGATCAAGATATATTTAAATTTTAATATTCAACAATGAGATGTGTTATAAAATAATAGCATGCATCATATATAGTTTAAATATTATTTAAAATAATTATATTAAACATTTTTAAGGCACCAAACAGCTTTAGCACTTTAATATTTGTTTACTGAAAAATTTAACACCCAATTATTTAAAATGTTTATGTAATATCGATAATAAAAATAACATTTTAATATGAAAAAAATCAACAAGTTCAGTTTAATTTATTACTCTGTATATGATCCTAACCTTAACTTATATGGAGATAGAGTCAAATATTAAAAAACTACTTTTATTTGAATAACTTGCTTTTAAAGCCTAATCTAACATGAATCACAAATAGAATTTAAGTTTGTCATATTGAATATCAAATATTTTTTCATATTAGTATTATACGATAAAAAGTAAACAAATAGAATTACACAAAAATACACTCTAAATTTTATTTTAGAATTATTATTATATTGATTTTAGTATTTTATATAAGACTACAATAATTGAGATTTTTCTATTTTTATGTCATAATATCATTTTACTTTAATTTTTTGAGACTTATATATTAAAATTAATCTTTTATGTACTATAATATATATGTTTCGGTGTTTTTCTAATTTTATGTCCATAAATCAAAATTATTTGATATAACTCATGAAATGAACTCAAGCAATTAATATTTTATATTCTTATCTCCAATTATAATTACAGTAGATGTATACATAAACTTCTTTTTACTTAAATATATGGTCATAATTCCACTAAACACACAAAGTTTTCAAACATTATGAGTCTTAATAAACATAAATAGTGGGCGAAAGCTTTTAAATAAATAAAAAACATAAATAGTGGAAATTATGATTTTCAGAATGATTAAATTTGATTTGATTGCTCAAATATATTATTGAGAATATTTAGAATATATTAAAAAGTGATGTAAGTGTGAATGTAAAATTAAAAATATAAAAGAAGTATAAAACGTAACGCGTTTAGTACTTAGTAGGTAATTGTATTTGTTTTTTTGAGTGGCCTCTCCTTATAACAGTTTCCTAAATTTCACCTGTTTATAGAAACATGAAAAATAATATTATCCCATGAAATCCAAGGTTTTACTTTTATGTTTTGATACATAACTTTTAAGTTGTGTTCGTTAGAGGACAGAGAAATAAAAGAGTAGATGAGGAAGAAATAAGTTTAAAAAAATTATTTAGTTGAAAAAAATTAAAATTATTTATTATTTTGTTATAATAGAAAGAGAAGAAATATCCATGATTAATTATGAGTGTTTTATTATTGTCTATGGTTGTTTCATGAGTATAAATTAGGTTAAAATAATATTTTTAATTAATTTCGTTTTAGAAATGGAAAGATAAGAATAGAGAATACTATTTTCAAAGATTCTTATTAAGTATGTAAAGATTTAAATGATCATCAAATTCTAAAAATAAAATATTAGAATAACTTTAATACAACTTATATCTATACATTACATTGGGTCAAAGACAATGCAAGGAATTTTCCTCAAATTCTCACCACTTAATTTTTAATTTACTTGACTTAAGTTATGAGTGAAGCAATGAATTTTTGTTATACTATATGTGTTGGTATTGCGGGAGCTAATCGACATTTATGAATCTAAATCTCCTTTAAGACTCTTGAAGATTGGAGACTTAGATCTCTTTAGGAAATGTGTTGTGTTATATAAGGTTATATTTAAGTTTCTCTTTGAGTAGTTGATCTTATAATTACATCCATTTTGTTTTAGAACTTATCTTGGTGATAAGAATTTTTATTGATTAAAATATATTTTTAATTTGTTAAAATGTTCTTATTTGAGTCAGGAATGATTACTAAGAATATTTTAATCAAATAGATATTCATTCAAATCGATTAAGATTACTTGTAGACTTACTTGATTTTGTGGGACTATTTTTAATTTGTTAAAACACTTAATAAATTAATATTTATTGTACTTTCAAAAGATTTTAAGTTACTCTATTTTAATATGTTAAAAATCGGTTTAATCCATTAATTTCCCAAATAAATGAAATTAACGGGAAATTAACGGATTAAAATGTAGTTTAATATTTTAAAATCTATATAGTTAAACACGATTTTGGAACTTATATTTCTAAAACATTTTCTAATATTGAGAAAGAATTTTATACAAATTTCTTAAAGCTTTCTTGTGTGATTTCAAGATCACTCTCTCAGTGTAAGAGAAAAACATAGAGTTTCACATGTATTTTCTTTTGTTGTTGTGTTTTATGTGACTTTTTTCCATTGTACTTTTTAATTTTCGTGGGATTTTGTTATTTTTGGATGGGGTTTCTAGTCACAATTCAGTAACAGGTTGTTACTAGATTGGAAATTCACTTTTGTAGGTTCAAGATTTTATTTCTTAAGTTGTTTGTATTGGATTTGTAATAACATTGTCACAGTGTGAGTTTGACTAGTATGGCTAGACAATTAGAAGTATTTATGAGAAAGAGTAAAATAGTATAAATCATTGTGCATTTCTTCTTTTATCTCTTTTTACTATTGTTTCTATGAATCAACCTTGTTCTTGTGTGTTCTCAGTTATGACTTTTTTTTCAAAGTAACTAAATCCTAAAACTACTTTGACTAATAAAGTTTATTGTATTTTTTTTTAAAATATGATAGTTCAATTCATCTCTTCTATTGAACTCAACTTCTTATTATAACAATATGTTTTTTACTTAATATTTACAAATGTGTATGAAGTCACGCGTCATCTTTGAGTATGTAACTAAACCAATATAATTCAACAACATTATACCTATATTAATTTAATCAAATTTATCATTTAAATCCATAAATACAATTCATTCACATTAATGTATATATATACTTATAACTATATCACAATTTAGAAATACATAAAATTTTCATTACACACAAAAGCTTATCATAGAATTATCACTTAAGCAAATGATTTTTCTTAAGCAAAAATCATGCCAAGAACAAGGAATTATTCTTTGCATCTCTTTCACTTCGGCGAGGAAGTTTTTGTTTAAGAAAACATCTCTTAATGGAAAGAGAATTGTCTTAACTTGATTTTCTCTAAATTAAGAAATATTCCATTTGATTAAAAATCCCAAAAAATAAAATTGTATAACATCTCAAAAGACATTCCAAAAACTAAAAAAAAAAGTTATTCTAGATACAAACATGTTTAACAAGTTTAAGACCCACTCAATACTGCAAAATCAATTGAAAATAGTTCGCATATTTTTAAACAAGAAACAAATACCATTATATATTTATTTTAATATCATTACATAATAATTGGTTTTTAGCTCAAAAGACTACCTCAAACTCAAATGGGTTACTCATATTTCAAATTCAAAAATCAAACTAACCGATTAAGTCTTTCAAAAACTCTATAATCTCTAATTTATACCTCACTAGTCCAATTCCAAATTCATGTTCAACATAATCACTCCGAATCAAAACAATTGACTCAAATATAATGCAATTAGCTCATAGTTAGTAATAAAAAAAAACAAAGTCGCTCAGAAGAAAGTTTGATGCACCAGAAGGTGTTAGTTAGTAACTGACCCAGCAATTACAAGAAGGTTCATCATAGCGACCTCAAGTATGCACCAGCCGGGAATCGAACCCGGGTCTGTACCGTGGCAGGGTACTATTCTACCAATAGACCACTGGTGCCTCTTGTTAGCTCATGCATAAACATTTATATCAAATAAAGTGGTCATTCACTCCACCCAAACACTTAGAACAGTAGAGGTTGCCAACATCATGAAGAAACAATGCTATAATTTTACTAATTCCGGAAAGCTATACTTCTACTTTTTATGTGTTTATATTAAGAATTTAATCTTACCAATGATTCTCAGGTAAAATAAATAAATAAACTTGAGGACCCAGATTGATAAAAACCACAAAAGATGACTTTCTTTATCTCACTCAAAGATACTTTAACTTATAATTGTAACTTATATATATTATTTATCAAATTGTAAAAATACTCAATAATCAATTATATATTTTTTTATTATTATTTTAACTTTGGTTATCTTGATTTTTATTAAAAGGCTCAAAATTTATAAATATACATTGATTTCAAAAAGAAAACCTATTGAATATTAATATGTTTGATATTTTGAATAAATTTTATTGTTTGAGTGTAGCTAGATTTCTCCTCACTCTTCATAGTTGGGTGTTTATATTTTTAAAAATTTAACTTGACTTCCTAACAATGTGAGAAGAGTCTTTTAGATGTGGGGAAGTAACTATTAATATTGACGTTTAGTAAATTTAGGGACTATTTAGAAAATTTGGAGGACTAATTAGCTATTATGGGAGATTTTATATTATTTTTAGGAATTGTTTATCAATTCTCTTTGAGTAGTAATTTTAGCAGTAAAAAAATTGCGTAATGAAAAAAAAATTTGAATCATTAAAATGACATGTTGGATAATATAAAGTTCACCATAAATGGGTAAGTAAAAATATTCCTTGTGTGTAAAAACTCTATATAAAAAAAATAAACATATTGAAGAACTAAAAGTCAATTTATGTTTGTTATACGGTCTTAATAAAGGGTAATAGTCAGGTTGTTTGTGAAATAACATGTGATATGGATTATTGTAATTCAAGACAGAAGAATGTAAAACATTGATGATGTTAACTACTACAGTAAAAACTTCTCTCCTGAATTTCAATGGTAGAGAAACCTTTGCAAGAAGAGATAATTTTATGTTTGTAATGTATCGATATTTCCGTTTCATGAACCCATTTTGTTCATACGTATGATGGTATATTAATCTTTGTTGAATTCCATGTTCATCAAGATAGGATTTGGGACAAATAAACTCTTTGTCATTATCTGTTTGAATGCTTTTAAGTAGAAAATTAGTTTGTTTCCCAACGTATAGTTTGAAAACAACTGGAGATTGAGACTTGTTATGAAGAAGATAAAGCCAAACATATTTAGAATAAGCATCAAGAAAAGAAATGTAATAATGTGCAACTGATGTGATTTACTAGGAATGCATGATTCACATAACTAGTTTTAACTGTATGGAACATTACATTGTTGCATTATATGATCAATTACTTTAGTATTTGCATTTGCATGACCGAACCGAGAGTGTCATAATATGTAGGAAGTTAAATTTGGTGTTAGAGAAAATAGAAACAATAACAAGAATCAAGTATCAGAGTGAGTTTAATGCAACTAATATCCATACATCTCATTGGGTCCAAGACATGCAAGGAATTTCCATCAATTTCTCATTACTTGATTTTTAGTCTACTTGAATTAAGCTATCAATGAAGCAATGAATCTTTGTTATAATATATGTGTTGGTTTTGTTGGAGCTAATCGAAATTTGATGAATCCAACTCTCCTTTAAGACTCTTGAAAGATTGAAGGCTTATATAAGTTTCGGGAATGTGTTGTGTTATGTAAGGCTATATGTAAGTTTCTCTTTGATTAGTTGATGGAGGTTCATCTGGAAGGACACATATTGGACCTTTAACTAGGGTCATGGCTAGAAAAATGGAAAAAGGAAGAAGGATTTGAAAAAACTTTATTTTTATGGATAATTAATTTTTAACTTTTCTTCCAATTTTCCTAATCTTATGAAAATGTAAAGAATAGTGTAAGATTTTATTTGAGCCTTATTTGGGCTTATTTTTGGGCCATGTATTGGGCCTATTAGAATAGGACGTAGATAGTCTAGCTAGGGTTACAATTGGGCTTCTTTGAGCCCATTTGCCCAATTATAACCCTAAACCATCTAGGGTTTATGGAATGCATTCTAAGGAGGCATGGACAACACCTACATGGCAAGGGAAGTGTGAAGAGCCAGTTGGACAGCCAACATTAGAAGCGTGACTGCCATTATTTAGGTTATAAATAGAGGTTTAGGGTTTAGGGTTTAGGGTTTAGGGTTTAGGCTTCATCCATAGAAGCCACAAATCACCTCCATCTTCCGCAACAAAGAACTAAACCAAAAGAAACAATGCAAATCAAGTTAGGATTGCATTAGTAGTTGATTTTATAATTACTATTAGAATGTCATCCAATTTGTTTTAGAACTTATCTTGGTGATAAAAAAAAATAATTGATTAAAAGATGTTTCTAATTTGTTAAAATGTTCTTATTTGAATCATGAATGATTGCTAAAAGCGTTTTAATCAATTAGATATTTGTTTTAATTGATTAGATATTCATTTTAATCAAATTTATCATTTAAATCTATAAATACAGTTCAGTCATCATCAATCAACAAAATTTATATATCAATGTATATACATATATATACCTATATCACAATTTACAAATACATCAAATCTTCATTACACGTAAAATTTTATCATAGAATTATCTCTTAAGCAAAAATCATGCCAAGAACAAGGAATTAACCTTTGCCTCTCTCTCGCTTGAGCGACGAAGTTTTCGCTTAAGGGAACATCTTTTAATGAGAAGAAATTGTCTTAACTTAATTTTCTCTAGAATAAAAAATATCTCTCTTGATTAAAAATGTCAGAAAATGAAATTGTATAACAACTCAAAGAAATTCTAAACACTCAATAAAAAGTTACTCTGAAATTCAAATATGTTTAATAAGTTTAAAATCCCACTCAATAAAGTCAAATCAAATCAGTTAAGGTATTTTTAAACAAGAAACAAGAAAAAGTGATTTAATATTTGAGGAAAAACAAAAATTTATTTTGATTGAATTTTTTTATTGATCAAATCACTTTATCACCATTTCACTAACTATCAACTCTAATTTTTTTTTTAAAAGTAGGAAAATAAAATAAATAATCAATTAAAATTTTAATTTATATATTTAATATAAAATAGTCAACTGTTTAAAGGTATTTAAAATACAATAAAGGAGAGAAAAGGAACTATTTTTACAATTATATTATGATATTTACAAGCAAAAAAAGGGTTAAAGAATGCCGTCACGCTAACAGAGAAAAATGATGAGGAAAAAAATAAAAAAAAAGGTTGCTCAGAAGAGAAATTTGATTCACCAGAAAGGTGTGAGAATAGTAATTGACCCATCAATTACGAGAAGGTTCATCACAGCAGCCACTGAAATATGCACCAGCCGGGAATCGAACCCGGGTCTGTACCGTGGCAGGGTACTATTCTACCACTAGACCACTGGTGCCCTTGTTGATTCATACATAAATATTTAATATTTCAATTAGTTAAAGGACGAAAAAGTTAAGAGTAGATTCAGAACTACCTTTATTTTTATGTACGTTAATGCTATAATTTCACAAATTCCAGAAAGGTGTACTTCTACTTATATTAAGAATTTCATGTTACCAATGATTCTCAGGTAAAAAAAAACTTCAGAAGCCAGATTGATCAAAAATCACAAACTTTATCGCAGTCAAATATACTTTAACATATAATTGTAACTTATGTATATTATTTATCAAATTGTAAATAATTAATTAATTTTTTATTTTATTTTAACTTTGTTTGTCTTGATTTTTGTTAAAAGATTAAAAAATTATAAATATACATTGATTTAAAAAACAAACTTTATACTAATATGTTTGATATTTTTTATAATTTTTACTCAGATTTGAGTGTAGGTAGATTTCTCCATCTTTAAAAAATTAATCTGAGAATCTAAAAATCTGTGAGGTGTCTATCGGTTGAGGTAATGTCTAGAAATGCTAGAGTAATGTATAGTAAATTTGGAGACTATCTAAAAAATTTGGGGGATTGTCTAGTAATTTTGGGAGACTCTATATCAATTTTAGAAAAATTTAGAAATTGTTTATCAATTCTGGATTGTGAGTAGCAGTTTCAAGAACAAAAAATATTTTTACATAATGAAAACAAAAAAGTGGAATCATTAAAATTTACATATCAGATAATATAAAGTTTATCAGAAGTAGATAGACATAAATATCTTTTGTGTAGAACTATATCAAAAAAACAAACATAGTAATGAAATAAAAGTCAATTTATGCTTCTTATACAACCTTAATACAACTAATAAGCACAATAAATTGAAAAAATTATAATCAGGTTGTTTACACCAAGCATGCATGTGGTGCATGTTGAAGACCACAGGACCATAATTCTTAGATAATTTTATTATAATTTTGTTATGTAATTAGATTTTGTATTTTTAAATTAAAAAATATATCATTTTATAACTATTAAACATCAATATATGAGATATTATGATGATGTATGGCAAATATGTTATGTTATATATTTTCTTATGTGAATATTGTTATCATTACAAAAAATTAATTTTGTATTAAGTGACAAAAAAATCAAGAAAATGTATTTTGGAATACATGCATATGCATATTGTACATTCCTGAATACAAATTTCGAAAGAGTAAAATTGGAATTTCAAATATGGAAGTGTAACTTCAAATTATGAGGTTAGAGAATGTAACGACCTTCAAAACATTGTCCGAAGTTACGCAATTTCTTCATGCAATATATCAATTCTAACCTGCACCATATCATTATTTTTTGTCAAAATTACCCTTTCCAAATTTAAAAATCTGGAATATAAAATATAATTCAGAAAAAAAAAATACATTCCGGACAAAGAAATTCGAAACACAAAATTAAAAATACATTCTAAAATTCAAAAATGTTTTCCGACTATCCAAATCCGGAATATTTCTAGATAACTGGTTCTGGAAATAATTTTTATTTAATTTTTTTTATTTAAGGTTATTTTCGTCATTTTGAAGGACAGGTTGGGTGGAAGTTGGAATTTATAAGGTTGGGTGTAAGTTGGAATTGATATAGTGCGGGGGAGAAATTATCCCGAAGTTATTTCAAGGCCCATGTATTCATGTCCTCACTTTTTTGTTATTGCACCCCATGGTGTTCGTACGTAACTCCATAAATTTTAAAATTCCAAAACTTTAGTGAAGTCAAACTTCCATTTAATATTAAAGAATTATCTTATATCCCTAACAAAATAAAAGAATATGATTTAAATTAATAATAATAGCTATATAAATAGTAAAAATATCAAATTAAATCTAATATTATAAACAAATCATCTAAAGGTCTAAGAATACATGCTTAATATTATAAATAATTGAAACAAAATACTTCAACCAGGTCTAATAATACATGCTTAGAACTGAACTGTTTGAGTCTCAACATTTGAAACCAATAGCTGAAGCTAAGAATTTTGTTCTCATTTATATAAATTATATTTTTGAAGAATTTAGCAAACATATTTTTTTTTCATGTCTCAGTCAATATTAAAAGTGGACAACTATTTTTTAGCACTTCATTCTATTAGAGTATACCAAAGTAACATAAGGATGATGAATGTTGGCAAGAGAATGCTTACCCAAGACAAGGTTTGTGATATTCTTCCCAGAGTTTTATCAAAAATACTTCCATTATTTTCTAGCATAAAATACATTATAATGTTCTTGAAAATATAAATATCCATTATTAATAACAAGGATAATGTCCTTCATGTTGTTGTAGTGCAAGTTATCTGATGGTTGTGTTACTAAAGCATAGTTTTAGTAGCCTTGTAACTAACACCATGCTGTTGTGGCATTAACAGTAAGAAGTTGTTAGAGTTAGTTAGATTAGT
>Ga0123342_1010486_pt1 | contig 10587 bp, 3 predicted proteins | sample Turbeawhitnodule_FD_89960 | JGI IMG/M metagenome (GOLD analysis project Ga0123342, IMG submission 89960) | Root nodule microbial communities of legume samples collected from Mexico - Turtle bean Mexico white nodule | ecosystem: Host-associated > Plants > Roots > Nodule | place: Mexico: Nepantla... | reverse complement strand
TGAATTTACCTACGGATTCAGAATTCGTGGGTAATAGTTGGTAGGTAATGCTGAATTTACCTACGAATTCAGAATCTGTAGGTAATGTCCGTAGGTAATGTTGTTCGTAGGTAATATCCGTAGGTAATGCTGAATTTACCTACGGATTCATATCCGTGGGTAAAAATCCGTAAATAATACTGATATTTTTGTAGTGTATAGCATGTATTAATATTTTTAATTTTCTTTTGAAGGAACTATTTTTAATTTTTAATTAAGAAATAGCTAAAACAAATAAAGGGACAAAAAAAACTCTTGTTAGGATAACAATGAAGCATAATCATAAAAAATGTAAACTAATTGTTATCTTATTGACATAACAAAAATCACAACCAATTTAAAACTATAATTTAACTTAAGCACGCAAAATTTAGGACATAACAGTTGTTGTTTGGTTAAAGCTATACTATCATTATAGCTGCATGTATTCTCCTAGTGAATGAAATAGGTTTTTAGTTTATCAAAATATTTTAAAATATCAGTTTCAGTTCTTACATTTTTCAAAAGTAATTGAGTGTTTTCTCTCACTTAGAACCGAAGCACAAAATTTTAAGTAAAGTTAAGAATTAAAAGAATAAACTTTTATTAAGATTAAAACTAACATTTTAAAATATTTTAAAGGAAAAAAAAAACATGTATCATCTTAAAAAATGTTAGGTGCGAAATCATTCTATTATGAGAGAATATAGATAAAGGACCTGAAAGAAGTAGTATTTGAAAGTGCAGAAGATCCAATTAGAGTTTCTAATTAATTAGTTTGTTAGGCTGGTATGATGTTATCATCTTTGTTACTATGTGAAGATTAGGTTAGTGTAAGTTAGATGAGTTTTATCTTCTCTTCTCATATTCCAAATCCATCTATTAAATAATCAACTGTGCATATCCTATGCTGGACCCAACTCAACCTTTATTCAATCTTCTATGTTTTGTATTTGTTATCTATTGTGTAAGGATTGTTTAAAAAAACTTTTAATATAGAAACTTAAAAAAAAGTTATAATTATAATTATTTTATACACACATAAAAAATTTAAAAACTTATATAAGATATGTGTGTAAATTAACTTTAAGTTAAAGGAGAAACCCATTTAATTGCTTTGTTCCTAAAGTTTGTTTAAACAAATTCTAACTATTTCACTTAATTATAATTTAAAAAATATGATTAGATGTTGTAGAGTATACATAAGCTATTGTTTACTTCGATTTTTAAATGATAAAATAGTTTTAAATATATTGGAACAACCTCTTAACTTTAAAATGACTTTTTTTTATCATTAAAAGAATGAAATAAATTAGAAAGTAACGTTTTAATGAGTATTTCAATCTATATATAAAAAATAACACAATTTTTTACAAATCTTAATTTCATACACTCAATTACGTTCAATTAAGTAATTAGTCAGACCTATATCTGCCACACAGATATTGACAACACTAAAAATACTATATCAAATAACATTGATAAAAAACATTTAGCACATTTACATAGCAACCACACTTTGTTAATTTATTTTTTCTATCGAGATTAATGTTTTGATTTATTAAGTTCTCTTAAATAGTATAATCTTTCTTTCTTCCTCTAATATTTATCATCTTTTATAAGATACTTTAAATATAAAAAATATTTTAAAATAAACATTGTTAGTTATTGTTGTCCTTTATATACATTAGATATATAGGTGATGGACTAAGATTTTAAAATATAATTAATTAGTGAAAGAAAGAAATAATTTCCGCATTGGTAGCGCCATGAGCAAATTCCAACTTCTCTATACCCTTTTTGTTCATGTTTTCAACATTTGACGGAAAATATATACACTAGTAAACTACCAAATGATAGTAATTTGACTAATAAAAAAGCCTTAAGATCCTTATTTATTATAAAATGTTTAATTAAGGCCACTGTGATTAGCAAAATATTCTTAAAAAATGTTGGATATATGTATCTTTAGTTTAACAACTTTTACACCATCAATTAGTTAAATATAATTGTTTTTACCACTTATAAAATAATTATTAAAAATTTATTATATATATAATAATTTATGATTGAACTATAGTCAATATATAAATTAGTTTTCCATTAAAATATTTATAATTATACCCTGCATCTTTAGTCCTTTCTTAGTTGAAGATATGCATCTTAGCATTTGCATTTTGAATGCATAGGAATTCTGATATTTTAAATTACGCTCCATAACTTATTTAAGATGTATGGGAATGCTCAAGAAAATTTTGTGGGTGTTCAGCTTTTTTTATTAATATGTATACGTATTTCTCATCGTTTTTAATTTATTATGAAACTATTGATTAGTGTAAGATAATTAGAGTAACTTAAATTAATTAATGATATTGAAAATGTTGTAAAAGATTAATCAAGTTAAACACGTGGCTAATTGTGGGGAGTATACTTGTGAAAACAGATTAGGAGGTGCTCAGCAACACATCACCTTAATTCTACAATGGACAAGTGTTCAATGACTTCAGTTTTTTTTATTTCTTTTTTTAAAAACAATGAATATATTTTTTTATCAACAACTAAATTAATAATATTAATAAGAAAAATGAAAATGATTGTGGTGACTTCTTCCATGCACGATCAACTTCACACCCAATAATGAACTAATATCCAATGCCACCTAAGTTTTAATTGTTTTAATAATTTTAGAACTCGTATCTTAATTGTTTATTTCTCACAGCTTAATCAATTAAACTGATTCGATAGTATAATGCCACGTAAGTTTTAACTGTGATTTAATTAAGATTAATTATCTATAGGGTTTTGATTAGGTCGGAATTTTGGTCAAATGTTTAAACATAATAAAACTGGAGATAATGATTGAGATATCGTTTATTATATGAAAACCGTATATGATAATAAAAATACGTATCTCTTACTTGGAAACTTAATTGTGCATATGATATTTTCTCTTCTTAAAAAGAATATAATTTCGTTAAATTTAAGGTCAATACTCAATGTCAAGACTTTAATAATTTAAGCGCGTCACGATGATTATTATATTAATCTAAATTTCTAAGCGTTCTTAGCCACTAATTACAAAATTCATCAGCTGTTGCTAACCTTGAGTTTAGATTGTGGCATTTTTTTATTCTCATCTTTTTGTATTCTGTAATTTCTTTGTGATCTACTTTCACCATATAAAACTGGGATACATCATGCATGATAGGAAAAGAACTTGAAATAATATTCCAATGATTTGTGTTAGGATAAGATCAAATTGAATGTGCATTTTCTTTATCTTAAACTATCTTTGTATCATATTACAGAAAAAAAAAGCATGTTTTGTAATGAGATTTTTGAAGCACAACCAATATGGGTTTATGCTTATACTTATAACACTTTCTAAAAAGTTTAATTCAATATTTATGTACTATACTGAATCTAAATTATTATTTGCATTAAAATTATCCATTTTTATAATAATAATTTATAAAATAATAGTTAACATAAATATAAGTGACTGAAGGGACAAATAATGATACATCAAAGTTAAACTCTTTTTATTTACATCACTATTGCAGTCAAATAATCAATTATTAGAAGTAACTAGGAGAATGAAATAAGGGCTTAGTTTAATACACTATTTGTACAAAAACTATTCCATTGATATTCAATTATAAAAAGAGACTTTAAATATAAAATTAACAATAATTATTTGTGTGGTTTACGTTTTATAGCTAGTTCATAAATATTGTTCTTTAAGACAACACTAAGTTCACACATATGTGAGGAGATAATAAAATATATATTAAGTGGAGGAATGTTTGGTCCAATAAAAATGTTTCATCTGTCAACTGAATTTTCTTTGCTGCTGGGATATATTGATGAAGCATATGCTGGTAACAACAATCATGGAGATGATGCAAAGTTTGTTGATTTTTTTTTTCATCAAGGGTTCTTTACGAGTTTTCAGAAAACAGGACTACAAAGTTTTTCAAAATTTTTTTTAGAATTGTTGTAACATGATCCATTATTTACTTGATAGTATTGATATGACTACAAGAATATTACTCTTATTTTTTTTATCGATAAAAGAATGATTTAATATGAAGTTTTGTAAGAGTGTTTCAGTCCTATTACACCTAATATATTATAAATATGCATAACCCAAAAAAATAACTTATGTCCTACAAAACAAAAACCAACCTTCCTTAAACAGTTGTGCAAGACTCCTATATACTTAGCTATTCTATACATAAAAGATTACGTATAAAAGGTAATATTTCAAGCACTAATCAACACAGCATAACCTCAACCTCAAAAAAAACAAATAAAAATTAAGAATAGGATACGGTTTGTGCATAAGGTTGAAAAAAATCACTTCCTAATTGTATTACTCTTATGCTTTCTGAAATAATTTGCATCATTTCCCTTCTCAACTAGTTTCATATTTCTTTTCATATACAAAGAATTTAGTTCAAAAGTGTCTTTATAGCGATGGAAAATTGTATAGTGATACCTATTATATAAAAATATTTTTATATAAAAAAAAATTTAGTTCAAAAACTTGGTGTAGTCTTTCTTGCTACAAATTCCATTATGAATTTAAGGTTCAAATACTCAACTTGACTTCTGCATTGTTCATGATTATGTTTAACAGAAATTGTTGTCTTACCCGGTTTATCTTTCTAAAATATTTTAAAGTTGTTGGTATTCTAACAAAACCCCTCTCTAGTTTATTCTTTCATAAATTTAGAGATAAACTTATGGTAATATTTAATTCCATCATATGTTCAAAGAGAGGGATATTAGGTAGAATGTTATAAGAGATATACTTTTATTTGTTTCTCTTGTACATTTGCACTTCTTCTCTTTATGGAATGTACTCTCATTTTTTTAATAATAGTTTTTTTTAAGAAAGAAATTACTTTCACAACTGTACAATTAAAAACTTCAATTTATAAATATGATATGACATAATATAATTTTAAAATTATTTAATCTATACATTACAACAAATTTTCTTCTTCTTTTAATTGTAATATGACTTAGAGTTGTCAATCCTTCCTTTCCTAACAAAGACATTTACATTGAAAGATTTTATCAAAGTAAGGTTATAGTAATATTTTAGATTGTAGTGTATCTCTTCCACTCATCTAACATATTTTGCTTATAAAATAACTCTTAAAAAAAAAAAAAAAATCATACCCTAAAAAAAAGGGATTATTAAATAAATAAGAAAATTTCAGATATACATTAAACTCTTTTCACCAACTCAATCTGCCTAAATATATTCCCATCCCTAACTTTGAGAGCGCATATTTTAAAGCAGAAACATTCTATATTCTTTGATTGGATGTATACAGTTTCTTAACCTATTCGAAAGAAAAAAAAGAGTGAACAATTTTAATAAAAAAATATATTTTTTTAAATAAAAGCCTTATACTTTTTCAATAGACAAACAAAAACCGTTTCTCCTATAGAATAAGAACAAGGGAGAAAATATACAAAATTGTTATATAAGATATTACCTTTCTATTTTTTTTATCTCTTTGTATTTTTAACTGCTATAATTATATAAGAATGAATAAAACTATAATATTTTTTACTATTAAATACTTAAATGTATTATAACTCTTTTGATCCTTTCTTATTTTAAAATTTCATTTGATAAAATATAATTGTTGAAGGTCGACTAGATATGAGATAATTCATTGTATATAAATGAATATATAAGTGATTGTAAATCTCACTTGATGAGTTGGTTTTTAAGTGAGTATATAAGTGAGTGTAAATCTCACCTCATGAGTTGGTTTTATGAGATTAAGTTAGAGTTAAAGTTCACTTAATAATAATAAAAGTATTTTTTTACATTTTATATTATATAAAAATTGAAACAGCTTTTTTGCCAATAAAAAAGACATGGAAACGTTGGTTTTTCAGAAACCACATAGTTTTTTACACTTGGGAGGCAAATTGTTATAGCAGAAGAGGATGAATTGAACAGCTAACAACGTTGCGTGACGTAGAAAACTAAGATGGTGTGTATTTTCTTGTGGCAATGCATGTTTGCAGCATTTTTGTTAGATACTGCTTCGTTGGTATGTGTATACGAAAAGTATTTTATTGAATCCATTGGCTTCGTATAGTGTGTGGTAAAGACAGAGGAGCAATTCGTCGGTGCCTAATAACCTATATACACCACTGCATACGCATGTGACTCTGTTTCCTATCAAAAACTCACTCGAATCACTTCCATCGACCACTGCATTTTCAATCGTGAAAACACGATGCTAAATCACTAATTATTGGTTTTGCTGGGTCTTTCTGGGATGAATAAATTGATTTGTCATATTCCCTCTTAATGATATAAAATATCGTGCAAATAGTAGCACATAATAATTGAATACTAATGCTAGACAACAAGGTGCCCATGGTTACGAGCATTGTTTGTGGTTGATATATACGTGGTCTTGTCAAAGATATGATAACCTAATAAAACTCTGTTGTCATGTTACAACAAGCTGAATCTTTTGGAAACACACGTCTCGTGTTCGTAAGTTAGAAACAAATTTAGTTTGTTTTTTCTTTATATAATTAACTTCTATTATGTATACTATTCACATAAGTGTAAAGTTTTTTTTTATCGACATATAAAATAAATTGAATTGAAAGAAATATTTGAGAAATGCTGGAATCCATTTATGTAAAAGACTCAAACTCAAAAAACTTCCAGTCTTGTCGAATCCTATTTTGTTTTTTTTTTTATTTGATTTAGAATGAACTAATTATATTAAATAAAATGGAATAAATGTTTCAATTCATATAAAAAAAAAAGCTAGAAATCTCCAAGTCATAATTCATTATAACCCAATAAGATACCATCTCAAAAATCTATATATATATTACGTAGTATCTGAAACTATATAAATACCATTTTTATCGAAATAAATAAATAAATATAATGAATGTATTTCAGGGATACCTCAATCTTTATATAAAGTCAACTTAAAACATCATTCCCGTAAGCTTCTTACACAAACAGAAACACATGAAATAGAGAAACAATGTTGACAACAGAAAAGAACCCCTATAAAACCCCACAACGCATAAAAAAATCACCTAACATTTTTTTGATAGATTTCATACATACCACAGGCTCAAGAAACCAATCAGAATACAAAAAACTTACCCCGCGGGCTTTGGAATTCACCCATGACCAAACCTTCAATTGCACCATTGTGAAAATTTTAACATGGTCTATCCTGCCACTTTTAAAATTCTTTTTATTCCTGTGTTTCTACAACTTAGCTACCATTGCTACTCACACACAACCCCAGATCTAATTAACACTTTTATTCACCCCACTGATCTTAAAATTTTAAAAATGCATTTAAATACCCTCATCCACTCATAACACTTAGACCATACTAGCCAAACAACTCTACATGTACAAAAGAGGTGAAACGTAGTTTTCTCTTCCTCCCCACATAAACAACAAATACTGCTAAGCATACTAATCCCTCTTCTCGCCAAATTTGTTTTAGATGCTATCTTATCCTCCATAACCCTCCATGTTGTGAAGAGAGGTGAGGATTGAGCCTTTATCCTTAAAAAACCCACATATAAATCCCCCTGAATATCTTCTTTAAGGATTTTGTATGCAGATTTGACTGTGAAAACTTTTGTCTCGCCATCCTTCCAGACCCAAGTATCCTCCTTATCCGCATTTACAGTCTTCTCTCCCAATAGATACAACAACCACTACAAGAAAATCATGAAATAGAAACCAATTTTTGAGACTAAAAATAATTAGTTGCTATAATGACTAAATTACAGATCATTTTAGAGACTAAAAGTTGGTAGAAAAAACCTTGGTAGCTAATTAGATACCAATTTAGAAACCATTTAACAATAATAGAAACTAATTTAGAAACCAATTTTTTTTTAGTTTCTAAAATGACTCTAATTTAGTCATTATAGCAACTAATTATTTTTTGTCTCTAAAATTGATTTTTATTTCATGATTTTCGTATAGTAAACTCTTGTTCTTGGTTCCTCTCCCATTCAAACAAATTTATTCTCCAATCAATCTTCCAAGCCCATACTATCTCTGTCTGTAACCATCCCAATCCTACAATGTATTACATTCCAAAAAAGCTGTTCAAAAGCGTTTTACACTTTTAAATTAAAAACGTCCAAAAAAATAAACACAGATTAACATAAAATAACAAAATACACTAGTTAGAACTTAGAATAAAAGAATATCCTTAATCATCTAACACTATATTACAAATGAAGAGTAATGCTAAAATTTAGAAGTTTTTGCTCTTGTTATAGACAAAAGTTAATTAATCTTTAGGGGAATATTAAAGCCCCCATTAACTGCTTGCTTAATCGAAGTTTACCGACCATAAGATAGGATTTTGTTTCCCCTCTTTGAAGATCTAGCTGTTTTTATTTATTTATTTATGTATAAATAATCTAGCAAATAATTAATATATACATGGTACATGTTCAAACCCTAAGAGGTTAAGAATTTGACTATGATATGAAATCATGTTTGTGTGCGTGTGTGTAGAAGGTGAAACAAAAGAATAGAAAATGATAGTTGTGTTTGATTGATTCTTAGAAATGGACCACAAATATTGATCTACAGCCATCACATGAAGGGGACCTTAGTCCGACCTAACCAAGAAAAGGTTCTCATACTTCAATTAGTAATCACAAAAGAGGATGGCGTTGATAATACGAATACGGCTTTAAAATCAATTAATGGCAATGCTTCAACAGGTAGGTAACCATATACCATAATTGAGTTATGAAATATTATTAAAGATTTCTACCCAATATAGAAACCTTAACATAATCTCATCCATAGGCTGAAAATTTATATTATTTTAAATTTCTATCAAAATGTGAAATAAATAATCACCCCATGAGATTTTCTTTTATATAAGTAATGAATAAATAAATAAATATATTTGAATATTTATGAGATGTTGTACAAAGGCAACGACTGTTGTTACATATGACAACTTCTGCAACCAGTTCATGTACAATTTACAAGACAAATACTTGTTCCATATGTGTGCTTTCCTTGCAAACGCTCATATAGCAAATGATCTCCACAACATATGATACCCAAAAAATCATATACAACAAAAAAATTGTGTACCTGGTTTGCATTTGAACAAACCTCCGTATACACACCTTATCCTTAATTCTCCACTCTAGGTGAGCAAGTAATGTTCTGCTATAAGAATACACACACAAAATATTAGAATATTAACGTGTTCGATGTCTCAGTTGCATCTTCACTTCTGCTGCATAAAACACTTCATGTATGTTTACCCCTCCAATTATATATTTCTATGCTCTTTTTTGCTGGATTTTGATGTAGCATAAATGGTCCCATCTACATATTTCTTAAGTAATCGACCAGTCTCTGCATAGGCAACCACTTTCCTCTTGCTAATACCATGTTATGATAGCATCCGTCTAGACGGTCTTAACACAATTTTGTATTGCTTGTTGGTTAGTCATCCAACGACAAAAAGCTAAAATAGTATCATTCAAACATGAGCCTGATTTTGCCAAAAGATTACCACTGTTATCATAAGGACTTAAGACTACTTAGAGGTCTAAAGCACCAATCAAAACAATTGAAGTTCGTTTTTTTGGATCTTACTAGTTATCCATCTCTAACTTTTTAGTTGAATCACAATGAAAATTTCTACACGGTCAACTATCCCATTTCTGAAAACGATTTTGTTTCTTTGAAGCCAAAAAACCCACCCAAGCTCCACCTCCTCTGACTTCGTCGATCTCCGAACCCAGTGACTCACACAGGCTTGCTCCACTGCTTCCATCATCTGAGCTTGCTTCAGTATCTGAGGGTGAAACACGCATTCCATGTTGGAAATCAGAGCTTGAGCTCGGTGAACCATAACAATCCCATCTCCAATGACTACACGCAATTAGAAGGTTGAGGTTGGCCCCAGATAGCCATGGCCTGTGTGAGGTACTGCTAGTGACACTATTTACTATTGATAACAGGCTGCACTTGATATCTAGGAGGCCACAATGGAGGTAAGCTTCTTCTTCTCCAACTTTCCACACGATCATGATGAGAGGGACATGTGGAAGATTTTTCAGAGATGAGGGAGGATAAAATATATCTTTATCTCAAGAAAGTTAAACATCAAGAGACAAAGGTTCGAATTTGTGAGGTTCCACGAGGTGGTAGAGGAAGATGAACTGGAAAGAAGGTTGAACGCCATTTGGATTGGGACTTGGAAGCTGAGGGCTAATAAAGCAAAGTATACGAAGGTAATAGGGAAAACTAAAGAGCGGAACGCAGACCTGAATGGTTTGAAAGCACCACAGCAGAGGCAGGAACGAATGGTATCTCATCGGGCTCACACTCATCCATCGGCTAGGTTCAACAACACGCGTTCCTACGCACAGGCAGTGACCTTGGACCGTCGACAACCATTCATTCAGGCGGGGCTGGTGGGGAATGTGAAGGCAAAAGGGCACACAGAACTGAACATGGCTCATATCAATGGGGTGAAGGAGGAGGTT
>Ga0123342_1010485_pt1 | contig 10589 bp, 10 predicted proteins | sample Turbeawhitnodule_FD_89960 | JGI IMG/M metagenome (GOLD analysis project Ga0123342, IMG submission 89960) | Root nodule microbial communities of legume samples collected from Mexico - Turtle bean Mexico white nodule | ecosystem: Host-associated > Plants > Roots > Nodule | place: Mexico: Nepantla... | reverse complement strand
TTTTTTCAAATATAGCCATGATCTTAAAAATTATTTTAACTTTGTTAAAAATGTTTAAAATTTAATTCTTATAAATTAATATTCATTTGATATGTTCAAATATAATGTTTTAGAACGATTCAAATAAAATAACCATTGAGACAAGTACAACTAATATTTATAGACAACATTTTTATTAATATTTTAGATTTTCATTGTTAATTGTAAAATTGGCATATGTTATGATAATTTTACATTTTCGCACTTTTTATATCGGTTATATAATATAAAAAGTACATTTATTATGTGGATAAGAACAAGTCATAAAAAAAGATATTCACCTATTTTACATTCAACTATTTTCAATGTTGGTTAAGATTTTAGCCAATGGATAAATTAAGTCATTCTTTTTAATATTTGACTTTTTAGTAATTTCTCTCCCTGCATAACAATTTAGAATTTTCTAATTATAACAAACACAATTCCCAGATAAATCTTTTTCAACGTTATCATTTTGGGAAAGGTATAAACAATGTTATAACTCTGTTCAGATGGCTAAATCACTTGGTGCTACCAAAACACTACTCCCAGATAATGATACGTTGACCCTGCAAAATCACTTTTCATCTTTTGATGGGAAATTGCAGATGAGGGAGGTGGTCCTAATACTGGTACGCCAATTATTCCGACTTCCATTGTTGTCTTTAATTCTGAATATATAACTATTGAAAATCAGGTCGTCTCTAAATTTTGGGCAGATCCTAGTGAGATGGAGGAGAATGTTTGTGTTACTGGGGAGGATATTTTTCACACCATGGTTATAGAATCGATATTCAAATCGTGAATTGTTTTTCGATTTTTTTAATCGTGAATCGAATCTTATTATGAATCGTAAGATACATAATAAATAAAATATGATATATTTTTAAATAAAAATAAGTAACATGAATAAATCTTATATAATAAAATAAAAAAGTACTGAAATAATTTTATATAAAAAATAAAAGAAACACAAACTTAAATAACTATTTATAAAAAAGTAAAAATAACATAAACAGTTTTTTATTTTAATATAATTTAAAAAAAATAAAAAAATAAAAGAATGGTTCAACTTTTCTGAAAGGTGGGTCAACTTTTCTAATGAAATAGAATCGAGAATTCCACTATTCACTTTATTCTTATCACGATTGACACCCAAAAACGATTCATCTTTCGATCTAAATCGAAAAAGTGAAGTTTTGATTTGAATCGCGATTCGAATCTTACGATTGAGCGATTCTAACTTCTATGGTTCGCACTACTAGAAACCAGGGTACCACCTAAAGGGACTGGTAAATCTAAAAAATTGCTAAAGCAGTTCCATCCAAGGCAAACCACAAAATTGTGGAGATGTTGTTTAATTTACTTAAACTGCATAAACCTCTTCTTGTTTTTCTTGCTGAACCTATGATGTCGTACAATGATGCTTTATATGTTCTTTTCAAATATGCTAATATGCATTTGGTTGCTACGTCTCCAATCGTTAATAAAGCTGCTAAGTTTTGGAGTTTGTCGATTCCAAATCTTGTCCAAAATTTCTTGGTTATTGATCGATTTATTTCTGTAAATTGCCTTTTGCATGATAAATATTAGCTTTGCAAGTGTTTATGGTGTTAACGCATACTTGGTCAGACGAATTTTGTGGAGGGATCTTAGTTTCTTCAAGGGGCCTTGGGTATTTTGGGAGATTTTAATGTTGTTCTCTCGACTGATGACTACAAAGGGGGGGTTGTTCCTAATCAGGTTTCTTGTAATGAATTCCTTGATTGAATTAATATTAATGATCTTATTTGTATGCCTTTCTCTAGACCTCGTTATACTTAGTGTAATGGGAGGAGAGGGTTACACAAAATTAATAAAAAAACTGGATAGGGCTTTATGTAATGGAGTGTGTATGGATGAATGAGATTCTTGTACTTATCAGGTTCTTGTTAAAAGTTGTTCTGACCATTCCCCTATTCTTGCTAGTCTTGCTAGTAATTATTTAGGGAAGGTTAGCAATTTTCGTTTCTTTTATGTGGCTTCAGGATAGTTCGTGTATGAAGCTTATTCATGATTCTTGGACTAATACAGTTGTTGGTTGTCTTATGTTTATTTTGAAACATAAATTAAAAAGGTTGAAAATTGAGCTCTGAGGCTAGAATAAAAAATCTTTTTGTAATGTTCACAATGCAATGCTTCTTAAGCAAGGTCTCCTATTTGGTATCCAACAAAACTTAGAGACTGCTAGTTCGTCTCTTATTGATGGACTTCTCTGTCAAGAAAAGACTGCTATGGAGGAGCTTGATCATGCTCTTGACTGTCAATATTTGTTTTGAAAAGAGAGGTCAAGATGCTTTTGTCTAAAAATGGGGATAGAAATACTGTTTTTTTCCATGTTGTGGTAAAGAGGAGAAATAATTCTAGTGGAATTCATCTCCTACTGATTGATAATGAGATTATTGAGGATCCTAAACTCATTGAGGATCATATTTTGGGTTTTTATAAAAATCTTTATGCTGAGACTATTTTTAATGATCGGGATACAAGTAGTACGAAAAAGTTTATTAGTACTTATATTCTTGAACTGGTTTCCTTTGAGGATAATACTATGTTGATTAAATGCCTGGATTCTTTGGAAATTAAAAATGAAGTTTTTAATCTTAATGGTAATAGTGCTCCCGGTCTGGATGATTTTAGTTGTTTTTTCTTTCATTCTTGTTGGGACATTATTGGGACGGATGTTTGCAAAGCTGTTCAACAGTTTTTTAAACAAAACTGGGTTCTTTATGGAATGAACACAATGTGGTATCTCTTATTCCTAAGATTCAGAGTGTTGGCTCCATTAAAGATTACAAGCCAATTGTTGCTAATTTCAAATTTAAGATTATTTCCAAAATATTGGCGAATAGACTCGCAATTGTGACTGCTAGAATCATTTCTCCTAATCAATATGAGTTTGTGCAGGGTAAACAAATTCAAGATTGTATTGGTATTGCTTCTGAAGCTATTAACATGCTTTCTAAAATGGTTAGAGGAGGTAATGTGGCTTCGAAAGTTGATATTCATAAACCATTTGACACTATGAGTTGTAAGTTCTTATTATTAGTTTTGACATGCTTTGGTTTTCATCCCTCATTTGTCAGTTGGATTAGTATAATCTTTCGTTCAACTATGCTTTCTATTAGGATAAATACTAGTTTGGTGGGTTATTTTTCTTGTAGTAGAGGTGTTATACAAGGTGATCCATTATCTCCTTTACTTTTTTTTGACTTGTAGAGGAAATTCTAAGATGAGGTATCTCTAAGCTTGTAAATGATAAGAAAATTCTACATATGGCTAGTTCGCAAGGTTATATCACTCTCTCTCATATTTTATATGATGATGACATATTTGTTTTCTGTAGAGCGGATAATAAGTCTCTTAGAAATTTGAGTATTTTGCTTAAAACATATGGTGATTTTTCGAGTCAATATGTTAATAACTCTAAGAATAGTTTTTTCACCATGGATAATTCTGAAAAATTTGTTACCAAAATTCAACATCTTCTTTTTGTAGTCATGGTTGTTTACCTTTTAATTATTTAGGAGTGCATTATCTTTGTTGGTGCTCCAAAGTGTCGATTTCTTCAACCTTTGGCTAATAAAGTGAAATTGAAGCTAGCATCTTGGAGAGATAAATCTCTTAGCATGATGGGTAGATTCAGTTGGTGAATATGGTGATTACTGGATTTCTAGCTTATAGCTTTAATATGTACATATGACCTGTTTCACTTCTTAAGCAAGTCGAGCAATGGTGTAGAAATTTTATTTAGATTGGTGATATTTTGAAAAAAGGCATAGCTACAATTAATTGGACTAAGATTTGTTCTGCTCTTGAGAATGGAGGTTTGAAGATTATTAACCTCCACCATGAAAATAATGCGTATCTTCTTAAGCTTGTTTGGAATTTTGCTTATAGAAACAAGCCTTGGTCTTTTCTCCTGAAAGCCAGAGTTCTTAAACAAAAATACAAGCTTATAATGGTTTATAGATCCTCATCTATTTGACCTGGAATTAAGTAGTTTTATGACACTATTCTTGATGATACGTCTTGGGCTGTTAGTACAGGTACTTTTATTAATTTCTAGAATGATAAATGGTGTTATACTACTTCTTTAGCAAATATTGCACGGTTATCTGATGGTGCTAGCATTCCGGATACAATCTCCCAATTTTGGAATGATTGTGATTGAAATATTCCCTTGTCTTTATTGCATATGTCTCATTTTTTTAATCATATCATGGTTAAGGAGGAACAAGATATTCCTAATTGGATTCTATGAGTCTGGTAGTTTCTTCTTTTAAATCGGCTAGGAGTTTTTTCTTGGATCTAGGAGATCCATGTGGTTGGGGCAAATTCATTTGGTCTTCATCTATTCCACCTTCCAAAACTCTACTCTGGAAAGTTTTTCATAGGCGACTTCCTACAGATCAGCATATTCAGCATAGAGGTTTGCATATATGTTCTATGTGTACGCTTTGTGAAAAGCACGAGAATCTATTTAGCATTTATTTTTTTAATGTTCCAATGCTTTACATATTTGGAGTTGGGTTCAACAGATCTTTCTTACCTCTCCTTTCTCTAATAAGGATGATCTTCTTTCTTTTATTAAGAGTGATGATAATCTTTTGGTTAAATTGGTTAATCTTGTTGTGATAACTGTTTCTATGTGGATGATATGGCGTATGAGGAATTATGCTAGATTTCAGGATAAGATTGATGTTTCTAGGGTTATTTTGGTAATCAAAGATTTAACTTGTCTAGTGGGAATTCGTCTTAAGCTTCAATGAAAAATGATATGTTGGATTTCAACATGATTACGTTTTTGGTGTTAATACTCGTACTGGTAAAGTTTTTCGTCCTCTTCCTGTTAGATGGGAGTTCCCTTCACTGGGCTTGGTTAAAATTAACATTGATAGGACTGCTAGGGGTTATCCTAGTCTTTTCGGTGGGAGTATGGGGGAGTTTATTGGTGGTTTTTTTGCGTTTCTTGACATTCAGACTCCTTTGGTTGTTGAGTTTTATGGAGTTATATATGCTATGAAGGAAGCTCAAAAGATGGGTCTTACTAATGTATGAATTGAATGTGATTATGCCTTAGTTTATGCCGCATTTACTGGTAGGACTAATGTTCCGTGGATGCTTCATAATCGATGAAATACTTGTATTAATTACTGTGGGAAAATCAGGTTTAGGGTTACTCATATTTTTCGTGAAGAGAATGCGTATGTAGATAAGCTGGTTGGCTACCTTAAGATTTATTCACAGAGAATCATTTCATTGATATAATAGACTTCCATCTAGACTATTCTTAAAGTTTTTTATAAATATATATATAATCTACATATGTATCGTTTTTGTTAACATATGAGTTTTGGTGTAATTCCCCCATAATTTTTTTTTATTTTCTTTCTTTTTTCTTTGAATAATACTTTTTCATGTGATTACAGATGATTGTTGTTACTTAAGATGTCAGCCTAGTTGAGATGTAAAGTTACATAGTGATGTGTAACATGAAAGCTTTTATAAAAAAAACAATTATTAAAAATACAATAATCCAAACATTCATACGCAAGGCACATAACCTATCATAAATAAAATTAGAAATATACGAGCTATCATAAAGTTATTTAGAAAAAATATGAACGTGTACTACATGTGAATATCTTCAATAAGTTTATCCTTCAACTAGGATAAGTAAAAGGAATATCTACAAATTCAAAATTTTAGTTAATCAATTTCACATTTTACTAACTAAACCTCACTCTAGTTAAGCTTGCTTAACTAGAATTATGGTAACTTAATTAGAATTATGGTAACTTAATGAGCAAGTTACCTTCATCCTCTTTATTTATAAATAACTCAAATGCACACTATGTATTCAGATTTGCACTAATTGTGAAGTATTCATAATTGAAACTCATTTTCTCTCCCAAATCTCTCTTTTCTAGAGAGCATTTTTAGTGAAAACCATAGAAAGTTGGTTTCACCTCTTTCTACCTCCTAGCACCTAAATCACTCTCAAACCTCACCATTTCACTCTCAATGTCGATACAAACCTTCATCCATTCCGCTGCCACTCCATGAATTCTCCAATGCATCTCCTTGGATTGCATCAAGTTTAAGAAAATACATAACTCTCTCTAATTCTCTGAACTCAAGTATGGTCTTGGGCAATCTACAAGCACACTTGACACTACAAACTTACGTAGGGATGGGTCAAAGTGAATCTAGTTCTTCCCACAATATTTTGGAAACTGTGTAATACATAGAGATTCTCTTCTCTCCCTGCTTGATCGAGTTTATTTCTTGAAGAAGGTTAAATGTGCAGAAATGATTGCTTTTGGAAAATCTCTCCTTCAAATCTTCCCATAAATCTCTTGCATTATAAATATAAAGCTCCGAGCGATTTGAGTCACAAGGCTTCGAGTTATCCAAGAAATCACAATGACATTACAATGTTTCCATACTTCATATTGCTTGCTCTTGTTTGACGACTTTGGAATCTCTCAATTGACAAATTTGAATTTGTTCTTCAAGAACCCTTTTCATCGCAGGACTTCATGAATGATAGTTACTATCATGAAGTTGAGGCGAAACCAACAATGCTTCTGACTTTTCTTTGCAGTGAAAGTAGTAGGGACTCGCTACATCTTGTATCTTGTGAGGAGTCATCGGTAGTCATGGTAAAAAATAGAAAAACAAGAAGACTCAAGAACGAAAAGAAGAGAGAATGTTAAGAAGGGATATCAGAGCGGCACAATCCCGCTCTAATACCATAAAGGATTTCATGGATTTAAGAAGAAAGGAAAAACAGCAGGAAAGAAACTTTGTATTCCTATCATTACGTATGTATGCACACCAATAAAGTTTTATGTAAAATACAAAGGAGAGAAACACTTGGACTTCGCAACAGATAAAACATAAAGAAAATTCCATAAGAAAACTAAAACTAAAGGTCCAACAAAACATAAATTATAAAAAAGAAAGATTATAAGAGCATCTTCACTCGTGTAAGAGAAAAGTTTATTAATATTTTTGTTTCTATGCAATATACAATAGCTTTTTTTACCTTTAGTCCATGTATTTTTTTGTAGTTCTTGCCAATATAATACTTTTGTTATACATGCCAATTTTTATTTTAAATCCAACAACATTAGTTTCATGTTATTATCGTCAGTCACTTCAAAAAATTTAACAGAAACTAAAAACAACATTTTAAAAGTATAGGGACGAAGAGATAAGAATAAAAAAGCATGGATCAAATATAAAAGTATAATAGATTTTGACTGGCTAAAGTAAAAAAGGTTATGCAATGGTGTGCTAACGCGCTTCCTCGACTATTAAAAGAGTACTTTAAATGATTTTGTATTTCTACAAATCATTTCTTTCACTGTGTTGCATTCATGCTTTCTATCCTAAACACTTCATCAACTCATCAATTCCTTCCATGGAATTGGCTTCTTCATCATCCAAACTGCTACGGATGTACGATGTGCTCATCAACTTTAACGGAGAAGACATCCAAAGGAAATTTGTTTCTCATCTCGATTCTGCACTCTCTGCTGTTGGCCTCACCACCTTCCTTCATCACCACAATGCAGACAACCCAATTCACATCCAACAACCAATTCTCAATCCCTCTCGTGTAGCCATTGTTGTTTTCACAACAGCCTATTCTCAATCTGCTTGGTGTCTTCATCAGCTTGAACAAATCATCAAATCGCACCAAACTTATTGCCGACATGTTCTGCCTGTTTATTACGAAATCCAGCCATCTGATGTACGTCTTCAGAAGGGTGATTTTGGAAAAGCCTTCAAAGCAACCGCAGAGCAAGCATTCTCAGGACAAGAACTGGAGCATGGCATGTCGAAGTGGAGCCACGCACTCACCAAAGCTGCAGATTTCTTTGGATGGGATGAGAGCAATCACAGGTAAATCACTCACTCAATCACCAAATTTTAAGCTTGTGTTGTTATTTAATTTTGGTACTACATGACTTCTTCCATGACTTCTTACATAACTTGAAGGAGTGATGCTGAACTAGTCCACAAAATTGTTAAGACCGTTCTTCATTTATCAGTCTTGTCTGCTACTAAATTTCCAGTTGGATTACAATCCCATGTGGAAGATGTGATTCGAACCATCAAAAATAAATCCTCGCTAGTTTTTACGATAGCGATATGTGGAATGGGAGGATCGGGTAAAACCACCCTTGCCAAAGCCATCTACAATCAAATTCACGGTACATTCATGGAGAAAAGTTTCATTGAAGATATTAAACAACCTAGTGGAACAAGAGCATATCCTCTTTTAGAACAACAACTTCTTTTAGATGTCCTAAAAACAAAGATGAAGACACCTAGCGCTGAGATGGGGAGAATAATGATTCGAGAAAGACTTCATGGGAAAAGGGTGCTCATTGTACTTGACGATGTATCTAAGTTTCATGCATCATTACTATTGAAATGGCGTGAATGGTTCAGTGGAGAAACTGTAATAATCATTACAACAAGAGATGTAGACCTACCAAGGATTCTTCAGGTTGATTCTGTTTTTCCATTACAGCTAATGAACGAAAACGAGTCTCTCGAGCTTCTTAGTTGGCATGCATTTGGAGAAGCAAAACCAAAAGATGAATACAATTACCTTGCAAAAAGTGTAGTTAGTAATTGTCGAGGACTACCTCTAGCTCTTGAAGTCATTGGAAGTTGTTTATTTGAAAGGACAAAAGAAGAATGGAATAGTGTTTTGTTAAAATTGGAGAAAATTCCCCTGCACGACATTCAACCGAAATTGAAAATAAGCTTCGATGGTTTACGCAATGAAATGGAAAAAGATTTATTCCTTGATGTATGTTGTTCCTTCGTTGGTAAGGGCAGAGCCTATGTTACCAAGATTCTAAATGACTGTGGAGTAGATGCTGATACTGGAATAATAGCTCTGATAGAACGTAGCCTCATAAAAATTAAAAAGAACAACAAACTTGGAATGCATCTTTTGCTACAAGAAATGGGTAGAGAAATTATTCGGATGGAGAGGAGGAGACTGCAGTTTGATGACGCAGGATATGTATTGACAGATAATTCGGTAAGAACATTCTTTATATATGGTTTCTAAAACTTCTCTTGGAAGTGTTTGCTTTGCTTTCTAATATTCAGTACATTTGTTTTTCTTTACTGTTTTCATCACAGGAGATAAACTACTGGGCAGTGCCTGTGAAACAGCGTTCAGTCAAAAGAGAACAATCAAGACTGCCGCTGAAACTCGCTGGAAGTTTTGAGCACACTTCTAGGAAACTGAGATGGATCAGTTTGCAAGGGCCTTTTTCAGAACGCGTACTTGAGGGTTTTCATCTGCATGATGCAATAGGGATTCACTTAAAACACACTCATCTTCGACTCCTCTTGAAAGAACCTCAGGTTTTTTATTAAAACACAAAGCTAACTAAAACAAAAACAGTAACCTACTGCTGTTTCATTTTGATTTTCTTCTCTCATACTTGTCAAAAAAACTGTCACGGTGTAGGTTTTGAGGTGGCTCAAAGTCCTTAATCTTAGTCACTCTAAGTATTTAATAGAAACCCCTGACTTTTCCGAACTACCAAGTCTTGAACAGCTCATTCTCAAAGATTGTCCAAGATTGCGCAATGTACACCAATCTATTGGATGTCTCTCCAATCTTACACTGCTAAATTTGAAGGACTGTACAAGTCTGAACAATCTCCCCGCAGAGATATACATGTTGAAATCTTTAAAAACTCTCATTCTCTCTGGTTGTTCGATGATTGACCTATTGGAAAAAGAAACAGTGCAAATGGAATCCTTGATAACTCTAATTGCTGAAAATACAGCTGTTAAACAAGTGCCCTTTTCAATTGTAAGATCAAAAAGCATTGGATATATATCCCTACGTGGATTTGAGGGATTGCCGCGTAATCTTTTTCCTTCTATTATTCGGTGTTGGATGTCCCCAACAACGAATTCCATATCTTATATTAATTCGTTTTGCATGGATATGGAGGATAATAGTTGGGATGATATTCAGCCATTGCTTAGCAGCCTGGCAAATCTTCGAAGTGTTTTGGTGCAATGTGATACAGAGTTTCAACTATCTAAGCAATTGAAAAATATTCTGGTCGAATATTTTGCAACTACTACAGAATCAGGAATTTCAAAGCAGCACTTCAGGTCTTCTTTGATTGGTGTTGGAGCATACCATGAATTCTTCAATGCTGTCAGCCATAACGTATCTAAGGTTCTTCTCTAGCTTTGCTTTGGTTTGTCACCTTCACCCTGACTTTAGCAATTAAGAGAACACAAAATAATCCTAATGAAGTATCTAAGTACTAGGAAATTGATTTCCACTTTCTTGCTTTATTAGTTTCATGATTTATTCCTAACGATTGTAGAAATATAAACTAAAAGAGATGAACACAGATATGCATTCTAAATCCCTAACGGCATGATTCTGATATAACACAACAAGTTGTATTACATTTTGTAACTTTTGATGACAAATAATGGTTGCAGAAGATAATTTGAATAGC
>Ga0123342_1010483_pt1 | contig 10591 bp, 11 predicted proteins | sample Turbeawhitnodule_FD_89960 | JGI IMG/M metagenome (GOLD analysis project Ga0123342, IMG submission 89960) | Root nodule microbial communities of legume samples collected from Mexico - Turtle bean Mexico white nodule | ecosystem: Host-associated > Plants > Roots > Nodule | place: Mexico: Nepantla... | reverse complement strand
TTGTCCTAGACGCTCCTAGCTTGTCTTAGACGCTCCTAGCTTGGTCTTAGACGCTCCTAGCTTGATCTTAGACGCTCTTGACTTGGCTCTTGCCTTTCATGGAAGGTTGTGCTTGGCCCTCTTTCATCAGTCCTAGATGATCTTCACATCTTCCCATGTCGTTGTGTACTTATCCCCCTCGTTCCATTTCACTAGAATTTGTGGAATGTTTGCGCCTGTCCTTGCAACTCTTTCGGTAATTCAGGTTGAACTTCGTGTCACCCTACAACTAGCTTTACTTGAGATACATGGAACACCGGATGTATTCGAGCTGCGTCAAGTAGTTGGAGTTTAAAAGCCATCGACCCTACTGCAGCTACAACTGGAAAAGGCCCATTGTATTTGGCTGCCAGCTTTGGATGCAGTTGAGTGGGCATGGACAACTGCCTATGAGGTCGAATCTTCAAGTAGACCATATCTCCTATTTTAATTGGAGATGGTCGTCTATGGCGGTTGGCAAAATGAGACATTCGATCATGTGCCCTTCTTAGATGAAATTTAAGTTGGTCTAAAGCCTCATCCCAGTTCCTCAAATCCTGCTCCACTGCTTCTACCATAGTTTCTCTTGGCACAAAGCGTGCTAACGAAGGGGGTGACCGGTCATACACTACTTCAAAAGGTGTGCATTGCGTCGCCCCATGAAAGCTATTGTTATACCAATACTCCGCCCATGGAAGGAACGTCGCCCACATCTTTGGTTGTTCCGAACTAAAACACTGTAGGTACGTCTCTAGTGTTCTATTCAGAACTTCGGTTTGACCATCCGTTTCGGGATGATACGCCGTGCTCATCTTCAGCGTTGTCCCCTGCAACTTAAACAACTCCTTCCAAAACAAGCTTAGAAAAGTTGAATCCCTGTCACTTATGATCGACGATGGAATACCATGCAATCGTACTATCTCCTTCACAAATACCTTTGCGATAGTTCTCTCTGAATACGGGTGTTTCAGCCCAATGAAGTGCCCATACTTGCTTAGACGATCTACTACCACCAAAATTGTGTCCTTCCTACCTGATTTAGGAAGTCTGATAATGAAGTCCATGTTTATCTCTTCCCACACTATTTTCAGAATTGGCAGTGGCTGAAGTAGGCCTTGAGGTGAGCACGTTTGATATTTATTTTGTTGGCATACCACACATGCTTGGACAAGTCATTGACAGATTTTTTCATGCCCATCCAATGCAGAGATTGACCTATTCTTCTATAGGTGCGAAAAATTCCCGCGTGTCCCCCTAACAGAGTAGTGTGATACTCGTTCAGTAGCCTGGGTATCCAACTTGACGACCCTGATATCACCATCTGCCCCTTATAATGTAATCTTCCATTCTCTTGGGTATAATTTTCGTGTGTCTCCAGATTGGTTTTTAACTCCTCCACAATCTTCTTTAACATCGGGTCTTGTTGATTTTCTTCTTCCACTACTTCCGGCGTGGTCGTGACTGCTGTCTTTAATTGTTGCATGGCTTTCATGCTCTCTGTTGTCCACCCAAAATTCCCCTTCTTAAGCAGCTGAGTTAAGGGCCTAGCCAAATGTCCATAGTTGTATATGAACCTCCTATAGTACTCCGTGAGTCCTATGAATCCTCTTAGAGCTTTCAAGGATTTAGGTGTTGCCCGCTGCAAGATGACCGAAACCTTATGAGGATCCATTTGAACCCCTTGTCTTGAGATAATGTGTCCCAAATACTGCACCTCCTGCTTGCCCAATTCACATTTCTTATAGTTTGCGTAGAACTGGTGTTGTTGCAGTGTCTTCAGAACCTGATCCAGGTGTTCCAGGTGCTCTTCCCATGTTTTACTATAAATCAGAATGTCGTCAAAGAAGGCCAGAACAAACTTCCTCAAATATTCTTGTAAAATGCCATTCATTGTGCACTGAAACGTGGTCAGTGCGTTAGTTAATCCAAATGGCATAACCAACGTTTCATAATGTCCATGGTGGGTACGAAAGGCGGTCTTGGGTATATCCGATTCATGCATGCAGATTTGATGGTATCCTGTCCTCAGATCCACCTTAGAAAAAAAATGTGCTTCATACAATTCATCTAATAGTTATTCTATTACCGGAATAGGAAACTTATCCGGAATAGTCGCTTTGTTCAAGGCCCTGTAATCCACGCAAAATCTTTAGTTACCATCCTTCTTTTTAACGAGTATCACTGTACTAGAATAATGGTTATTGCTAGGCTTGATTATCCCACTCTTCATCATTTCCTCCACTTGTTTTTCTATTTCTAACTTCAGTAGATATGTGTATCGATATGGCCTAACATTAATATGGTCCACCCATGCTTTAATAGGGATTTTATGATCAATTTCTCTGTTGGAGGTAGTTGTTTGGGTTCTTCAAAAACCCCCTCATACTTCCTCAACACTCTGTCCAAAATATGTTGTCTGCTCCAGCGTAAATTCTGCAAGCTCCCGATTATTCTCAGACTGATTTGGACTAGACTGGGCCGCGCTTTCCATCCCCCATACAAGGGACATTGCCTCAATCTCCCTCTCTTTTTTTAGTGCCTTTGATGTTACCAAAGTTCTAGCTAACTTGTGATCTCCTTTGATGTGCACTTTCTCTCCTTCTCTGCAAAAACTCATGGTCAACGTCCTCCAATTTATTTTTATACTTCCCCCAACGTTGTCAGCCATGCCACCCCTAAAATCACGTCTACACCTCCCAACTCAAATAGGAAGAAGGTCTCATTGATCATGTAATCTCCCAGGTATACCTCTATCTCTAGACAACATCCACTTGCTTTTTTTTTATGGCCATCTCCAGTCTCACGTTGTAGGTTGGTGTGGATTCCACACGTAATCTATGAAGCCCAGACACGGATACGACACGGACACGGACACGGAGATACGACTAAATTGAAAATTATAGGACACGGGACACGGCTATGTATAAATTAAAATGTAGTAATATATTTTGTTATATGAAAAAAATCAAGAAAAACATTTATAAAAATGGTATAAAAAAAAGATGTATTTATGTAAACCATAATGTTTAACTTTTACATTTATTCATCTTCATTAAAATTTTATGTGAAATAAGGGTTTTATTTGAGATTTTAGTTAAGATTTTATGTGAAATAAGGGTTTTATTTGAGATTTTAGTTAAGATTTTCTGTGAAATAAGGATTTTATTTGAGATTTTAGTTAAGATTTTCTGTGAAATAAGGGTTTAAAGAGTGCACCGTGTCCGTCCGCCGTGTTCCAGGAGTGGACCGCGTCTCCTCCGACATGTCCTGGAAGAGGGCCGTATCCGGCCCAGGCAGGTGCGTCCGACACCGCGTCATGCACGCACCCACCGCGCACCCGTGTCGGAAGCGGTAACGACGTGATTTTTGCCGTATCTGAGCTTCACAGCACGTAATCCCAGCTGTTTGACCAACTCTGTCGAGATAAAATTGTGGCTAGCCCCACTGTCAATTAACACCATTGTTTGACTATTTTTTATGGTCCCTTGTAGCTTCATGGTATGCGGTTGTGTTAGACCTCCAGCAGAAAAAATGGACAAATCCATTTGGCGATATTCCCTCTCTTCTTCCTCCTCATCTCCATTATCTTCCATCTGTCCCAGCAAGCCCTGATTCTCATCCACTGGACTTCCTTCCTCCTCTGCGCAAATTATTACTCTTTAGTTCTTCACAATTTTTTCTTTCAAGGTCAAACATGTATCTTATTATTTTTGTTACTCAAATTTTTAGTAGCAATGCAAAAATTAGCAAATATTTTGATTGAATTATTTTATATTCAATTTTTCATAAGCAATTTTTTTATTGCATTTATTAAAAAATATTGTACGCGGGCAAACCTTTGTGCGGGACGAGGCAGAGAAATCAGCCTCGCGTTCACTATGTGAGGTAAGCCAGTCGACATTGTCATTCCTAGAGAAGACCTTCTGCCCTCCATAATCTTATTACTTGTCACCTTTGTATTTTCATTCCACTAGGAAATATAGAACCATAAGTAAAACAAAATTTCATGTACGAAGATAAGCGAGCATAGAGATAATAGACTTCATACTGACACTTGGTATATCCCATATATAAACTGTGCATATTTGATCCCATATCTCAATATTGTCTATTGAGTATAAGTAATCAATGACAATCTTTATGGCAAGTGGGAGACCAAACACGTTCTTCACAATTTTTTCCTTCAAGGTCAAATATGTATCTTATTAATTTTGTTATTCATTTTTTATAGCAATGCAAAAAATAGTAAATATTTTGATTGAATTCTTTTATATTCAATTTTTCATTAGCAATTTTTTTTATTGTATTTATTAAAAAAAATTGTACGCAGACAAACTTTTGTGGTGTGGGACAAGGCAGAGAAATCAGCCCTGCGTTCACTTTGCGGGGTGAGCTAGTCGACATTGCCATTAGATAAGCGAGCATAAGAGATGATAAGGGACTTACACTTGGTATATCCCATATATTAACGGGGTGCATCTTTGATGCCATATCTCAATTTCGTCTATCGAGTATGAGTAATCAACGACAATCTTTATGAAAAGTGCGAGACCAAAAAAGTTCTTCACAGTTTTTTTTTACATGGTTAAACATGTACCTTATTAATTTTTGTTATTCAATTTTTTAGTAGGAATGCAAAAAGTAGCAAATATTTTGATTGAATTCTTTTATATTCAATTTTTTTTATTGCATTTATTAAAAAAAAATTGTACGCGGGCAAACCTTTGTGTTAGACAAGGCAAAGAAATCATCAGCTCACACGTTCACTATGCAGGGTGGGCTAGCCGACATTGCCATCCCTAAAGAAGACCTTTTGCCCTCCATAATCTTATTACTTGTCACCTTTGTATCTTCACTACACTAGGAAATATAGAACAATAGGTAAAACAAGATTTCATGTACGAAGATAAGCAAGCATAAAGATAACAAACTTCATACTGACACTTGGTATATCCCATATATAAACGGTGCATATCTCAATATCGTCTATTGAGTATAAGTAATCAACGACAATCTTTATGGCAAGTGAGAGACCAAAAAAGTTTTTCACAATTTTTTCTTTCAAGGTCAAACATGTATCTTATTGATTTTGTTATTCATTTTTTATAGCAATGCAAAAAATAGTAAATATTTTGATTGAATTCTTATATATTCAATTTTTCATTAGCAAATTTTTTTTATTGTATTTATTAAAAAAAATTGTACACCTTTGTGTAGGACAAGGCAGAGAAATCAGCCATGCGTTCACTTTGCGGGGTGAGCTAGTCGATATTACCATTAGATAAGCGAGCATAAGAGATGATAAGGGACTTACACTTGGTATATCCCATATATTAACAGGGTGCATCTTTGATCCCATATCTCAATATCGTCTATCGAGTATAAGTAATCAATGACAATCTTTATGACAAGTGTGAGACCAAAAAAGTTCTTCACAATTTTTTCATGGTTAAACATGTATCTTATTAATTTTGTTATTCAATTTTTTAGTAGCAATGCAAAAAATAGCAAATATTTTGATTGAATTCTTTTATATTCAATTTTTTTTATTGCATTTATTAAAAAAAAATTGTACGCGGACAAACCTTTGTGTGAGAAGGCAGAGAAATCAACTCACGTTCATTATGCGAGGTGAGCTAGCCGACATTGCCATCCCTAGAGAAGACCTTTTGCCCTCCATAATCTTATTACTTGTCACCTTTGTATTTTCATTCCACTAGGAAATATAGAACAATAAGTAAAACAATATTTCATGTACGAAGATAAGCGAGCAAAAGAGATGATAAGGAACTTTCATACTGACACTTGGTATATCCTATATATTAATGGTGCATATTTGATCTCATATCTCAATATCGTCTTTTCAGTATATGTAATGACCCACAATCATTATGGCAAGTGGGAGACAAAAAAATGTTCTTCACAATTTTTTCTTTCAAGGCCAAACATGGTATTTTAGAGGTAATGCCTACCCGTCGAATGATAAGTAACTATCTTCAAATTACAAATATGAGATATGATGAGTAAGGAGGCACGAACAACTGATACAACATTTGAATGACATGACGGCACTATTAGTCTACTCCTATAATCCCGATGGAAGAGAATTTAAAGGATATCCCTAAGTAACTCATTGTTCCATTCATCATCTAATACTACATGTAGTATCTTCTTTAATTTCTTTTAGAGCATATTTAAATTTGTTATATCACAATGATTGACCGTCACTCATTTATAAATTTTCTTTGTGATCTCCCATACATCTTATCTGTGTTATATGTAAATCTTACATCGAAATCATTCTTAACTCGCTCTTGAACAAAATTCGAGCAAGGGTGCTTTTTCCAATTTTCGGTGCACAAAAAATGACAATTATAGGAATTACTTTTTCATTAGTTAGACTGTCTTGTAATAAGAATTCTTCTAAAATTATTTCTTTATCAAACTCTCATATACTTCAGATTCATCAACCAAAAAACTTGTGGATACAGATAAGGTGGGCAACTCAGGTATAATATTAACAAAACAAAACATATATTTTTGTTATCTCACCTAATATTTGGTATGCATCATACATGATATGTTTTAGACTTGTTAGCCAAGTACACGAATGCATGGTCCAATAACGTCAATCACCATGATGCTAGTGGGCTGTAAAGAGGAAGACATGTTAAAATAAGAAGTACTCTCACTTAAAAAAAAAAACTATAACTAAAAATACTAAAAACATTATCACATAAGATATGAGGTGCATAAGTGACACGATCACGCCGGATGTCATGAGAATTTGAGTCGACAATAATTATAAAGATCAATAATATTTATTTCTCTCTGTTCATTGTGGGAGTAGAATCATATTTGATTTTGTAAGATGATTATTTATTTTGTACAGTTCAATTTTTTTTATTCAATTTATATTCAATTTTTTTTATAATTATTGAATTTTATTATTAAATATTTTAGTAGCAATGTAAAAAGTAACAAATATTTTGATTGAATTCTTTTTATATTCAATTTTTCAGTAGCAAACTTTTTTATTGCAATTATTAAAAAAAATTGTACGCAGGCAAGCAAACCTTTGTGCGAGGCGAGACTAATAAATCAACCCGCGTTCATTATCCAGATGGGCTAGCCGAAATTGCCATCCCTATAAAATTTTTGGCCTCGATAATCTTATTACTTGTCATCTCTGTATCTTCATTTCATTATGAAATATAAAACAATAGGTAAAACAATATTTGATCTCATATCTCAATATGATCTATTGAGTATAAGTATCAACGACAATCTTTATGACAAGTGAGAGACAAAAAATATTCTTTACAATTTTTTCTTTCAAGATCAAATATGTATTTAGAGGTGGATGCGTACCTATCGAATAATAAGTTGAGATATGTTGGGTTAAGGAGGCATGAACAGTTGATGCAACACCTCAATAACATGACGTCACTATTAGTCTACTCCTACAATCCCACACATAAGGGAATTTGAAGGATATCCCGAGCGAGGAACTTATTGTTCCATACATCATCTAATACAATGAGGAATCTTCTATCATGTAGTATCACCTTTAATTTGTTTCGAAGCAGATTCAAAATTGTTATATCACAATGATTGACAGTCACATATTCATAAATTTTCTGTGATCTCCAATACATCTTGTCCGTGTGAGATGTAAACCCGTGATCTTACAACGTAATAATCCTTACCTCGCACATCATTGAACAAAATTCGAGCAAGGGTGCTTTTTCCAATTTCCAACACACCAACAATGGCAATTATAGGAATTACTTTTTCCTTGATTAGACGGTCTTGTAATAAGAATTCTTCTAAAATTCTTTCTTTGTCAAACTTTCTCCCATATACTTCAGATTCATTAACCAAAGAACTTGTGGTACAGACAAGGTAGGCAACTCATGTATAATATTGACAAGACAAAACAAATATTTTTGTTGGACTAGCTGTTCAAGCTGATCTACCATTTCGAGAATTCTTGAGTGTATCCCATTTGTGTTTAAAGAAGAGAACATGTTGCTGAACCAATTAGACTCAAATTCCATCTCACCTAATATTTGGTTTCCATCATACATTATATGTTTTAGATATTTAGTCAAGAACTCACAAATGCATCAATCAATCCTTTTTTTCGGCGTCATTTACAACTCCTTTCAAGCTTAGTAATAACATTTTCAATTTGCACATCAATCTAAACTCCACATAACCACCAATTAGGGATTGTAGGAATATATTCTCACGTCTAGCCATTCTATCAATAAAGATAGAAATTTTTTTGAAAGCAGGTCCAATAACGTCAATCATCAATTTCTTTCTATCTATTTATTATTGTGGAGTATAATCATATTTTATTTTGTACGATGATCATTTATTTTGTACAATCCAATTTTTTTATTCAATTATAATCAATTTATATTCAAATTTTTTATAATTATTGAATTTTATTATTCAATATTTTAGTAGCAATTCAAAAGGTAACACATATTATTTTGATTGAATTCTTTTATATTCAATTTTTCAGTGAGAATTTTTTTTATTGCATTTATTAAAAAAAATTGTACACAGGCAAACCTCTTTGTGCGAGGCGAGACAGAGAAATCAACCCGGGTTCATTATGCGGGTGGGCTAGCCAACATTTTCATCCCTATAGAAATTCTGACCTCCTTCAATCATTATGAAATATAAAACAATAGGTAAAACAAGATTTCATGTACGAAGATGAGCGAGCATAAGAGATGATAAGAGACTTCATACTGACATTTGGTATATCTATATATTAACAGTGGATATTTGATTCCATATCTCAATATCATCTATTGAGTATAAGTAATCAACGACAATCTTTATGGCAAAAAATGTTCTTCACAATTTTTTCTTTCAAGGTCAAACATGTATTTTAGAGGTGGATGGGTACCTATCGAATAATAAGTAACTATTTTCAAACTACAATATGAGATACGTTAAGGAGGCGCAAACAGTTAATGCAACACTTTAATGACGTGACGTCACTATTAGTCTACTCCTACAATCCCCGCATATTAGGGAATTTGAAGGATATCCCAAGCAAGGAACTTATTGTTCCATACATCATCTAATACAATGAGGAATCTTCTATCATGTAGTATCTCTTTTAATTTGTTCCGAAGCATATTTAAATTTGTTATATCATAATGATTGACAGTCACACATTCATAAATTTTCTTTGTGATCTCCAATACATCTTGTCCATGAGATGTAAAGATCTTACATCGAAATAATCCTTAACTCGCTCATCATTGAACAAAATTCGAGCAAGGGTGCTTTTTCCAATTTCAAACACACCAACAATGGTAATTATAGGAAATACTTTTTCCTTGGTTAGACTGTCTTGTAATAAGAATTCTTCTAAAATTCTTTCTTTGTCAAACTTTTTCCCACATACTTCAGATTCATCAACCAAAGAAATTGTGGTACAGGTGGACACAAACAAGGTGGCCAACTCATGTATAATATTGATAAGACAAAACATATATTTTTGTTGGGCTAACTATTTAAACTGATCTAAGCATTCTTGAGCGTATCCCATTTGGATTTAAAGAAGAGAACACATTGTTGAACCAGTTAGCCTCAAAATCCATCTCATCTAATATTTGGTTTGCATCATACATGATATGTTTTTGGGTTTTCTGGCCAAGTACTCACGGATGCATCAGCCAATCCTTTTTCTTCAACGTCATTTACAAGTCATTTCAAGCTTAGTAATAACATTTTCAATTTGCGCATCAGTCTAAACTCCACATAATCACCAATTAGGGATTGTAGAAATATATTCTCACATCTAGCCATTCTATCAATAAAGACAAAAAAAAAAATCTTGAAAGCAGGGGTCCAACAAAGTCAATCACCATGATGCAATATATTCTCACGTCTAGCCATTCTATAAATAAAGATAGAAAAAAATCTTGAAAGGAGGAGTCCAACAAAGTCAATCACCATGATGCTAGGGGCTATAAAGAGAAGACTGATTAAGATAAGAAATACCTTCACTTAAAAAAAACTAACTAAAAACACGAAAAACATTATAACATAAGATATGAGAGTGCACAACTCACACAATCACACCAGAAGTTGTGAGAGTTTGAGCCAACAATAATTATGAAAGCCAATAATATTTCTTCAAATTGAACTTAACTAGTTGAACTATCATTTTTTTTCTCTTTTTATTGTGGGACTAAGATTTATATAAAATTTCCAATACATCTTCCCATAATAAAGTTTAGACATTATGAATATTAATACCATTCTAAAATATAATTTTTAAATTTAACCCAATTTAAAAAAAACAAATTCTTAAGACGAAGTTTACATTCATTCCTATACTATAATTTAAATCTTATACTATAATTTAAATAGTATGAGATTTTTAATGTTTTGAGAAAAAAATCAATCTTACAAAGTAGCACTTTATTTTATTTTTATTTTTCTTTAAAATATATAGATTAAAGAAAGAAGTATATATATATATATATATATATATATATATATATATATATATATATATATATATATATATATATAT
>Ga0123342_1010482_pt1 | contig 10592 bp, 5 predicted proteins | sample Turbeawhitnodule_FD_89960 | JGI IMG/M metagenome (GOLD analysis project Ga0123342, IMG submission 89960) | Root nodule microbial communities of legume samples collected from Mexico - Turtle bean Mexico white nodule | ecosystem: Host-associated > Plants > Roots > Nodule | place: Mexico: Nepantla... | reverse complement strand
ATTTATTTTATTATTAATAATAATAATTATATTAATATGTATAAATTATGTTAATAATAATAAGTATAATAAAAATGATAATATGACCAAAGAACTTGTCTGGTCTAGTGGTTAACTCTTCCCCTGGGCATTGTAAGGACTTGGGTTTGAGTCTTGGCTATTGTGTAGTCCAAAGTGGATTTGTAGGATCTTGTGTATTAAATTTCTTTTTAGGATGAGAGCATCTAGACTCTAATATCTTGTATAATTATTTTCATGTTAGTTAGAAGTTATTGAGTTCTTATAACTAACTATAACAATCTTGTAATATTCTTTATAAGAGCCTCAATCTCTTGAGACAAAATAGTTTTTCACACAACATAATAATGCATGATTATTCATTTTTTTTACTACTTTTTTGTTAGTGTCTAGAAGATGTATTTTTGCAACAAATGTTCACTATGCTTTGTTTTTTTCTAGGTTCATTTTGTCATGTTGTGCACCATAACAAGGTATATAACACGATAAGAATCTCACCTTTATTTTCATAGTCCATTCTCATGTCTATTTATTATGTTTGTCACTCATAACCATATGCAATGTATATTATATTTTATGTAATGCTTTTGACAAAAGGGTAAGTTTAAAAGTTTACAAAAATTTAATGTTTCTCAACTTCTAATTTCTTGAGTTTTCTTCTTGTTAGTCTCCCTTGAAATGTATTTTTGTATTTCTTATCTTATGTTTTCCTTGTTATGCTTCTTGTATTGATTCCTTCTTACTCATTTTCTTTATCTTCAACAAGTTTTTCCTCTTCCTTATTTACATCTTCTTGTTGGAAGATGAACCTTTGAGTTCAAATTTCTTGGAACAATTTTTGTTATGAGTTAAAGACCATTGTTGAAGATTTGCATGTGAGCAAGAGACAAACTGCTTCTATGTGGACTAGGAAAAATGCTAAACAAATGAGAACTTGTATGAAAAGAAATTTGGCTACCTATATAAACAAGTCTATCACAAGTTCTTGCATATGGATGGGGCCAAATATCAAGTCACAGAGCTCTCCAAGTTTGTGATTTTCTATCCGAAGATAGACACACCCTTCAACCTGCATCACCTTTTATTCTTGAATCTACTAAAGAACATGAAATGATTTGGGGAAGAATTTATTCAAGTTATCTATTATGCTTTGTTGAATAAATTGATCAAATCATAAGGAGTGATAAACTCCTTTTATGAACTCACATCAAAGCACAAGAAGATGATCTTTGAAAAGAGTTGGACTACTAGCGAGACAATTCACCTTTCAAAGTGTCAACATCACCATGTTGCATCTAGGCATCAACTTTGAGCCACTAAGGTTTGAAGTGGAACATTACTTGGCTGCCTACACCAATCATTTTATTCACGAATGAATGAACAAGAATATGATAAGGATAAATGAAGGATGTCCAAGTATTTTATGATGCTTATGATTATGATGAAGTCATATTTAGGAATTTGTCCATGTTTATGATGTTGGTTGTTAATTTATGGCCTTTGTTTTGTTTTGGTCCTTGAACTCCAACAAATACGATCACTTTATTCTTAAGTAATTAAAATCATCTTTCTCGTGAGAATGTCTTGAAATGCATAATAAGAAAAAAAAAAGTTATTAAAGAAATACAAATCTATAAGTCAATTGTGAGACATATAAAACATCCTTTACTACAACAAATGATTCTGAAGTTGTTTTACTAGATTGAGTATATTATTACCGTTATAAATAGTAATTAGTTTTTCTCTAGTCTTTTTTAACATTCAAATTGAATACCATAGGACATCAAGTCATGTGATTAGTTGCTGATATTTTAACCATCTTCTCAACAACTTTCCCTACTAAACCATCTTTAGTAGCTTATGGACTTGTTGATTTCATGGTTCTAGTGATTCTTTAGAGATATAATTTCATCCATCCTACTGGGTGAAACACTTTTTCTAAAGGGAATCAAGAACGCTTTAGATTTGTAAAGTTTAGATGTTTTCCAAGAATGAACATTAACTATGGAAACATCAACATAGCTTCAACGAGGTGGGAAAGGTGGATTAAGTGCTCTTAAAAACCATTGGTTTTTTTAGATTAAAAACGGATCTCAAAGATTCAAAATTTTCTCTAAAAGAAATACGAACATGGTTTTTATTTTGTTAGGTAGAAGATGAAAACTAAAGTGAAAGTTAGGGTTTACTCTTTGACAACATGGATGACAATGTGGCATAGAAAGTGCTAACCAATTTGAAAAAAAAAATTAATTGTTTTCACTTCTGGCAAGCTTTGCATAGAAGATGTAATTTTCAAGAGAGATTGGGCAGACATCAAACAAGATTTTTGTTGTAAAGTTTTGAAATATATTTTAGATTTAAATGCCCCAATTTTTTTGCCAAAACCATTTCTCATCTTCTCTGGTTCTCAAGTGGATGGTTTTTTTCTTACTTAAGTTCAAGAGATCAATCTCATAGATATTTTTCTTTCATTTGGTTGTAAATACAGTTTGTCCATCAGATGATATGACTATGCATGTGTCCAGATTGAATGAAACTACATAACCACTATCACATTACTGACTTATGCTCAGCATATTATATTTCAATCCCTCTTTATATAAGACATTTTGAATACAAACTAAAGAGGATAGTCTTACCAACCCAATACCTGTTTATCTTACCTTTTCTCACTCCACCAAAGGTTACTTTTTCGCCTTCATATTTTTTTAGGTTTAAGAATGTAGACTTGGTGCCTCTCACGTGTTGCGAACACCACTGTCTAGAAACCAACTTTGTTTCTAACCTTTTTCCATACAACAAATCCACAATGGGAATTATGAGCTTTTTAGGTACCCAAATATTTTTGGCTCCATTCTTATTAGTTTTGTATAATTGTTTTTTGTGTATGCATTTGTCATGTGTGTGTCCAAACATTTTGCAGTTCTTACAACGACTATAAAAGATTTCGTAAAAACTTGTTACTTTTATTTTATCTCCATAAGATCATATCCAAGCCCAGACGCTTCATATGCATGTCTTAAAGCTACAAAGAGAAAATTTAGAGCTCTCAACAAATTTTTGGAAATCAAGCTTACAACTTGTTTCTTTTCTTTGCAACAATTCTATTTTTTAGCATCTGAATTTTGTGTATATTAAGAGATAATATATTTTCATTGGTTGTAAGTAAATTAATCTTACTTAAGCTTATCATTTTCCAAAATTAAGGCTTTAAATCAAGGTCTTTTTCAGAAATAGAGATACAACTAGTGAGAACGTCCTCAAAAGATATATCATTATTATCATCTTTATTAGATCATGAGAATGATGAAGATACGATTTAGGTTTAGATAGTACCACTTTGGTGTATGCCATAAGGTAGAGATTGGCATGTTGGCATGTTTGTATAGCCATCATACTTTTCTTATTTGAGTCATGCTTTCTTCTTAGCTTAGAACACTCATTTCTCATTTGTCCAGACTTATTGAATTCGAAGCAGATAATGTCTTTTGAGGATTCTTTATCCTTCTATCAATATGAGCTTTCTTTTCTTTTGAGAGAAAATCTTCTATTTCTTTGTCCTCTTCTTTTAAGTAAATGCTTAAATTTTCTCGATATAAGGATCAATTGAATATTTTGTTAAAAATATAGGTCGAGTTCAAGAGGGGGGAGGAGGGATTGAATTGAACTTTAAAAAACTTTCTTTAAAATTTGGGTTAAATGAAATTCTTACAAAAAATCAACCGATTATAATACGGAATAAGTGATTGAAAATACAGTTAACAAGTACAAATCATAAATTTTAACCAGATTTGTTCAAGCAATTAATCAGTTAAGTTTCTAAACACACAAAAACCACTTAAAAATTGAATACAAAAACGTAAAGAGTTAGAGAGAGAAAAAAGAATCACACACAGATTTTTATATTGGTTCACTCTTCCTCAAGAGCTACATATAGTTTCTCAATCACACTAGCTAAGATATCACTAAGAACAAATATTTTTTACAAGACACACAAGAATATCATTTTGAACCCTGGGAGAATGATTTAAAACACAAGCAACACCCTATTACTCTAAAGAAATTAGAAACACTATCTAATTTTAGTACAAGACCTTTAGAAACAAAGTAATCAATGGAAATACTACACCTAAATTACTACTGAAACAACTAGATTCTGGAAATTCATAGAAACTTTCTTCAATCAAGATATATAATCCAAGAATTAAAAGTATTCGTTCAAAGTAAAAGTTTTATCCAAAAATATCTTAGCTCTCTTTCTTGAAAATTGTAAGAATTCACTTTTTAAATATTTTCAAAAGATCTTCTATAAACCTTACAGAAAACATTTTTTCAACTATTTTGTTATTTTTAATAGATTAAAAAATTGATTCAACTGATTGATTTATTTCCCTTAAAGTGAAATATTGGATTAGTTCGAGTCTTAATATGTTAAAAACATAACAGATAATAACATCCTAAAAACTAAGAGATTTCAATATTTTAAATAACATGTATCAATAGACTAAAAATATATACATGATTTTTTTAGGTTTTTAAATAATTTTAACAAATTAAAATAGAGTTTCAATTCATTGAAATTTCTTTAATAACAACAATAGGTTCTAGATGGTTAAAAAGCATTTTTTTTTCTTATGGATTATCTACCTTGAACTAAAGAAACATACTAACCATATGACACATAAGAACACAAATACATAAGGACATCTTCAATATGATCTTCAATCTTCAAGTGGGATGGATTCATAAAATACAAGTTTCAGCTCTAATAAACTTCAACATATTTTGATTCCTCCCCAAATGGGTTTCCTTTATTTTTCCCTTAGTTTGGTGGTTGTCTGTCTTGAGAAAGATTTGGCATGTAGACCTATTTATACTACTTTAACTACTTCTTTTTATTCACTATCTAGTAGATGAACTTCATGAACTCTTAGAATTCCAAGGAGCTCATCAAAGTGAGAATTTTGAGATCTCTAGCCTTAGTTATGTTTTTTTTTTACTTTCAGCATCAAATTTATCTATGCTTTGGAGAAGTTTGGTCCAAGGTCTTCTAAATCATTTAGAAGAATCTGCATTTTTTCAAACATGACGTTCACGCTTTCTCCATCCTTCATGGTAAAATATTCATATTACTGAGTAAGAGTGTTAGCTTTTCGATGTTGAACATCATTATTCCCTTCACAATTAACCACTAGAGAATCTCATATCTTCTTTGTAGCCTTTAATTTGCACATTTTCTTATATTCATTTTTGAAAAGTTCACAAATAAGTGTATACTTTGCTTTGTTGTTAAGTTGCATCTTGTTGTAGTCTTTCTTATCCCAATCCACCTATGAAGGTGTGATCTTTACATCTCATTTGGTGATAATTTGCCATAGTTGATAATGTGTGGACTTTATATAGATCTTCATTTTATCTTTCTAATATGGAAAGTCTTCTCCAAGGAAAGCAGGAGGTTTGAAGAGAGAAGTTCCATCAATGACTATTTGTGGGTCTTGCCATGAGATCTTTTTCCTCTCAACTATCAAAGGTTTAGCGCTGATACCAACTGTGAAAAAAAAGAAAAAAAAAACACAAGAAAGGGAGGGTTGAATTGTGTTTTAAAAAATTATTTGTTTTTCGCAAGTATCATCTAATGTTTTAGAGTTAAACAATAAATTCAAATTTTAACATAATGTAAGACTTTTAATTTTTGCAACTTTTAAACGATAGGTTCAGAATCCCCACATTAACTGGGTGCGAGTATGAGTATGAATAATACCCAATTTTTTAAATAAGGTATGAGGACAAGGATGTGTATGTACATATTCGCCCCCTCCTCGTCTCCATAGTCATCCATATACATGTCCCCGTCCTCATATTCATCCATATTTTAAATTGCTAAAACACCTTTAGTTTATTAGTTAACCTAAAAACTTATATTAATTTTTCATAGATTCTTATTTTTGTAACTTATTTCTAGAGCACACATTTGATCATTTTTACTCTTTTATGTGATTATTTGACTTTTATCCAATTTTTATTTGTTACTTTGATTTGAAATTTATATAATTATAATTTTTTTCTTCATATTTGTCATTGGAGAAAAGAATATATGTATCCTTTTGACATTGAATCCTTCATAATATACATCCTTCTTTTGTTTTGATTTTTATTTTTTATAAAAAAGATATTTATTTAATATTTAGAATAGTAAGGGGCGTGTGTGGTTATATCTATTATCCGATGGGGATGAGGATGAGAAAAAATTTAATACCATGTTGGATATGTACATAAAGATGATGATGACATTTTACTTCGAGGATGAGGATGGAAAAGTGAAACCCGAATTCATCGTGTTCCATTATGATCCCTATCTGGAAGCATGTTGTGGATTTAAAATTTGGTTATGAACTCCACAATCTATAAGTTTAAATTAGAATTTTGGATTGTATAATAAGGAGTTACTCTAATGGTGTGTTTCTCTTAAAATGTACAATCCGAAATACTATAACTATGATTAAATTTTAGATTGTACAATCCAAAAGTTAATCCAATATAATTGCAATCAAATTTTAGATTGTGTAATCTATAATGCAATCATTTATCTTTTTGATTATATAATTTGTGAGTAAAATTAATAGTTATTTTCTAACTTAACTTATACAAAACCTCAATCTCCAAAAATATAAAACATTGATCTCTAACAACATACTTTGCCAAAATAATTCAAAACAAGAGCTCAAAGTTTACAAGTGGAGTGTAAAATGAAGCTTTTGGACGTTGAGGAAGATATAAATTAGAAACGACAACATGGGTACTTTAAAAAACTAGGTGTAGGAGATAAATATAGGAGTACAGAAAGTAAAAGTCTGTTCTAGAACTTTATTCAAGGGCCCTATGATAGTGTGATGGGCTTAATTGTTTTGTTTACGTCAGTGTCAGATACCTAAATTAAAGCCGTCGATTTTTTAAGCCATTATTATCGCACCACCTTTTCTTGTTAATTGTATTATTTCATTTTAAATAAAGCGAAATATATTTTTATTTATTCCGGTATTTTAATTTTAAAATGTATCATACATTAACATAATTAAAACATTTTGTTCAATTTTAATTTCAATATGTATTGAACAATCTTTGAGAATAAAATTTCCTGAAGCAATTGCTTTTAATATAAAAATTTCAGAACAATAATTTAATATATCCGAGTTGAAGTTCTTAAGGATTTGTAAGTACATTTTCAAAATACTTTTAATAACTAAAGTTATCAGTTTATTTTACGAAAAAAAAATTATTAATCAAATTTAAAATTTAGGATGGTTAAGACTAACAAATAAGTGTCAATTCGTTTTTGTACCATAAAAAATATACAATTCCTGAAAATACCTTTAAAATCTTTAGACAATGAAATACAGTAAAATAGTTTAATTTTTTTCTTTTTAAAATGTAATTCACGTTAAAGTAAAAAAAAAAAAAAAGAAGTTATACTTAAAAAATGGCATTTGTTACTTCTTATTATAATTTAACAATTTTCAAACTAATATTATTTTAAATTATTAAACTCATATGCATGACACGTGTTCGCTAAGAGAAAGTACCCTCTTTAAAGTCCTGTAATTATAAGTCATTCCTTAATTTATAATTTTTTGGAAAGGTAATTATGATTATTTCTTAAAATGTGAAATTTTATATCTTACAATATTACATTATGTTTTTATGCACAAATTATTAAAAAATTATTAAATAAAAATTAATTCTAAAGAAAAAATAATTAATTATTTTATTAATAAAATTAAATATTATTTTAAAAATTATAAAAATTATAATATTTAAATTAATTTTTATTATTAATAAATATTTTTTAAATTTATTAATAAAATTTTAATATCAACTTTAATATAAGTAATTGATAGTTAAAACATTAGATAATTAAAATATTAATTTATAAATTATTTTTCATCCGGTGAAGAACAAAAATAATTTATGAAATTTTTTTAACATATCATAAAATCTAAAAAAAAAAACTACTTTAAATATCATAATTTTTTTAATATATCTAATTTAATTTATATAATAACTAATTATTTTTTATTTTTAAAATTTTTAATTATTCTTTTAGTAAATATTTAAGATAAGATAAAAATGTCCTTACTTCAAGTTTGGACAAGTCACAAATATCAACAACTCATGAACCAAAATTCCATAAGGTAATTACTAACTTTTATTGGCATTAAATGATGAACGAATAATACTATAGAATAAAGTTTAAAGGGATATAGCATTAAGAAACAAATTTATTTGTTTGTTTGTTTATGTAAGTACTAAGACATTTTCGTGCCCAACAAGCTTATGCTACCAAAAATAATAGCCAAATGGGACGAAAAATTCATCTGTTTCTGCATCACCATTAATTATTGCATATAAACCATAAATGAAGCCACTACTTGCATCTTGGTCACAACCCCACCCTTCACTGTGAAAATGAAGCTTCTTGTTGCTTCTGTTCTGCTTTAACAAGTCCAACACAAAACTATGGACAAAAAAACATATATTGCCATCAAATACCCCATTCTCACGTCTATTTTAATTTCTATATCTAATAATGTTTTAATATGTATGCGTGAGTGAATAAAATTACTTAAATGTGATTTATTTTAGAAAAAATGTATTATTGGTGAGAGGGGAAAATTTTTGATTGTATTACAAATTGGACTTTAAGTCTGACTCAATCTCATAAAATCAGTTCATGAGGTGAGGTTTGCACCAGATATGATAAATCCAACAAACATTCACTAGGATAGGTTTTAAATGGCTTTGATACTATATTACAAAGTGAACTTTGAGTCTGACTCAATCCCATAAAACTGGCTCATGGAGTGAGGTTTGCATCCACTTATATACAATGAAATATTCTTATCTCGATGTGGGATCTCCAACCGATTGTAACTATTTTTATTAAAGTTTAGTTTAATAGCCTAAAAAATCTAAAGCAACACCTTGATTATTGAAAAAAGAAATTAAATAAGTTTTTCTTCTTGAAATATGTTTGAACTTTTTCTTTCGGTCCCTACTATTTTTTCCTAGCTTTTGGCTTCTAAAAATGTTTATATTCCATTTTAAAAACAAAATAGTTTTATTAAATAGTTTCTCAAATATTTTTGGATTTTTTGTCCGAGAAATATTTCTTTATTATAAGTTTTTAATTTGATAATATGTGAAGTTAATAGAGCCAATCTAATCATGATGATTAAATATAAACACAATTTTAAAGAAAAAAAAAAGTCAAAATAAAATTTAAGATCAAATATATTTTTTTTCTGAAATACATTTGGATTTTATTTTTTTTTTTAGTCTCTACATAAATTTTATTTTGTATTTTTTTATGAAATATTATTAAATTTTTTATTTCTTACAAAAGATTATCACATATTTTACGTAAGATAATAAAGTGTTAAGTTAACAGGTCATTATAAGAACAATAAAAAAAATATAGGTAAGAAGACAAGTAAATAAGAAAAAGAAAAAGCCAAACATATTTAAACCTTTATAAAGTTTCAAAAGCAAAATATGAATATATATATATATATATAGAGAGAGAGAGAGAGATTAAGAAAAAAAAATGAAAGTAAAAAAGATAATTTGTTTCATAGTATAAACCAGCCATTGATGAGTACCCTGTATATATATAGATGAAGTGTACCATTGATAAGGAATTATGTAGAAGGAAGAAGAAAAAAAAGAGAATAAATTTGGATGGCGATGTTGGATAAATAAAAGGGCGAATGGGTAACACCTTGGTCCAGTTATTTATTGTATGTGTTTCAATTAAGCTTTGATTGTCATGATCCAGACAATGATGAGACCATGATCTGCATGTGATCCTATTTCGAACAAACAACAAGTAACCTGGTCCCAACAACATCACTTATTATCAACATCTCATCAAAATGGTCCAGTAACAGGTCATATATATTCATTCTACTTCAATTTCCCATTATACTTATATATTTTTATTTATTTTAAATAAATTTAGTTACAATTACCTCATATAATTGTTGTATTTGATAAATTATAAATTTTAGATAAATTATTTTGATATAAACCGTTATCCAAAAGTTATATTCATTTGGCTCCCTACTAGAGGTAATCTTATTTGGAGAGGTGTACAAGTGAATTCTCCCTTTTGTGTGTTTTGTCATTTCTCGGAAGAGTCGGCTCGACATCTATTTTGTGAGTGTACTTTTTCTCATCGAGTTTGGACTCTTTGTTCTAGGTGGATTGATATTGCATTGGCACATCATAATGAGCCGATGCGCCACTTTGAGAATTTCAATATTGTACATTTTAACTATAAGTAGAATCAAGTGTGGAGAGGTATGTGGGTGGCAATAGTAAGATGTATTTGAGATCAAAGAAATGGGGTTATTTTTAAACAAGGGGTTCCAGATGAGGAAGAAGTTTTTCATTCAGCACAATTGCTTTCTTGGTTATGGTTGAAACATAGGGTAAAGTCTTTTACCTATGCTTTCTCCGATTGGATTCTAAACCCCAACCAATGTATTCAAAGTTGTGGATGACAGTAGGGTCAGTGT
>Ga0123342_1010481_pt1 | contig 10593 bp, 5 predicted proteins | sample Turbeawhitnodule_FD_89960 | JGI IMG/M metagenome (GOLD analysis project Ga0123342, IMG submission 89960) | Root nodule microbial communities of legume samples collected from Mexico - Turtle bean Mexico white nodule | ecosystem: Host-associated > Plants > Roots > Nodule | place: Mexico: Nepantla... | reverse complement strand
GGGAGGGTACCTGCGAAGGCACTCCGACGCTCAAGTAAGTATGAGATTCTAAGCGCAGTTTCGTAAGTGAATGAAAACGTACCTTTCTCTGGCTTGAGCACAGTATTTATAGGATTGCCTAATAGGCTTTCTATCCCTTGGGCTCAGGGTGGTTATGGATATGTCTTGTCAGTCGTGCTCCGGAATACCCGGGGAACATATATTCTCTAAACGCATATTCCTTATTCTTCGGAGGTGTATCTTAACCACCTTAGCTTGTCACATAAATGCCCTTACATTTATTGTGTATACGACCGGTCGGAACGTGCGTTCGTTTCCATTTATTGTGTATACGGCCGGTCGGCCACGTGCGTTCGTTTCCATTTATTGTGTATAAGGCCGGTCGGCCACGTGCGTTCGTTTCCATTTATTGTGTATAAGGCCGGTCGGCCACGTGCGTTCGTCCGGTGCCTACCAGTACACCTTATAAGTAGTTTTCACCAATTGCATCCAAAGAAAAAAAAATGCTATAAATTTTGACACATTTTGAACCCTATTTCTTCCATGTTCTTCTCCTACTCTCACCCATCTTAGTCCCTCTTCAATCACCAGTGTACAACAGCAACCACCATTGCTTCCTCCTTCTCGCACTTCCCAAAGCATTCGAAGCAGAGAGTGTCTCATTGTTATAGGATTTGAACATTTTAATTTCTATTGTTTTCTTAAATTTTTTTTTATATTTTTGTATGAATCCTAAGCCCAACTTTGCGGGACTGATGCTTTGATTTATTAGATATTACATAAGTTGGAAGTTTGGTAATTTGTATTTAGTTTATTATTTTATTTTTTTCAACTTCTTTGCTATGGAAGATGTGGATTCAATTGATATGGTGATAGATTCTACAACTTTCAACCTACAATCATTTGCATTATGTTTGGACATTGTTTGTTGGTCCATTTTTTTTAAACCTTAATTTTAATCTTGATAACCTTACGAAATTCAAGATTACACCTAAGTTAAATCAAAATTTAATATTCAAAAATAATAAAATGAAAATATAAAAAAATTAACATAAAATCTTAATAAAACTATTATCAATGGTGCATTTAGATAATTTACCTATCTTTTCATATAATTTAATATTTATTAAAATTATATGAATATATAAATAGTAAAAATGAAAAATGTGGATACAGTGCTCCCGCTAGTCAAATATAAAGTAATTATTCGATTTAATGACCTCGAAGGTGGCTTTTTAAATTATTCCATATACATAATTTTTTAACATTAAATGAAAATTTATATATTTTAATTAAATCAATATGAAAGTACTTTAAAGAATCTTTTAATAATTTCAAACGGCTTGGCAATAAATTGAAATAATAATAGTGTTGATATTTTACTATTATTATTGTTATTATAATATTAGAAAAAGAAAATATAGTGGACAATGTGACTGCCTTTATTCCAGTTGTTAACTAACATGCAAAATTGGATGGCACAAGTTTGTGGGAATTTCTTTTTACACTCCATAGTTTTCTTCCCCACCTTCATAATTATGAAGATTTTCATATTGTTTTGAAAAAAATACTGAAATTATGTAATTTAAAAGTTATTTTTTCATAAAATATTTTTTAGATTACACATTTTAAAAATTATTTTCTACTTTTGATTTTCTTTTTTACTTTTGAACTTTACAATTTAAAAGTCAATTTTTTATAAAAAAAATCCAAATTATAGAATCTAATAGTGTCCGAGTCATCAAATTGAATTTTTTTTATAAAAAAGGGTTTTAGATTATACAATCTAAAATATTTTTTTCTTAAATTTATCTATGACAAAACATATCAACAAGGATAATAATAATAATGATAAATGATAAGAGCAAATAGACATTTTAATCTTTTACCCACCCGTATATGTGTGTACATGAAAATTATGGAGATGTAAAAAAAAAAGACCATATTTTAGTTTTGAGAGTAAAATAATGAAAACCCACCACAATGAGGCTGGACGTTTGATTTTTTTTTAAAATATTTACGTTTAAATAAATAAACAAAATATTATATAGTTATAAATAAATCAATTTTTTTAGAAATAATAATTTATAATTGAGTAGAAAATACAATTTGAATGCACGAAACACTAGCAATATAAAAAATTTGCATAATTATTTAATTATAGAAGGCAATGTATTATAAGCTTGTTGGCTTTTATAAAAATCATTTTAAGACTCATATATAACGTACTTTTTTACTATTGATAGTATAATTTTGAAGGGTTTTTGTGTGTGTGAAAACATTGTCATGAATAAATGAGAAAAACATTATAAAATGTGAGATAAAATAATTTTTACACTATCATATGGTCACATAATATTATGCAACCATCTTGATTTTTACAATAATTTAAAAAAAAATCGTACTAAAAATAAGTTATGGTTAAATAAAAATGTAAAATTAATTTATATTATTATTAATGTAAAACTATTATATCATTAAAACATGAGTAAATCTAAATTATAACCACAACAAGTTTTATTTAAGTTAGCACATTTAATTCAATAATTGTCTTCTGTATATTTTGACATAAAATCTTATATTTTTTTCCTATATATTGTTGTAGCAATCAAGATTATGACAAAGTGTAAAAAAAAACTTAGAAAATACAACGAGTTATCGCCATAATTTATCAAAAAAATATTTTGCAAAATTAAATTTAGTGTTAAGAATATAGGAAGTGTGTTAACATCCTACGATACTCATCATTTAAAATAATAAAAAAATACATGGGATTTTTTTTATTTGGGTACAACAATGATCTTATTCCTACATATTTTATTCAAAATGGGAAATTAGTGACTGCTGATATATATTCAAAATGGGAAATATATATATATATATATATATATATATTAAGGTTTTATATTTTTTATAATTCATAGTGGTTGGAGTATAAGAACATGTGAGTAACTATGTTTAATAGTGTATAAAAATCATACAATAAATGTTGAATTTTATTTAGAGAAACTTGCTCTAACTCGAGAGTTTACATAGACTCGTAAGAGTTTACTTACCATGATTTTGTTAATAATAAATAATTGTATTTAGTCATTATATAATTTTTACCTCAAATAAAGAAGTTCATATAAATACTACAAAAAGTTAAATTGTTAGTCAAAGAAATTAAATAATTAGAAATGAACAAATGTTAAATTTTTATGTATAGTCCTCTAATGATATCCTCTCTCCCATAATCTCTGTCTCCATCTTCATCTTATTCTTCTATCATTTGCTTCTAGAGTTGGAACTCTTATTACTCCTTCTAAAAGAAATTTTGACCGACACAAGGTTCTAAGTACTCCATAATTTTAGCAAAATGATGTTTGAATCTAAATATTTTTCCACTCACACTCTTTGAACAATAATTATATTTCACCTTTTAATCATTTCCATTAATATTAATTTATCCTTTCATCTAATATCCGATCTATTTCTTGAAGATTTTTATTTTTAATAATAGAAGATGCATTTGGATTGACCTTAAGTTGAATTTATCACTCCCATCATCTTTAAGAAATTTACTTCTCCAGATTCGTTTTCTTAATTAAAAAATAATAATTTGTATTCTGTAGTCCAATATAAATAAATAAAAATCCAATTTGGAGCGCATTTTGTATTCTGCAGCCCAATGTAAAATCAGAACCTAACTCCTAAATCACACCACGTAACAATGGAAGCCTAATTCCACATCACCCATCTCTGACCTTATATGGTGAACGGCACCTCCGACACCACCGTCGACGTGCAACCCGCGATCACCGCAATCGCCACCGGAACGCCCGAACGTACAAACCGCCACCACCGCGCGACCGCTCCGCTTGATCGCCACCACCGTCGCATTCGTTCTGAGAAGACGCACCACCTCCGCGCACTCCACAGAAGACGCAAAGTGAAACCAAAACGAAACGCGAAACCCTAAAGGTCAGTTTATTTCATTTAAAAGAAGCATAACTGGTTGTGAAAGAAGAAAAAAAGGGGGTCCTAAAGCAAAAGTGGCGGAAATAAAATATTATCTTGGCACTCAAAATTGGCACGAAACAAGGAGAGAAAAAGAGAGGTTATAGGATTTATGGTTTAAAGTTCAGTATTTTTAATTTAAGATTTAAGGTCTAGTGTTTATGATTTTGGTATTGATTTTTATACGAGTGCGGTCTGTCACAAAGAGCGAGTGCATGTGTAGAGTGGTGTGGGGAGGGGAAAAAACTGTGTGAACACGAGAGGAGAGGTTAGGAGAGACAGCGAGAAAAACCGTTATTTTTCCAAGTTTTAATTTAATTGGCTTTCTTCCCGTTTTTGCTTTTATTTTATGTTCAGAAGAAAAAAAACGTGTACCCAAATCATAAATGAGTTAGCTCCGAATACTTTTTTTTTAAGATAAACAAGAATAATAAATAAGATAAAATTTAGTTATGGAATAAACAAGTCAACGCTCGTGGAAATTTAGTTAACTTCTTATTCCAGAACGCTTTATATAACTTTTGGAAATCGCTTTTCGGAAAATACTTCATAGTTTTTAAGAATTTTTTTTCTTAAATACAATATCAAACACCTCACACTATTTCAAACTGTGTTATATAAAATGACCTCCCACAATTTCAGAAACTCTATTCTAAAAGGCATTATGTGTTCCACAATCAAATTATGGAATAACTTTCCTCCAAGGCTTTTAGACTATGGAATTTGGAAATGTTATTTTCACCATTTCAGCCAAATTAATAAAAAAAAACAAGGATTCCATACCTGAAACTAGCAAGGGCAAAATTGATATTTCAAGAAATACGGAATGCTATTAAAAATAGAGGGCAATTGCTTCCTGCACTCAATCAGAGAGGAAAAACCGAAAATACCCTTAAAAAAATGGGGTGCATATAAAATTACATTCTGGATATCCTTTTCCGGAACACAATAATCTCAAATTTTTTCAGAATGTATTATTTTCAGTTTCGAATTATTTTATCTGGAATGGAATTTGGATTTTTTTTCCGGATTTTTATATCCGAAACACAAAAATATCTTCCGAATTTATTTTCTGGAATGCATTATTTTCAATTCTGGATTTTCATTTCCGGAATTAAGGGTATTTTTGGAATTTTTGAAATTATGTTGGGTGCAGATTCAAAAGTGTTGGGTGCAGGGAGCATTTGCCAAAATAGAGGAGGTGCAGGAAGTAAAAGCCCCAACCTAACACACGGCCAATTAACTTGTGGCAGGCCCGGCTAGATTTTTTTTCCTGTTTTTTAAGTTGGGCCGGATCAAATGGGTGGCACTGACCCGTTTTGAGCGTCTCAACTTCTAGTTATAGTTTCTACCTTTCTATTCGTAATTACGGGGAAAGCCCCACACCCGTTACACGATTGCACAGCTTCGAGTCCTGGGCACATAGAATAGTGAGTTGCTGCAGTGATTAGTGATTGAGATGATGGAGAGAGACAACGGTGATAGTTAAGGCAGGTAATTAATTACTATTGCATATTCAACTTCGTCGTTTCGTTGATTTTATCCTTCACGACAACATCATTGGGTAGATGAAAGTGAAACTCTGTTGATTTTTTCTGCAGTGGAAATGTTTAATAGGTTAAGCAGGCGTTGTTTCTGCACCCTTGCGCCACGACCATGGCTTTTCGTGGGGTTGGGCAATCCTGGTGACAAGTACAAAGGAACTCGCCACAATGTACCTTTTTTCCTTTTTTTTTTTCTGCTTCTGCTTCTACAGCTTTGTTAGGAGTTTGCTTCGGCGGTTATAAGTTTTACTTCTCAATCGTAAACTGCATAGGAAGTGTTCTGCAGTGTTACGGGGGCATAATCAGCATCTGATTTAGCATTTCTTGATGAATTTCTAAAATATGTTTTTGTCTAAATCAGGTGGGTTTTGAGATGATTGATGCATTTGCTGAGTCGCAGGGGATTCCTATGAGCACTGCCCATTCCAAGGCCATTTTTGGTAAAGGTTTGCCCGCTGCCTTGCTTAGATATTTTGTATTTTCTGTTTTTCTCTCGATGTTTGTTACAATTCATGAATTTTTACACAAGTTGGTTTGTTGCAGGTTTTGTTGGTGAAGTTCCTGTTTTCCTTGCAAAGCCTCAGACTTACATGAATCTGAGTGGTGAATCAGTAAGGAAATAGGATGTGCTGATGTTTCTTTTTTCTCTTAACCAAGTGGTTATTTACTTTAGAACTGTACAAGTTGTGCTGTCTGTAGCTTTTGCCACTCCCAAAAATTTATTAAGCCCGAGTTCCTTTGATTGCTTAAGCTAATAATCTACTTTGAAGGGTAGCTTTTCTGATCTGGAAATTGAAATTTATTCTTATTGGTTGTCATTGTTGTGAAGTTAAATGTACTATCGATAATTGTAAACGGTTAAAAGATTGAAAGTATGTAAGTTTAATGTACATCAATCCCTGTATTTAACTTATTAACTCCCGAACTAGTCAATATCCTTACCTGTATCAACTAACCATCCCTTTCTCATAATCCTAACAGGTTGATGTTTAGGTTTCATAGAAACCTTGTTCTTATTATCACTTTATGTCATTCATGACTCTTCATTTTACTGCAGACAGGACCACTGGCTGCTTATTATAAGCTACCTCTTAATCAGGTGCTTGTGGTTAGTTATTCCATATCCCACACCTTTTCTTTTAAGTATCTAATCAGTGACAGGTATGCTATTCTGTATTTAATCATCTATTTTTGGTTGTAGTTCCATGATGACATGACCTTGCCATGTGGGGTGCTTCGTCTTCACGACAAAGGTGGTCATGGATGCCACAAAGGGTACAATACTAAATGATAATTGTGAAGCAAAATTAATATTATCTCCATCCTTAAGTTTTTTTGAAATTGACCTCAAGAAACTTGTTACTAATTCAAGTACCTACTGCTCTAGAGATATTATGGTGTTTATTATGCATCATTAATTATGTAATTCACTGATTTCAGAATCCAATATTTATCTATGTTGAAATTAACATGTATATGTTATTGGAATCATAATCAAATTGCCATCACTTTGGAAGTCAATTCTGCATTTTGTTCTAACAAAAAAATAGATGGTGTAAAGCCAAATTAGATAACTTTGTAGTGCAGACAGCCTATACTTTACTGTGAATGGCTATGCAATTTCATAAAACAATTTGAATATCTCAAGAGTCCTGATTAGGTTGCATCTGTGGTATGAGGGGCAAAATACCCATTACCTATAAATAAACATTTCCCCCTCGATAGGAACTCGATATAGATTGAAAAAGAGAAAAGAACTGACACCTATATATTGAAGGTTTCTCTTACAACCCCAGAGGAGGAATCCTCTGTTATAGAAAACAAATGACATTAATGGAGTGAGATCCTTAGAAGATGGCAAATAGGAATTAGAACAAAATAAAAATGTCAACACCCAGTGACTGAGAAATGACAAGTTCCTCTTCTCAGACTAACAACATAACACGACCCTTCATAAATTATCTCCTTCCCTCATCCCCTTATTAGTATGCACATCAAGGTAAACAATCATTCTGTCTCCATGCTTGATTTTTGGCTTCCCGCATTCTGTCCTGCATGCGACCTTTCCATTTTGTTATTCCTCTTTCTTCTCCTCCCACTCCCTTTCTTGTCATGTTTTTCCTTTTCCTCTCATATACCCCAAGGCCTTGATTTCTCAGGTCCATGTTCCTTTCATTCACTTCCTTACCCCTCCTACATACTTGCGTAATGTGCCTATATCTTACATATTACAGTCCTAATGGTTCATCTTTTTCATTTATTCTTTCATGCAACTTTGTTTAGTTTTTCACAATCAAAGACATCTTGTGCTTGTACAACTGAGCATTTTGATAATAATACATTTTGGATGTTGCCTAATCAAGCATTTTGCAGTCCTTGTTCTCTTCTAAATCTGTTTGTTTCTCAGCAATGTTAACTTGTTATCCAAGTTTCCATTATTTTCTTATTGAGGTTGTTTCCTTAAGTATTACTATTTAGCTTGTGCCTTTTTTCATTCTCATCCTTCGTACGAAATTAGTGTAAAACCTTTTTAACTAGGCTATCTTATTTACAGTTCGGTGTAGTCAAGAAAGAAGAAAAATCAGTTACTAATGAGTCAATCGTGAAAATGACTTATTCACGGCATTAGTTTGGATGTTGAGATAGCAGTTGACACTGTTTTTTTTTTGTTTATGACAGCTAGGGTTGTTTTGTTAGTGTTACTTACAGCTTGGTATTTTGTTCCCTGACCTTTCTTCTTCACACCAGCCTGCTGTAAGTTTTGTGCCCGTACCTAAATTCTCAAAGGTGCGTTCCAGTTCATCTGGAATTAAAAGACAATTTGTCATGTCATTTGTTGTTGCTATCCAATTGCTTATTGAAACTATGGAAAATGTCTTCTTTGTCCATTTAATGTATTGAAACTAATGACTGCAATGCAAGGTTAGATTGTTTCAATTCTATTCCTGTTTTGTGTTTTAATATGCAAGCTTCAATGCACCCATTAGGTGTTATCCTCGACACTAATTGTGGTTATTTTGGAAGCTAAATGGTAGGAAAATGCATATCAGTGAGAAAATATTTTATATCAAGAACTCTGTTACTCGAAGAAACTTCTACCTGCTCTAAAGTAGTGTCTGAATAACTTTTCAGCAAATGAACAGTCTATTAGTACTTTGTATGAAAGCCTAATCATATAGTTTTCTTTATCCTTCGTAGTGGATATAGCTTCACCATTGTTCATTGCATTTTCACTTGTCAAGTCAAGGGGCCATATGTTGTCGTATCTGTAATGGTTCATGGTTTTTTTGTAAAAAGGAAAATAGTTTTTATGACGTAGCTTAATTAAAGAAGCAGGTGTTATAATTCAATAGTATTGTTTGAAGGATGAGTGGTGTTGGAAATTGAGTTCTTGAAATCTTTTCAGCTCTGATTTTTTCTTGTTGAGTGCTTCTTGACTCAAGTAATAGTGTACTCATCGTGTACTTCCTCCTCACTTCTTACCGACAGGCTGAAGAGTGTGATCTATCACTTCAGAGGAAATAGAGAATTTCCTAGGCTGAGAATTGGTTGGTGCTTCTGTTGTAAATCCTTTATTCTTTACCTAGTTCAGTTTATTACTGTCTTTTTTATTTTCAATTTGCTTTGTCGATAGGGATTGGAAGTCCTCCTGGGCAAATGGATCCTAAAGCATTTTTGCTTCAGAAGTTTAATTTAACAGCTAGACAACGAGTAAGTTCTTAGTGAACTGCTAAATGCACTTTTGGTTTCTCATGTAATGAACATTTCAGTTTGGTTCCCATGGTTCAAATTGCAATGGTGCTCCTCATGTTTTCTACTAAGTACACAACTTGAATCAAATTATCAATTTCAGTGGCGGTTGAAATAGAACGGGAAAATAATGATTTGACATTGTAATGTGGTGCCAAGAGGGGATGGCCTGGTTGCAGTACGGGGTGTGACCGTTAATGCAATGTCATAAAAACATGTTAATAGTTCCCATTGCGTGGCTTTATAAAAATGAATGTACTGATCCTGAAAATTTGAAGGCAAAATTTTTACCACGGAGCCCTAGTTGTTAGAAACATGTGATGTGTGTACAGGTAGTAGCACTACCCTGAGTCACACTACCCCATTTCTATACTATAGCAGATTTGTTGTGGTAATCATGTGGAAATTGCTTTTGCATACTTTTCACATCGTGGTATATGCACCGTATTAAAACGAGCCAAGTTACAAAAATCTTCATCTCAATGTTACTGGATTTTCCCGTTGAACAGATTGACGAGGCTTTGCAAGAGGGAGTTGATGCTTTGAAGCTCCTTTTATTTAAAGGTTTAGCAGAGAGTGCAAAAAGATTCAACAAAGAACAAAAGTATAAGCACTTGAGAGTGCAAAACTTACCAGTATGATAGGATTCTATTTTTCTCGTTAGACTGCAATACATGTGTACAACTTAATGATTGAAAATTGCCTGAATTTTGTAAACATTCCATATATATATTATAACTTTTTCCATCTTGATTTGCTTTATTTTGGATATTGTCTCTGTAATATGCAAACTCAAAAGTATGGTAAACTGTGTATACTGGTTGGACTTTGATGAAAGGGGCTTCTCTCAGAGTGGCATGATGGAAAATGTTTTTGTTAATTGTAATCGGAGACGCGCTATGAATAATCATATGGAGTAGGTAGGGAAATTTGACATAAACAGGTCAAAAATGAGTTTTTTTGTTTGAATTTTTTTCAATACATCTTTCATAAATTAGTTATATATACGTTAAACTTGGAAAAAATGATTTTGTTATTAATGTCGAAAAGGTTTATCTAAAAGCGTTAAAAAAATAAATTTTGAAAATCCAACCTACAGATATTCGACTTGGTTGTACCTAGAAAAATGAAGATTATGAACCTAACTTCTACTTCCTGTCCACTAGCTACCTATGTGGCTTGATATATATATATATATATATATATATATATATATATATATATATATATATATATATATATATATATATATATATTTTTATATATTTTTTTTTGTATTCTGGTTTATTTTTTTAATATT
>Ga0123342_1010480_pt1 | contig 10593 bp, 6 predicted proteins | sample Turbeawhitnodule_FD_89960 | JGI IMG/M metagenome (GOLD analysis project Ga0123342, IMG submission 89960) | Root nodule microbial communities of legume samples collected from Mexico - Turtle bean Mexico white nodule | ecosystem: Host-associated > Plants > Roots > Nodule | place: Mexico: Nepantla... | reverse complement strand
CAAAAATCAGCTTCGCAGAATTGATATGTATATGGCAGCAAGCATACCAAGCCATAACATCCGCAAATTATGCAGCAGAAATCAGAATTTGCAAACATAGACTGATAACCCTTCTATTATGCAACAAACCAATTGAACCACCTGCAGGATCATTTATCTAAAGCAAATGGTCGTGCCAGACATTGTTGCAACAATGGTGATCCACAATGTTCGTTGTTTTTCAACCTATTTAAATGATAATCAAGGTTTTTGACTATTGAGTCTAAAATGACTATTTTTATCATATGATTGTATAATAAAATTGTTGGCCTTTCTTATTAAAAAAATTTAAAAAAATTTATAATTTTAAGTAAGGCGATAATAATTTATTTTGATCCCACGGAGTGATAATAATTTATTTTGATCGCACGGAGTGATAATAATTTATTTGATCGCACAAAGCGATAATAATTTATTTTGATCGCACACTAATGGAGAGAATAAGCTTTGGAGAAAGAATATGGAATTCTCTTAAAAAAAAATTAATTTTCTATGCTAAAATAAAAAAAATGAAATTATGTAATTTTTTTATATTTAATAAGTGTTAAAATTAAATATTATATGTAAATATTTTCATAAGAAATTTTAAATTTTCTAACGAATTAATTAAAGAAATATTTTTAAAATGTACATAATATTTCTAAAATATTTCTGATCGCACATGATGATAACAATTTTGATCAGAACGAAAATAATTATGATCGGGACAATAAATGTCTAATTGTACAGGACGACAATAATAACGATTTTGATCGCACGGTGCCATAATAATCGCACGAGCGATAATAATTTTGAGCAAGGCCTTAATAATTGATTCTGATCGCACTGAACGATAATAATTTATTTTAATCGCACGAGACAATAATAATTTATTTTGGTCGTATGGAACAATAATAATTTATTTTGGTCGTATGGAACGATAATAATTTATTTTGGTCGCACGGGACCATAATAATTTATTTTGGTCGCACGGGACCATAATAATTTATTTTGGTCACACGACGACCATAATAATTTATTTTGGTCGCACGACGACCATAATAATTTATTTTGGTCGCTCGAGCGATAGCAATTTTGATTGCACTGGCGATAACAATTCTGGTCCAATGTTTGTTGTTTTTAGAATAAAATTCAACAAATTTGAATGATGATCATGACGTTTGACTATCAAGTCTAAAATGAATATTTTACCGAAAATTTGTAAAAATATGTTATATATAATTATAAGTTTTAATTATTTTTAAAATACTAACGAGTAATAAATCATTGTTCAATTTAAAATATTTCTTAAACATAAATGTTCACAAAAGTTCAATTACTATATTATATAAGAAATTCATATATTTTTCCTTAAAACCATACCATATAAATATAAATATTGTCTAAGAAAAATAATAAAGTTTACCTATAGACAGGGTAAATTAGAAGGGAGAAGATGGAAGGGATTGAGAAGAGAGGAAATAAGAAAAGATAGAAAGAGCTTCTTGTGGTGCAAAAATAGGAACTTGGTGGTCAACACCTTTAATGGTGGCAACTTCATACCCCTCCACCCACCCTCCTACTTGTCTTCCTTCAAACCGAGCTCTCCACTCTTTCCTTACATTCAATTTTATCTCTTGTAAGCCGTATCTTGATAACAGTGGAACTTTGCCATCAGTGTCTCCACTGCAAGCACAAATATTATAATTAAAATACATTTAAAACAAAATTTTCTCAAACTTTTTCAAGTACTATACTTTAATTATGTAAGTAAATATACCTATATATCCAAATGCGTAAACAGACACCTAAGAGCTTCTAAATCACTGGCAAAACTGTGTTTCTTGAATCATTCCATTTTTTAATTACAGTGCTTCATCACACAAATATTATTATTACTGGATTAGTTAATTTAATTAGTTAAATAGCAGTGATATATATATATATATATATGAGAAGAAGTACCTGCAAATGGTGTAAGGATAAGTATGACTACTCATATTGGCATGAATAGCCCTCTGCACATCCTTATTATTGAAATACTTTACACGTGAATAACTCCACATGGATGGATCGTATCCCGATAATGCCAGCTTACTTCAAAGTTCCTAAAATACAGAATAAAAAAATATTTTGATCGCACGGAGTGATAATAATTTATTTTGATCGTACGAAGCGATAATAATTTATTTTGGTACGAGACTTGTGAAAGAACGTCAGGGAGAGAAGTAACAGCAACAACAATAGGGCACTTGTGAAAGGTAATTGTGGAATGACATAAGGGAGAGAATAAGCTTTGGTGATAGAATATGAAATTCTCTTAAAAAATAATTAATTTTCTATGCTAAAATAAAAAAAATGAGATTATGTAATTTTTTATATTTAATAAGTGTTAAAATTAAATATTATATGTAAATATTTTCATAAAAACTCCTAAATTTTGTAACGAATCAATTAAAGAATTATTTTTGAAATGTACATAATATTTCTAAAACATTTCTGATCGCACATGACCATAACAATTTTTATCGGAACGATAATAATTATGATCGTACGGGACAATAAAAGTTCTGATGGTATAGGACAACAATAATTTATTTTTTGATCGCAGAGAGATAAGATTCTGATCGCGCGCACGGTGCCATAATAACAATTTTGATCGCATGAGCGAGAAAAATTTTGAGCAAGGCGATAATAAGTGATTCGATTTTGATCGCACGGAGCGATAATAATTTATTTTGGTCGCACGGTACCATAATAATTTATTTCGGTCGCACGACGAGCATAATAAGTTATTTTGGTCGCTCGAGTGATACCAATTTTGATCACACTGACGATAACAATTTTGGTCCAATGTTTGTTGTTTTCAGAATAAAATTCAACAAATTTAAATGATGAGAAGACTTTTGACTATCAAGTCTAAAATACTATTTTACCGAAAATTTGTGAAAATATGTTATATATAATTATAAGTTTTAATTATTTTTGAAATACTAACGAGTAATAAATCATTTTTCAATTTAAAATATTTTTAAAACAGGGTAAATTAGAAGGGAAGATGGAAGGGATTGAGAAGAGAGAAAATGGGAAAAGATAGAAAGAGCTTCTTGTGGTGCAAAAATAGGAACTTGGTGGCCAGCACCTCTAATGGTGTTAAAAGTAAGACCACCTTCATACTCCTCCACCCACCCTCCTACTTGTCTTCCTTCAAACCAAGCTCTCCATTCTTTCGTTACATTCAATTTTATCTCTTGTAAGCCGTATCTTGTTGATAATAGTGAAACTTTGCCATCAGTGTCTCCACTGCAAGCACAAATATTACAATTAAAATACATTCAAAACAAAAAAATTTCAAACTTTTTCAAGTACTATACTTTAATTATGTAAGTTAATATACCTATACATCCAAATGCGTAAACAGCACCTAAGAGCTTCTGAATCACTGGCAAAATTGTGCTTCTTGGATCATTCCATTTTTTAATTATAGTGCTTCATCACACAAATATTATTACTGGATTAGTTAATTTAACTATATATATATATATATATATATATATATATATATAAAAAAATAAATATCTGTAAAGGGTGTAAGGATAGGTATGACTACTTGGCATGAATAGCCCTCTGCACATTCTTATTATTGAAATACTTTTCCACCTGAAGTTCCTAAAATACATAACAACAAAATATTTTGATCGCACGGAGTGATAATAATTTATTTTGATTGCATGGAGCGATAATAATTTATTTTGATTGCACGCAACGCTAATAATTTATTTTGATCGCACGGAACGATAATAATTTATTTTGGTACGAGACTTGTGAAAGAACGTCACGAAGAAAAGTAACATCAACAATCACCTTTGAAAGGCAATTGTGGAAGGGCAGGCAATTGTGGAAGGCCTAAGGGAGGGAATAAGCTTTGGTGATAGAATATGAAATTCTCTTAAAAAAATAATTAATTTTCTATGCTAAAATAAAAAAAATGAGATTATGTAATTTTTTATATTTAATAATTGTTAAAATTAAATATAAGAACTTCTAAATTTTGTAACTAATCAATTAAATAAATATTTTTGAAATGTACATAATATTCCTATAATACTAAAACATTTCTTATCGTACATGACGATAACAATTTTTATTGGAACGATAATAATTATGATCGTACGGGATAATAAAAGTTCTGATTGTACAGGACAACAATAATTTATTTTTTGATTGCACAGAGAGATAACGATTCTGATCGCACGGTACCATAATAACAATTTTGATCGCACGAGCGATAACAATTTTGAACAAGGTGATAATAATTGATTCTGAGCGCACGGAGCGATAATAATTTATTTTGGTCGCACGATGACCATAATAATTTATTTTGGTCGCCCGAGCTATAACAATTTTGATTGCACTGACGATAACAATTTTAGTCCAATGTTTGTTGTTTTCATAATAAAATTCCACAAATTTAAATGATGATGAAGACTTTTGACTTATCAAGTCTAAAATGACTATTTTTATCTAGTCTTCAATTTTTGATTTTCATATTCTGTAAGTTTTTTTAGATTCTAAAAAATTAATATAAATTCAAGTTAAGCTTACCCTAAGACAGAGATTGGTGGCAGAGAAATGGCGTAACCAGTGCAAAGACACAGTGAAGTGGCGGGCAAAATCTTATATAAAACTTTAGTATGGGAGTGAGCCTTTTTCTGTTAGGTGAGTGAGCCTTTTTATTTCCTTGATATTTTAGGTAGGTAGGCTTTTTTTTTTGCTTTGGTATTTTAGGTGGTCGGCCTTAAATGGTGAGATGTTGTTGGATTTTAGACTCATGGATTCATCTTCTAAACACATTATTCTGTAAATTTCCTTGTCTTTTGCTTCTTCTCACTTTTCTATGTCTTTTCTCATGTGCATGATTATTTTTTAGTGTATGCATTATTAATAAAAATGTAAATCAATATCATATCGTAACACAAAAAGTATGATGCAAACAAAAAATATAATAATATTATTAAATAAATAAATAAAATATATATTTTTTTAAAAATGTCATTATCTTTGTTTTTGAACGACCAAATTTTGTTTCTAAAAAGAGAAAAACATGGTAAGGGGTGAATTAGGAAGTTGTTAATATTTTAGTGAAAGAAAATAGATAATTGAAAATTAAGGTTGAGTGAGAAAATGATCTGAAAAATAAAATAAATTAACGTGTTCCAAAGAATGAGGTTGAATTTGAATTTGGGAACTTAGTCACACCAAATAGTTAGTTACCAAAATAATTAAGTAATCTACAAATACGATGAGCACTACAAATCTTATGCCTTGCACAAAATAAATAATTATAAACGTCAAAGATGATTTTTGTAAAACGATAAATTTGTCCCAATGAAAGATGCACTTATCCAATGTTTTTATGTTATTTTTTATATTAGATTACATACGCGTATTCTCATACAAGTTTCTAAAATTTATTTAGGTATAATGTCAAAATGGGTGCTAAATACCAAAACCAATGGGTGAATTGAAAAGGCACACACGTTAAGAGAAAAGGAAAGCTAGTGGTGTATAAATAAAATCGAGGGCTAGAAATAGGAAACTCTTGCCCAGCCAAAAAACCCAGGTTTTCTATAAAAGATTGTGGGATAGTATAAAACGGGTGTGAAATAGCAAAATAGTTGGGCTAGGCCGAGGAGCCCATGCCTTTTAGGGTTTATAGTGCCGACATAAAGTCAAAGGCTGTAAATAGTAACCATTGGGCTAGCATAATTGCCCACGTATTCTAGTGAAAGTGGTGTGCATATTAAAACAGGGTGGAAAATAGCATAACTGCTGGGAGCCGAATATGCCTAAGCTTTTTAGCCAATTTGGTGCCAATTTAGCCAATTATTCTGTAAATTTCCTTGTCTTTTGCTTCTTCTCACTTTTCTATGTCTTTTCTCATGTGCATGTTATTGACATAATATAGATTACATGGAGTAGTGTCACTATGCCAAAATTATGCTATTGACATAATTGAAAAGTTGAACCAAAACTAGTAGAGCTCATAATTTATAAATTCTTTTACAAAATATCAAAATTTAAATAAATTTATAAATATTACTACATAGATAGATAATAAAACACTAACATTATAGTCCAACATATATTTATATTATAAGAATGTTTACCAACATTTTATTTTGAGAATGTTAATTGTTATTTAGATTTTACTTTCAGCTAATCAATCTCTAGAACAATTTCACTCATCTCATTTAGTTTGCTTATAAAATATATATTCAATAAAAAAATATTTCTTTTGCATGATTATTTTTTAGTGTATGCATGTAAATCAATATCATATTCTAACACAAAAAGTGTGATGCAAACAGAAAATGATAATAATATTATTAAATAAATAAATAAAATATTTTAAAAAAAAATTGTCATTACCTTTGTTTTTGAACGACCATATTTTGTTTCTAAAAAGAGAAAAACTTGGTAAGAGATGAATTAGGGAGTTGTTAATATAATAGATAATTGAAAATTATGGTTGAATGGGAAAATGATCTGAAAAATATCTACACCACCTTTTCTAAAAAACTTTGGGCCAGTTCGACTGTAATCTGATTGTGCATAATCTAACCCATAAATTCTTCACCAGTCATCTTTACGTCCAATTTTAACAAGTGAGAAAAAAACAAAAGTAATGACTAAAACATGTTATGATGGAATAAAAAAAAGTGATGGTGTAAAAAAATCAAAACATTGGTTAATGAGCACCTAACAACAATGAAACCTAAATAAAATTACTTCATGTAATAAAAAAACGGTTATGTGAAAGGATGAGAAAGTTTCCAGTGCAATGAAAATTGTAAATTATTACATGTGAATGTGTGTTTAGAATAAAAATTTATTAAAGAAAAGTGATTATTGTCAGTCACCATCCGTTTTCATAAAATCTTTTCTTCTCATATTTGGATTCTGGAAAAACTTGATTGAATTTTTTCTCTTCATTTTTTGAGTCTGCAAAAAGTTCACTCATCCCATGCTCAAAAAGCATAATAGAATAATTTAACCAATAAGAATTTTTTAAATAAGTTTGTTTCTCTTTTAATTATTTATGAAGGATGTGGACATAATAGGATAATAGGTTAGGTAAAGTAAAAGTTAGGTTTAAGTCATTCTCTCACTAAAGTACGTTTACTTTGATCATATTGCATTGCCAAACTCTATTTCACAATTCTACATATTTATGAGTGTCATGTGTCTAACAAATAACTTCTCACGGGTTTCCCACACTATGCACTATTTATTGTTCCAATCCAACTACATCCATACATTTATATTGTTGTCTTTGCCATTCAATATAAATATGTAGTACCTCACACTTCACAATCAAAGCAAAAAGCAAAGTCACTACTTTAATAAGTTTTTTTTTTCAATTCCTAGATTAAAAAGATGGAAAGAAACATTAGCGACACTACTAAAATTAAACAATTATGCCATATTCATAATCCATCATATATTTTTAATATTGTGTTTTTTTTATAATTTATATAAAAATATTGTCTTTTTTCAAATGTTAAAATTAGAGGTAGATTCAACAACGTGAATGCTTTACATAAAAAAAATACAATGATGAAGATGAAAAAGAAATAAAGAATGAAGGGGAGAGAAGAATAAATGATAAAAGGGGAAATAAGAAATTTTGTACATTTTACTTAAGTTTAAAGAAGGTAGGGGAAGAAGAAAATAAGTGTATTTTACTAAAATTTGAAAAGGGATAAAAATTACAATTTTTTTTTTAAGAAGAACATTAAGAAGATGAATAAGTAAGAAGAAAGTAAAAAAAAATAAAAAGTAGAAGATTTGGGGTAGCTAACTTAAATATAAAAAAGAACAACAATGGAGCAAAGCTGAAAATGAGAACTATGAAAATTAGAACTGAAGTAGAAGGTGTGCCAATAATAATAAAGAAGTTTGAATTTATAATCCTACATCAACTATTTAAAGGTAAACAACTAGATCAACTAGATCAATTGGAAATGCTTTTAAAAACTTCAAATTATAAAAAAAAAAGTAAAAATTTAAAGTTGAAAGAAGTAAAACTTCTAAAAAAATTCTTAATGATTTAAAAATTGTGAACGAAAGTGATTCGAATTTGAGATGTTTGTAAGAAATACAACATTTTAATGATAGTTAGATTAGGTAGGGAGTTGGAAGAAAGTGTGATAATATAGAATAATGGTAATGAGTGAGGAATGTTAATGTTTTATTATCTATCTATATTTATAATTTATTTAAATTTTGATATTTTGTAAATTAGTTTATAAAGTTAAAAGTTAGGAAGGTAGAAGAAAAGTGGTTAGGTCAAGAAAGACATAGAGAAAATGTTTGAAATATGAAGATGGAGTCTTTGATTGATTAGTTTCATGTATGTTGCAAAGATGCACATGGGTCCACAAAATTGATATTTATTGTTTTCTTATATATTCAGTGATAAGGTGGAAAAAAGTTATCATGACATTTTTTTAGTTTCATGTTTCTTATTAAAGATTCCAATTATTCTTCCAAATTTAATACCAACATTTCATTGGAAATCTCGTTATCTTTGAGAAAAGTTCTAACTATACACAAGTACGTGGGTCCTTTCTATATATATTAGGCTTTAGTCGGAGAACTTCATTTCTCTCTTTCTTTCACATGTTTTGTTTTTTTAATTCCACCATTTTAACCACTTTCATTTGTCAAAATGTAACTTGTTGCCTAACTTATTTATCTTCAACTAATACCAATTCTGAGAACTCAAACTAAAAGTTTTAATATAACATATTTAAAATGATCTTATACCAATCAGGTAAGATAATACGTAAAAACAAGTTTAAACTTACACTAACAATTGATTAATAAAATAATAATAATGAATTAAAATTATTCAATACTAAAATTAATAAAATTATTCAATAATAATAATAATAGTATTAACAAAACAAAACTTTATTAAAGTAGTGACTTTGCTTTTTCTTTGGTTGGAATAGTGAGGTACTAAATATTTACATTGACAAAGCCAACTCTAAACCTATTAAGTTTGTGAGTAAAGTATAATAATAATAATTTTTATATAATTTCAAATAATAATAATATCCATCACATGTTAATAAAATTCTCAAAGAATTTTATAAGCTAATTAAGTATATTAATATAAAAATAATTAAAAAATAAATTGTTAGAAAAATAATATATACTTCAAATTTCGAACTCAATTCCTTATTAGGTACAATAACATTATTTTAGTATTTTATTTTTTATTTTTATCTAAATTTTAGTGATAGAATATGGAATTCTTTTAAATAAAAAACTAATTTATTATGGTAAAGCAAAAAATTGAGATTATATATATTTTTATATTTAATAAGTATTAAAATTAAATATTATGTGTAAATATCTTAAAAAAATAATTTTTGAATTTTATAATGAATGAATTAAGGAGATATTTATGTTATTGGTACGAGAGGAGAAAAATAGTTAACAATTATACTTTTGAAACGCACATAATATTCTGAACATTTGAAATTTGAAAAGGAAATTAACAGATATTAAAGGAAATTAACACCCCTACCCCAATTTCTTTGCCATTTGAAAATGATAATTTTTCTCATTTTTCTTACCAAAAAACAGAGAGATATGGAAGAATAGAAGGAAAAGAAAAGATCCAAAAATGAATAATGCAATGAAATGGGAGGTTAATGCTTGTTCATAGAAGACAGTAAGATACTAAGTGTGAGACTTTCTTTTTATTCTCATAAACTTTGTCTAACCTTAATCTTATAATTATTTAGAAAAATAACTTTATAGGATGTAATAATTTAGAAAAATGAGTATTTACAAAAACATATTTTAAGTAATAGTTGTTTAAAAAATATGCAAATATTTTTTTTTAACAAAATGAACATTTATAAATTTTTAAATATAAATATTTGAATAATATTTGAAATATAAAAATTTGCCTTGATAAATAAAAATATATATTAATAATTTAAAATTTGTGAATGAAAGGGCTTGGAAATTTAGATATTCTTTTCACATGTTTCTTTGTCTAACAAGTTTTTTCATTGGAAGATCAAAATATTAAAATTAAAATTTTCTAATGAATGATGACAACACTTATACTCTTTTTGACTCACATGAGAAGCTACTAGCAACACTTAACATGACTACATTTGTTTACTATAATTGATCAAACATTAACATCAACCTTAGAATTATTGTGCACAATGTCTAACCATTGTAACAATGTGTGCGCTGTCAACCAATATGTTGAAAACCAGCTTCATGTGATATATGAGAAAAGTATATGCTTTTTTTTTTACGGTCAAAGCAAAACAAAAATGAGATAATTACTTTACTAAATATTTATTTTTTACTCACTTGCTAAAATTAAAAGATGAGTTCTAGATTTCTTTATTGAATATTTTTTTTTGTGTGAAGAACTTTCATATTTATTATTATTTTTATTTTATTATTTATATTAAATGAGATGACGTCGTTCCATCATACAAATGTTTAAAATTTATTTAGGCATAATGCCAAAAT
>Ga0123342_1010479_pt1 | contig 10593 bp, 9 predicted proteins | sample Turbeawhitnodule_FD_89960 | JGI IMG/M metagenome (GOLD analysis project Ga0123342, IMG submission 89960) | Root nodule microbial communities of legume samples collected from Mexico - Turtle bean Mexico white nodule | ecosystem: Host-associated > Plants > Roots > Nodule | place: Mexico: Nepantla... | reverse complement strand
TTGTAATTGATGTGATATTTGAAAATATTTTTTTAATTTTTTAAAATGTATAAAATGTAAGTTTACAAATTTGATAAATAATAATTTTTTTTAAAAATTATTAAAGAATTTATTATAAAAAAATTTAAAATATATATTAGAATTAAAATAATTTAAAATAAAATATTAATATTAAATTAAATAAAAATATGTATTAATAATTAAAATTAATATTTTATTTATTATTTATTTTATTATAATATAAAAATTAATATTAATAATTAATAAAAAAATTATAAGTGTTATATATATATATATTAGAATATAGTTTACATATATAATTATATATAATTTATTAATTTAAAAAAAAAATAGTGTCACGTCATCTTTCTCCACAAATCTTCTCAAAAGAAAGAGAAAATTTTAAGGCATAAAAGTTGCATCGTTTTTCGGGATTTTACTCTTTTTTTTTTTGGTTTTTCCAACTTTCTGCGCTCTCCTCCTTTCTTTGTTTTTCCGCGCCGAGACACAAACAGGCCCTTAGGACAACGAGTCACGCCTTTAAGGTGGGAGATGCTTAAACCTGTCGACGTCTACACCTGGCGACGCCCACACCTGGCGAAGCCCAAAGCAGTCAATACACTAACTTTCCTCCTTGGAGCCCCTTAGTGGGTCCCACCGTAAGGACGGGTCGGTACACTTTACCTTGTGAAGTTATACCCGTATGAGACTTCTTACGTTCTCTTTCAGAGTGTCTTCTTTGTTTCTCTCAAGAGTTCTTAATCTCAGGGGGTTAAGTAGGCATAACCTCGAGATGTGCAAATATTCGTTATAACCTAAAGAGGTGAAAAATACTTGGTATAAACTAGTTGGTTAGTGGAAGGTATTAAGTAGTTGCTAAGGGGATTAGATATAGCCCAAATTTTGGTTAACCAAGATAAATTTTTTGTATTGATATATCTCATTAGTTTTATTGTTGTTTGTACTTTAATTCTTACTATCAAATGATATGTTAGATAGTCCTACTAAACGATCTATTAGACGATAGATAGTCTAATTAGTTTATCTCCTACTAAAATGGAGTCCAAGGTTTCATTCTAATCCCTTTAAAAACAATTGCACCTACATATAGGAGAGGTATGGGTGGACAATGAAAGGGCATGGACAATCAGGAAGGGACTACAATGAAGGTCTTCGTGCAGGGCGATTTAGAAGTGTTTTTGAATGAGAACACGATACAATCGGCGTGATATACTAAACACTACTTATTTTGCATAAGATATTATTGTCTCCTATAAATTACAATTATGTCCTTCCTTAGCCCCATGAGACCAAACACCACATGAATAAAACCTTGTATCACTATTCCTTCCTAAATTTTGACGATAAGTGCAAGTGGATGATTGAAACTGAAACACTATTACCGCACAATCTATGAGTGTAGCAATGAAACATTAACAATTAAACTGCAAAAGAAACAATGGAAGCCTTATGGGAAAGAAAAGAATTTCAACAACGGAAACAACACCCATGGAAACCTAATTTAAAGAGATAAAAATAACCTCACTCAAACTCTACCAACTACCAATAACTTATTGCTCATGTGACACAAAATCAATTTGTTTGATATGTCATTTTGTTACTAACAGTGTTATGATGAATTTAATAGAAGAGATAACATTGATATATTTAAAAAATCTAATTAAATTTTTTAAAATAGTGAAACAAAAATAAAATAACTTAATAATAATAATAAGATAAATTAGTATATTAAATCTTCTATTAAAATTTCATCAATTATTTGAATAAAATTATTTACCAAACACATTTAAAACTGAGTACTTATAGTAAAACGTCAAGAGTTCAAAATATCCTATCATGATAACATAAAATTTATGTGACAACATGTAATAATATTAAAGTTGTGAGCAACACTATCTTTTTCTATGATAAAAATACGTGTGTTTAGATTTAAAAAACAAAAGATCCAAAAACGAGATTTTTTCATTGGTGATAAGATTCTAAGAAGCATTCTTATGTAACTAATGATTTCGATAATTACCAACTAATCCCTTTCTTGACACCCAGCAATCCATTATTGCAGTATAAAAAGTCATGAACATAATGAGAAGTCGGTAATTAGATATACTTGGAGTCACATTTAAGGGCATATTTTATTTACACCAATAGAGGTCTAATAAAGGCCACAGTTGCGACCAATAATCCTCTACAACATCAATAGTTTTGTCTCTGCAATATAATTAATTATATATTCAAACCCGATGTGAAAAATGAAGTTGAAATAGCACAATTCATGGGGTCAAAGAATATGATGTGTACTCCATGACAAAACCAACTAGGAGTAGATCTTCCAAGTAAAGCCAATATTTTCCAGCACTTTTCTTGGGTGACATCTGATTCTACCCCACCATAACAAGTCCAATTCAATTCTCACCCTCACTTTTATATAAAAGGTTTCAATGGGTGGTCGACATTTCATTAATGCAACCTTAGTGGATTCCTTTAAATGTAATCATAATTCATTTCCTTCTTTCAATATCTCAAGGGCTGGTATGCTTAAACTTAAACTTGTAAAGGCAAATAGGACAAGGGAAGAACATGTATATTTTTTTTAAACGGTTTTATACTATAGCTAGGATTATCTTAAGGAGAATCTCGTAATTATTGAACTAAAAGTGGGGCCATCAAAATTGTGACTTTACTTTGGAATGTTGTATTCAAGATTATAACATTCGAATTAAATAATCTAGGATTTAGAACTAGGACAAGTGAATCCATGTGAAGATGGGTCCTCCAAGCAGCTACTATGCCTCTAGGATACCTTGAACGTTCTAGTTAAACATCTTTTAAAAAGGTTTGAGTAAAGAGAATAATATGATTGTAATACTCCTGCAACATGTTTCACATGCACCTCTTATTATTAACTAAAACCTATTATATTAAATTTAACCATTTATTGTATTAACAAGTCTCATTCATAAAATTTATAATTTTTAATGAATTTTAACAAAGAACAAAAAACATATTAAGAAATATGTTACTATAACCTCATCATTTATTAAATAATTTTTTGGTTTGCTTTAATAATCTTTCGAAAATCTTAATCGGGAAGAGGAAACTTTGACGGATACTAGTTGTTTTCTAGTTTGAAGAGAAAGAATGGCTCACGTGAACTTTTGCATAACTAAGTACTTAGGAATGTGTCGGATCTAACTTATGAAAAAAGTTTATAAACTTATTAAGGTGAAGGTGTAGGAAAGAAACCATAAACTACTATGAGACGATGCAGTTTTGTAAATTAAACTTTAATTAGCCAAACAGGATGTTATTTAAAGGTTCATAGCTCACTTTAATGGCTAAGATCAAGTTTATTCCTTACATAAATGCTGATGGAATAATGTCTACGGAACAAAAATCCGTATTTAATGTGGGAGCGTAGGTTTAATTTACATAAACATATTTATTTTTAAAATTTTAATTATTCTTTAAATTTTTTTATATTTATATTTTCAAATATTATTTTAGTCTCATTTTTATAATTATTATTGATTATTATTATACATACTATGACAATTATTCAGCAAGTGGGAATCAAAGCAAATCACTTGATAAATAACCAAAGAAACTTTAACCAATATACAAATCAAGTTTTGTTGTCATGTTATAATTAGTATTATATTTATTAGTATAATTATCAATATTAATATAATTAATAATATAAATATTATTAATATCATTCATATTATTAATTTTTTTTATTATTATTATTTATTATTATTAATGAATATTAGTTATGATTTTATAATTATTCATATTATAATAATATTTTTAATATTTTGTATATAATTATTATGATAATAGTTGGTAGGTAATAGAGATCCGTAAATAATAATTGGTAGGTAATATATATTCGTAGGTAATAGTTGGTAGGTAATAGAGATACATGAGTAATAGTTGGTAGGTAGTGGTGAATTTACCTACGGATTCATATTTGTGAGTAGTATCCGTAAGTAATGTTGAATTTACCTACGGATTCAAAAATGTGGATAATATCCGTAGGTAATGCTGAATTTACAAATGGATTCAGATCTGTGGGTAAAAATCCGTAGATAATACTCTCTTTTTTGTGGTCATGGGTCCTTGCTATGATGGGTCGGATTCCAGTTGTGCATCATGTTCCCTGATTAATAGGGAGGTATATAGGCATATTGGAATATCTGAAGAATATTTGCACCATATTTTGGTTAATCAGTTTGTAGCTGATTTGCCGGAGATACTTCTTGCATATTTTGGGATACGAGTTATGGCTCATTAAGAGCTATTATAACTGTCGTTACTGCCATTTATTGCATGTCTTGATGTTTCCTTTAACTCGGGTGGTCGGTTATCCCGGTCTAGGTTGACTCGTCCGGTACCGACAGGAACACTTTTCCCCAGGCTCGAAGAAGTTAATTTCTCAAGAGTCGTAGAATAACCGTTGGACTTCCCGAGGGGGGATGTGACTACTGGGCGCAATTAATATTTGTTAGAGATGTGACGTGTGCTTTTTCAAAAAGCCGTCGTTTGGCGGGCACCGTTCAATCGGAGAGATCTAACGGTTGGGAGCTAGTGACGTTTCATATGCCGAGTGGCACAAGCCATTAGATGAGTGTTGATCTAACGGTTCCGAGTAGGTCATACACCAATCTGTCTCCTCCTTGGTTTCCTATAAATAGAACCGCATTTGAACTAAGTGAGGTTTACTACTTTTTCATTGTGCTATAGAATTTGCCTAGTTTGCTCCGAGTGTCGAGTCTACAAGCTTGCTTTTCTTTTCTTTCTTCATCCACCGATCTTTCTGATATTATTTTTAGTGTAGAGTCTTCTGAGCCTTTTCGCACTGCATCTGGTGGCATGGGAGATGTGAGTGGCTCCGACCATATGGTCTACCCTGTGTCAAACTATCCGAGCTACGAGTGGGTTGATCCACGTGTCTTGGATGTCCCTACTTGCTTCAGTAGTCTAAACGCTTTTAGATGATTTTCTGTCTAAAGTGTCCATCTTAAAGCCCTATTCCCCCTCGTACGCAGTGGCAGCCGACAGTTGCACCCACATCAGCCGTGTTTGTCATGGTCAGGAAGACACTCCGCAAAATTTCTTTTTTGTATATAATACTTTTTTATTGATTTACACGTTACCCTTCTGTTTGACGAATTCGCGATGGGGGTCCTTCGGATCCTCAACGTTGCGCTGACCCAATTACATCATAATTCTTGGGCGGCTCTTCAAGCATTTAGAATCATTTGTGATATTTTTAAGCTACAACCCACTCCTCATTCTTTTTTTTATTTTATTATAACTCTCGCTGAGTACTCTAGTGAGTTGGCTGTCTTTGACAAGTCGATCAGGGAGTATTCGTTTTGCACCTTACACTTCATCGTATAAACACTTCAAAAAATTTGTGAAGCCGGACGACAAACCCTTTTTTTACGACGCGGAAGGGAAAACCAAATTTCCTTTTCATTGAACCCAATCCCTAACAAGATATGTCTCCTAGCCGAGGTCTTCGATAACTTCTTTGGACAAAGAATTTTTTGTGTGCTCGACCAGCTCCTAAGTAAGTTACCTACTCTGGAGTTGGTAGCTTTGTATGAGTCGTCCAAAAGGTGGACGAATTTTACTGGTATGTAAACTTTTTTTGTACATGGTTTTATTTATTATGTTGATGAGGTGTTTAATTCGTTTGTGTTTTGCAGCCATAGTGTCACGTGTAGATCCAGAGTCTGCCAATTATTTAAAACAATCGAGAAGGAAAGCGACCTCAAGAAAAATGAGCAGTTTTGAACTAATTGGAGCGGGAAACTTGGCCCCTCCAGTTGACGTGGTGCCTCCGAAGATAATTGTGCCTCCAGTGAATCCCAAGAAGAGAGGTTGGTCGACAAAATCTACACAACAAAGAGTTGAGGCATTGTCGTCTTCTCAACAGCCTACGATGCTCGGTCAGCACCTTCAACGTGCTCAAGGTGTCCAAGTTGCGATGACTTCAGAAGAGGAGAGCATCTTGGCAGTCGTCCTTGCAAAGGACCTAGTAGTGGAGTTGGCCGAGATTCATAGTTGTGCATTGGTGGCTGAACTCTAGGAGAAGAGTTGGAGAGGGACTCGGCCACCATGGTGGCAAAACCAAAGGTTGATCTGAACGAATCTTCCAATTCCCTCAAGACTACACTAGAAGCCATGGGGTCATGGGATGAAAAACTGTGCCAAGTCACCAAGAAGGCCAACGAGGCGAAGAATGAGGCGACTGCATGGAAGGTCAAGACTTAGATAGGAAAGGCCGCCCTTGCCAAACAAGAAGGCGAAGCCGCAAAGAGGGAGAAGACATTATCCACGGAGTTGGAGAATTTTCGATCCTTTATCTTGCCCATAAGTAAGAATTGTTTCTACCAGGGCCTCCGTCAGGAGGACTTTTTTCATGGAGTTCCTCTGGAAGATGACTGCTACGACATGAATAAGGATATCGTGGACGAAAATTTGTTTTCGGTCAGCGAAGATGAGGAGGATGATGCGAAGAACGCAGAAGGCCAAGGAGATAACCTCGGTGCCGCACGGATGGAAGTCGAACCCTCCGTAAAGAAGGTTATTCAACCTTTGTAACTGATACACTCAAAATGTTCATAGTATCTTGGTCCCGGGATGTGGGCACTGAAGAATTTTAATTTCTGCATATTTACCTTATGTTTGAACACTTTATATTTGTAATAGTTGCCTTTGCCGATAACATATTTAACTCCGATGACATTTGTTTCCTTTGCGATAATGTTTTGAACTTGGCGGTACGAGCCTCTTGCAATGTATCTTTAATAATTTGTAGCTAAACAACTCAATGCTTTCATCGAGAATATAATTGGTAACAGTTGATCGATCCTGTAGGTTTCCTCTAATAACTTGTAGTTATCGTTAAAAATAGTAAACGTCACATGTTAAGTTGAGGATTGATAGTAAAATAACTCAGTTGTCCTGTTGTAAAAACTTCATCCACCTAGTGAGTTCAAACAAGTTGGTCAAAATAAAGAATTATCAAATAAACACTGTTTGAATGTAGTTGATATGAGTCTCAAATGACTTTTATGACTACCGATCATATGGAGAATAAGCATGGCCGATTGATGCTATAATATAACTTAATGATGAACGTTAATTCATTGAAAGTGTTTCTTATATTCTGATCACCTGACATGATAATAAGCCTATCTGGCCGAGGAGTTATTCTTGATCAATTTAGTCGAAGTGATACTCCTATTTTGTTATGGTCGCACAAGGCGATAATATTGTATTTTGGTCGCGCGGGGCGATGATAATCTTGACTGGTCGAGGCTTCGACCTCATGAGTTCGGTTAAAGTGAAAACTCATGTTCTAATCGCGCGAGGCGATAACATTTTTCTGGTCGAGGATTCATCCTCGATGGGTTCGGTTGGATTGAAAACTCATGTTCTTATCACGCGGGGTGATAATATTTTTGTGGTCGCACGAGGCTATAATAATTTATTTTGGTCGAGACTTCGTTCTCGATAAATTCGATTGGAGTGAAAATTACTCCTATGATCGCACGGGACGAAAATATTTTTCTGGTCGCGAGGGGCAATAATAATTTATTATGGTCGAGGCTTCATCCTCCTCGGTTGGAGTGAAAACTCCTAATTTATTTTGGTTGCGCAGGGTGATAATATCTGTGTGGTTGGCAGCTAACAATGTGGTCGGTAGGAGTCGCTGGTTTTGGAGCAGCTGCCATTACCGAGTAATTCCTATTCAATAGTCCCTCCCAATTACTGACGAATTTGCCTTCATTTTTCCGAGCATCACTAGGCATTCGCCAAACCAAATACACTGTTTGGAAAGCCCTTGGAGTGACCTTCAAATTGTACCTCCTTGCCGCTCGCACCTAGCACGCTTCTTCCCTTATTCTGCTTTTGTCTCTAAGCTCGTTAATTAGGTCGAGGCTAACCGATAGGCTTTCTTGGTTGAGATCTCTAGATCTAGAATTTGTCGCCACAGAGAGGGTTCTCCAACTTCCACCAGGATCATAGCCTCTATTCCGTACGTTAGATTGTATGGAGTTTCTTGGGTAGTGGATTGTGGGGTACACATGTATTCCCATAAAACTTCAAGTAGCTCCTCGGTCCACTTATCCTTAGCGGTGTCGAGCCTCTTCTTCAATTTGTTAAGAATTACTTTATTGGTGGCTTCGGCTTGGTCATTAGTTTGAGGGTGTTCAACCGAGCTCGAAATATGCTTGATATCAAGCTTTTCATAAAATTCATCTAGTCCTCATTCAATGAACTGTGGGCCATTGTCGGTGATGATCACGTGTGGGATCCCGAAACAACACACAATATTTTTCTATACAAAATTTTGCACATTCCGGGTTGTGATGAATATCAAGGCTCGGCCTATATTCACTTGGTGAATTAGTCTATCCCGACAAGAAGAAATTTACATTACCCCTTATCTGGCGTAAAGGGCCCAATGATATCCATTCCCCATTTTACAAATGGCCATGGAGAGAGAATATAGTGAAGTTTCTCGGGCCTTTGATGGGATACACTATACACTATCGTACTCCTGACATTTAACACATTTTTGAACAAAGTCTGTGCAATCGCTCTGCATGGTCAGCCAATAATAGCATGCCTTTAATACATTCTGATGGAAGAGGGCCAAGCACAACCTTCCATGAAAGACAACCACAAGAGCGTCTAGGCCAAAGACAAGAGCGTCTAGGGCAAGAGCGTCTAGGACCAAGGAAAAAACGTCTAGGACAAGGACAAGAGCGTCTAGGACCAATCATAAGGTCCATGTCCAAGAGAGTGGAAGAAGATTTGGATCAAGCTACGGATGGAAGGGAGACATATTTATATATGTTCCAAGAAGGCCCATCAAGTGTAGCCTAGTTTTAATTGTGGTGCATATAACATAGCATTGTGAACCTTTGTTTAAATTCTGCAAATTATGATTAAGAAAGGATTAACCTAGATTAGCTATGGTTTTCTAGAACCTACCACTAATCTAGGATCGGCCATGTGAAGGTTAGGAGGCCATGTGCTCCATGTGCCTCCATGTGCTTCTCATTTGCATGTAATTTCAAGATTAAATTAATTATTGTTATGCTGCCAAACTTGAGCCATACTTTACTCCCTTGCCTAGAATCTAGGTCTTAATCTTCAATCCTTTAACCTTCCAAAGGGGCTGGCCGAACCTCCCTAAATTCCTACTCTTCATCACCTCCAAGGCAGCCACACCTCCTAGGAGGGCCTTGTTCCATCAACAAACCATAAAGCTTCCGCAAACCACCCAAAATTCACAAAAGAGAAGAGCTCAATGCCATCATTTGGTATCTAGAGCTATGGTCTTCAACAGATAAGTGTCTCTTTTCATTTTTCTGCTTGAGTTCTTCTTATTTACATCTTGTTCATCTTGTCAAGCTGTTTTTACGTTTTTAATATGATTTGAATGCTTTTCTATGCATTTCAATCAATAGTTTTTGTTCAAATTGTGCTTGAGCATCTTATTTCAATTTTGTGTAGGATTCTTGGTACATTGTGATGCTGTTTTTGATTTTTAGGTTGCTTGAGTCTTGATTGAAATTCTATTCGGTTCATATTAATGTGTTTGAGTCATTTTATTTTCTGAATCTATAAGTTTTGTCAAGTCATGTGATTCCAAAATTTGTCAACAAATCTTAGTAGTACTTTTCTAGAATTATTTGTTTCTTGTTTTGATTTGAGTGTTTAATCTGAATTCTGTTTTAATTTGATCCTTTGGTACATTTTTCTTTTTAGTTTGAGTTCATATTTGTGTGCTAGATCCACACAAATTCCATCACATTAATTCCATTGTGTTTTTGAAGTATATCTTTCTGTTTTGATTCCATATTTCAGAATCCTCTGTTTTCACAAATCTGTTTTGCCTGTTTTGCTTTATGAAAATTAAATACGTCATAAGAAAATTATGAGCCTCTGGATTTCAATAGTTTGAGGTGTTAGCACAAAAAGAAAAAAAGGATCAGTTGAAAAAACAAAATAGATAAATAAGATAAATCATACAAAAGAAGTGTGCATTCTGGCACTATACCTGACGATAATTGGACACTGTTTTTGGAAAAAATATTATAATTAATTGGCGCATGTGATTGGAGTGAAAGCAACGGCAATAGTTTGTTAAGAAACTGAATTGATTGTGTTTAAATTTTCAGAAACAAATACAAAATAGCCAGCTCAACATAGATCATTTAAGTCACACTTTCTGGACCACAACATTTTCGGTGGTGCTGTTTTGGTTTTTCAAATCAAATCTAGTGCCAATCTTTAGGTTCCTTTTGTGTGCCATCCTTTATTTGAGTGCCTATTTTTATTTGCTTGTCCAATTCATTCTGAACTCCTTCTATTTGTGTCACATTATTAAATCCAATTGCAGTGGTGCTGTTTTAAAATTTAAATTGTTTCTTGCTTTCTTTTCTTGACCTCTAAATTTGTTGGTGGATAAATATCAATTGGTGCTTGTTGAGTGGGATTTGACTTGAGGAGAGTCTAGCTTTACTTAATAGGTACTGTATTGAA
>Ga0123342_1010478_pt1 | contig 10594 bp, 9 predicted proteins | sample Turbeawhitnodule_FD_89960 | JGI IMG/M metagenome (GOLD analysis project Ga0123342, IMG submission 89960) | Root nodule microbial communities of legume samples collected from Mexico - Turtle bean Mexico white nodule | ecosystem: Host-associated > Plants > Roots > Nodule | place: Mexico: Nepantla... | reverse complement strand
TTTCACAACTTCAAAGTGACTTCCGGATTGTTTAATCCATAAGTCAAATTAAAACAGCAAATTGCATTCCGGATTACATAATCCATAAGTCATATTTAAAGTTCTAAAATGACTTCCGAATTATGTAATCCATAGTTCATTTTGTACCGGATTACACAATTCGGAAAAGTGAGTATGTTTGTTCCGGATCCGATTTACCTCCGGTTTAACTAATTCGGATCACTTTAATGTTGTCTTACGGATTGTAAAAACATTCTGGATTATAGGGGTGGATAACATGAAGTTCATTGCATGGATTATACAATCCGGTGATCTAGTGGATTAACCCAATCCGGGGAAATAAGTGTTTAAAGCACCGAAGACTTACCTTACAATGACAAACTGAGAATACGAGTCGTGAAAACCACCCACCACAGCAACGCTGTTGTCACCACCACCACGGTTACCACTGGCACTACCACCACAAGCACCACTATCACCACGACTACGACAGGCACCAAGCACCAAGGACCAAACACCTTCGTTTTCACTATGCGAAGAAAGGTAAAACAAATTTTCTATTTTTATCTTTTTTTACTAAAGGATAATTTTAGAATTTTAAAAGTGTATGAAGGTGGCTGAAGAAGGGATGGAGGTGCAGGAAGAAGCACTCTTTGGAATATGCTTTCCAGAGTTTAAAACCACAACTTCCGGATTCCCCAAAACCCAATTGTTTTCAAAACACATTTCTGAATGTGTATTTTGGAAGTCAATTTCTGGATGTCGAATTTTTTGTAACCCAATTTGCTCCATTACAACGAAACCAAGTAAAATAAATCTATCCTTTCATACCTTCTCAACATAGCCTAAGCTAAACTACTTCAAAACACCATCACCACCCCGTCACTGGACTTCTTCAGCTTCTAACCTTCAAGGACAAAATTAGCATTGGAATAACACTGGCACAGGAGAAGACCGTTCAAAATAAAATGCCATAAAGGCAAAATGTAATTCAAAACATGTGTGGGTGCATGTAGCAAATAAGGGAGGTGTAGGAAGCAAAAGTCTTCCTTAAGTGGTTAAAAAATAAACTAAATACACATTCTGAGAGAGGGAGAGAGATTACCGTTACTTATTAGTAGTAACGTTCTTGTTTATGCCAAAACTTTCACTACTTTGTTATTGTTTCTATCATCTCTATGTACATATTCTTCATTATCATTCATCATCATTTTTATTACAACAGTTACATTACATTACCCATATATATTGTTGTTATTATAATAACTATCGCAATTTTTTTATTATTGTTATTATTATTAGTATATTTGTACACTTTTTTTTATCATGATTTACATAAAATAAGATTATGTTGCTTCTATTCTATTATTCTATTATGTTGTTACATATAAATATATTTTTGTAATATAGCATGACCAACAAACTAGCTGGTGTTTACTTTCTTCATTTTTACTCTACTGTACTAAAAGAACTTAGTAATATGTTTTATTATTTAATTGTAGGTTCCTTTTAGTAAACTTATTTTTACAAATAAAAGGTTAAACAAAGATTATTATTATAGTAGTAAAAGAATTTGGGTCAAAGCACATGTGTTTGTATAATTTCAAAGGTCCTGTGACTCAACTCTCTATACATATCCAACTTGGTTACTCCAATGCTATCTCTGCTTAGCTAAACACAAATTTGATCATTACAAAGTTTTCAAGGTATAGCTCCATTACTCGTTTACAGGAATGCTCTAATAATCAGGGATGGCAGAAAAGCGGTATCCTTGAGCACCCCTCCATGCATAATATGCAATTCGAGTCTCATAAAAACCTGTATCCAGAAATTAAGGAAAATTATGTTTCCACCAAAAGATCCACGAGACAGATATCTTAATATGTGCATAGCCATGGTAGATACAAACTAAATTAATATTTATTATTGAAGAAGCATCTATGAGTGAACGAAGTGAGTGAGACATTTGAAGCTCTAGGACAAATAAAACAGGCTAAAAATTACAGCAAGAAACATCATTCCGTATATGATGGAAATAATCATTAATTCATAACTGTAAACATAATCATAGAGATGAAGATCACCTCTATCCATTCCATGCCCGTCTCATATTCTACTCCCATCAATGAAGCACACATTGAAGTGCTTTTTTAATAAGGAAATGTGTTACTATAGTATTAATGGCACGTTAATGTCTAGGTATGCTTCGTTGGTATTATATGCAATGATATTCTCATCAGGTGAGTATTGGTATGTCACATTTCTTCGAAACATTTTGAACTGATTCATTGTAAAGGCTTATCAACGCAAACGGCATAGTTTATGCAGTTTATGATTTGTGAATTATCTCTCAGCTAATCATGAAGTGCATCCACTATCCCCCGTTTCAACAATTTCAATTGAACATCGACAGAATTGGCATGGTTTGTGTGTTTCTGAGGGTAAAGACCAAATGCAGTTTAATACTTAACATACATAAAGCATATGACATTGAGAGAATTGAAGATACCTGGTAGAAAGCTAAGGACGCCAAGGGCTAAAAGACCATATGCTTGAGAACGTTCTCCCCCCATATGACCAGTGAAGATAAAGTATGAAAGAAAGAGAAGTGCTGTACCAAGGAATAACAGGAAGAGTGCAAGGACAATGGATTTCCAGGGAACTTTATCCAAGGCCTTCGGTGTATAATCAAAACGTGGGTCAAATGATCTATTAATAGCATCATCATTGTCATCTGTAGCAAGAGGGGAGTAACGAACACGTCTAGTAGCCATATCTTTCCAGAGCTATTTGATCCTAAACAAAAAAGGACCACATTAGATTGGGATCTGATGGGGAAACCAGAAACTTTAACACGACAAGGGATCAAAAGACTTGCAATCAATGTTCTGAAACTAGAGTATATCCTAAGGTGATCGGAAAGGAGATAGTAAGAGTTACTAGTATATAAAAAATTATATTAAATACATAACACAATTAATATCAGTAACTCCGAGAAACTATTATAAATATCAGCCACTTCACTGCACTGAAAAAAAATTAAAACAGGAGAGAAGAACAGAATCAGACAGGTGGAAGCACTCAACAAAATAAACAGAAAAGAGAAGAAGGAACAACCGCATAACAGAGGAACAGAGAACGCGAGCGGCGGCGGGCGGAGAGCGCGACGGCGGCTGAGCGCGATCAAGAACGGAGGGCGAAACGCGAGCTAGATGATCGGAAAGATGAACGCACGGGAGCCGCGGAGACCGAGCCGTGAGCGGCGCAATTTCAGCGAGATACGAAGTTCGTTTTCGGTGACCGCAAAGTGAACGAAGTTCGATTTTCTGTGAAATGAGGTTGGTTTTCCTTGGGATTCACTGAAACGCGTTGGGCTTTATCCTTGGGCCTTCAAAACATCTGATACAGGTTTGGCAGTTTCTTCTTGCACCCTACGTTTTTCTTCATGCACCCCCACAATGTAATGCAAAGACAAAAATATCCCTATTATTTTTTAAAATTTCCAAAATACACATAAGACCCACACTACTTTTTCTTCTTCCGGACAATGTAATTCGGTAATTTTACGGAATAAGAAATCTGTATTTATTTTTTTGCATTTCGGATTGGTAAATCCAGTAATCTTCTGGATTGGTGAATCCAGTAATCTTCCAGATTGGTGAATCCGGTAATCTTCCGGATTGATGAATCCAGTAATCTTTCGGATCCATCAATCCATAACAAAAATTAGACTTCCGGATTCAGCAACCCGGAAATCAACAAGTTGCTTTCGAAACACCCATTTATTTGAAAAAAAACACGAATCACTTCCGGATTGATGAATCCGTAGCACACTCCCAGATTGATGAATCCGGTAACCTAAAAAACTCTAGTTTTTTTAAATAAAAGGTGAAGGTCAGTTTTAGAATTTACAAAATTGTGGGGGTGCAGGAAGAAAAACGTAGGGGTGCAGGAAGAAGAAGCCTACAGGTTTTTTTGGCAAATACTTCCGGCACCCTAAACCCCGATTTAAGTGTGATACGACAAAAATACCCTTAAATAAAATGGGGCTACCAATAAAAATATATTCTGGACCCTCCTTTCCATAGTATGTTTCTAGATTTCTTTTTTTTGAACGAATTTTTTATATTGAAGAATTATTTCTGCAGAATGGGATTTTAATTTTTAAATTATATTCCAGATTTTATTTCTCAAACTTAATAATCTCATCTCTCATCTCAAATAAAATCTCATCTCATATCACATCTCAAATAAAATCTCATCTCTCATCTCATCTCTCACTTTTCATCTTTCATCTCATCACTCATCTAATTTCATCTCCTATCTCTTACCTCAGATCATATCATATTTCATACCTAATTTCATATCATATTTCATATCTCATTTCATATCTCATATCTCATTTCATATCTCATATCTCATCTCATATGTCATCTCATTTCTCATATGTCATCTATTTTCTGATCTCATATATCATTTCATATCTCATATTTCATCTCATTTCTTATCTCATATATCAAATATAATCTCATATCTCATATTTCATCTCTCATCTCAAATAAAATTCCATCTCAAATCTCATATCTCATATCTCATGTCTCATATCTCATCTCTCATCTCACATCTCTAATCTCCCATCTCTCATCTCTCATCTCCTATCTCTTATCTCACCTCTCACCTCATATCATATCATATCATATCCCATATCTCATTTCTCATATCTTATATGTCATCTCATTTCTCATATCTCATCTCTTTTTTTATCTCATATATCATCTCATATCTCATATCTCATTTCATATATCAAATATAATCTCATATGTCATCTCATATCCCATATTTCATCTCTCATCTCTCATCTCTCGTCTCTCGTCTCTCGTCTCTCGTCTCTTATCTCTCATCTCTCATCTCATCTCCTATCTCTTATCTCACCCCTCACCTAAGATCATATCATATCATATCTCATTTCATATCTCATATCTCATCTCTTTTCTGATCTCATATCTCATCTCATATCTTATATTTCATCTTATTTCTTATCTCATATCTCATCTCATATCTTATATTTCATCTTATTTCTTATCTCATATCTCATCTCATATATCAAATCTAATCTCATATGTCAACTCATATCACATATCTCATATGTCATCACAAATCTCATCTCATATGTCATCTCATATCTCATCTCATATACTATGTCATATCCCATCTCATATCTCATCTCATATACTATGTCATATCCCATCTCATATCCCATCTCATATCTTATATCTCATATCTCGTTTCTTATCTCTCATGTCTTATCTAATATTTTTTATTATTTTATTAATTAATATTAATGAATTCTATTAGTAATATTAAATAATTTTATTAGTTAAATTTTATGTACTTAAATAATTTTAATGTTATTTATGATTATTTTATTTTTTATTCATTTTTTTAATCAATATTATTTAATTCTATGAATAATATAATTAAATAATTTTGTTAGTTAAATTTATGTATTTAGATAATTTTAATATTATTTATAATTATTTTATATTTTATTTGTATAAAAAATATTAATATTAATGATGATTTTTCATTAGTATTATTATGAAAAGGTTAATATATTTTAAAAGTAAATGGTTATTTAAAAAATTTCTAACAAATTTTTTTGTGTGTATCTTTATTTAACATAAGATTTAAAATATCTCTTCTCCTCCCTCCTCCATAATCATTTCCGTAGGTTTTATATTTTGCAGTTCTGGTACAAAGAGAGGTGTAGGGTGAAAGTATTAATCTAAAACATAATATTTTTTTCAAGCATTAAATGCAATTGTAATCGATTCCAACGCACTTCAACAAAATATAAGAATATTGATAAAACTAGACAAACTGAAATTTGATCAGAATTCAGTGATCAATTGTCCAGATACGTTTCTGCGTGTAAAGTAGTTGCATGTCTAAATTTCTATTCATGTTATACATAGTTCACAAAGCTTATCTATATACATTAATCAAATTTTTTTAACATATAAGTTCATCATCATTGTTCAAAATAGAACTTGAATTTATTCATTTCCCATCTTTATAGGTCAATAACACACTCCAGCAGTTGAAGAAGATCCTGTATTCTTCACAGGAATTGATGACTTGAGGACCATTCCTTCAGCATTGCACTGATTGACCCTAATATCACCAAGCTTCCTGGAATTATAGTCTTCCATGCTGCATACTGTCTCTGTTTTCACTTTTCCCATCTCAGTAGCGATTGTTTTCAGACGGATACGCTCAGCTCTCGATCCAATAACTTGCCCGATGATAGAAGCAGCAATGGTCAGTACCATAGCTGATTTAGGCATCACCACTGATTTCCGAAGCATGGCTATAAAGGGAACAGCAGCATGCACGGCCACAAACCAAGATAACGAGAATTTCTTGGTATGTTCCTTCCACATGCCAAAGGGCACGTTAACCGCCATGCCCAGAGCTGCAATAACTAGCATTTTTGCAGGAAGAGGCTGAGGGCGCAAGTTTTTCACAAAGGCTGTACGGGCAAGGGCAGCCCTTGCGGCAACAACTGCTGGTGGACATTTAAACTTCATTCCACTTGGTGGCTTTAAAGCTGTTGCAACAAGGGGTAGAACGTTGCTTACAGCTCTGTAAGATTTGGCAATCGGGCAATTTCCGTTTGCCAACCATTCGTTTCCAAGGGCCTCGTGCTTTGATACATCTCCCTTCTGGAATGAAGCTCAACAGAGAAAGAAAATTCAATATAAATAGAGTTTTGAATGTTACTTAATCTAGTTAACATAATTAGTAAGCAACACGAAGAGAAAATCATGATTGCCAACACTGACAGCAAAGTTATTGCTAATAAGATGGGTTTAGATTTATCAAAATGATAGACAACTTGATTATTGATGATCTTGTTCCTATAATAAAAAGCAAATTCTTACTACCAGAAACTAACTTCATGATGCAATACTAAATGACACAACAGATTTCCTTCAGCAAACATGTTTTTTCAAGTGTTTGTGTGTGAAACAAGAAGAGAAAGGAAAAAAGAAAATAAAGAAACAAAATGTTTACCTGAGATGAGTGCTCCTTTTTACTTGATGATTCAGAATTGTTCTGCTTCTTCCATTTCTCGGAAAAATTCCCAAAATTAAACGGGCCACCTGGTCCAAAGGTTGACAAACTTATGGTGGCAGCTCTTCCTGCTAGAGGGTTGAAAGCAGGTAAAGAAACAGCAGCTTCTGCACTGCCACGGTGAAAGTCAGATTTCTCAGATAGGGGAATCACCCCATCCTTCCCATGAAATAGCTTAAATGCTATGTCAAAACTGGGACCATCTTCAAATATAGGACCCTTGGCTCCATGCACCTAAATATTAAAATGAAGAAACAAGCTCACATACTGCATCAAATTTGAACTGAGACACAAAAATAGTAGGAAGGGCACAAAGATTAATCGCTTACAGGAGAGGAGATTTTAGCTTGGAAGAAAGAGAAGTTTGTAGGTTTATTGATGTTTCTTAAAAAAGGGCATCTTTGGATGTCATTCACGTCAAAAGGGCACTCAGATCCATCCCCGTTCATTCCCTTTGAAAAGAAGTCCATTGTCTTGGTGAAAAAATTTCTTATAGAAACAAGGAAAAAAATCATAAATCAGGTGACATGAAACCAATCATTTTAAAGAGAATCTACGTTATTTTGCAAGGAACAAAGTTCATAATCACATAATATGCCGTGAAATATATGACAGAAATGAAAGAACTAAAAGGAGTAAATGTAAAAACCAAGAAAATTTATGCTGGTAGCATCAGTGAATCTACTACAAAGGGAACAGAAACTCAACAACAAATTACATGTGTCTTTGGCTGTCGAGAGAGAGACCAAGTCGAAAACATGAAGGCTAAACTACTAAAATAGGAATACACATATATCAGAACAGAATTCCCCACAGTTCCATGTTCACGTAAGGGATGAAAATGCCACGGTATGACAAAATCACAAAAATAGGATAAAATTGTGCTATAATTAAAAATTATAGACTGCATCTTTATGCAATGACATTCTGCAGCTACGGTATCATGCAATAATTGGACAATTCTACACAACACATACACATTCACAGGAATAAATAAATCATAATTAAAAATTATTAAGGCTAGTCTAGTGCGTACCAATCGATCAATTATAGAAGAATGGGGAAACTGCAAAAATTGTGAGCCGTGAAAATATAGATAAATTTGAACCCTAATCCGTTTCCCTCCTCGAATATATAATGAAAACGATTGAATAGAGAGAAGGAAACTACGCTACGGAAAATCGAAAATCGAAAAAATCGAGAAACGAAAAGAAGCGAGAAGAAGAAGAAGAAGAAGAAGAGGAAGAGATACCGCAACGAGAGAACTGCGATGACGTGTGGCTACCACAGGCACGTGGGAAGGGAGGACACGGGTTTTAAATAGAGGAATGACACGTGCCTTCACTAATACCTTTTTTTGTGTGGACCTCGTGGATCAACTTTGACTTCACCGTATAACAAAATCAACTTTACTCCGGTTGTTTAATTGTTTTCACAACTCTTTAATTACTTATTTCTCACTAAATTTTAAGAAATTCTATTTGTTATTATAATAAATAATTGAGTTATGAGACGGATATCAGTGTTAGGAAACAAATCTCTTATTATAAATTGGTTTCTAAAAGATTAAATTAAATTTAAAATTTATTATATTAAAATTATTTTAAAAATATATTATAAATTATTTTTTTAAGATTGAATTAAAATCAAGTTAAATTTAAAATTTATATTATATTAAAACTATTTGGAAAGTATGAGAGTTTATTAAATTTATTTTACTATCTGTTATTAATTTTTATAAAATCATTTATAAATATTTAATCTTAAATACTGACAGTTTGTTTATTTTTTGGGTGTGGAAAATTTTCAAGTAAAGAAATCGAGATAAAAATGTTTAATTTTTCTTTTTTTTTAAATATGTAAAGATTTATGAGGAATCTAGAATTAAATATATATTATATTAAACATATATTTTATAATTATTAAAAAATTACATAATATCATTAAAAAGTTAAAATTATACATAATTTTATTTGTATTAAATATTTAATAACATTATTAATAAAAGTAAATAATAGTAATTATGAAAAATAAATATATAAATTAATTACTTATTATTATTATTATTATTAATTTTAAAATATTTTTAAAAACATAACAAATTTTTAAATTTACATTTTACATCTTTTAAAAAAATTTAAAATTCCATCAATCACAAACTTCAATCAACCTTTTTTCACAAATCTACAATAACATACTTCAATTCCAACAATCTCATTTTTCTCTTAAATCACTTAAAATTCAATATATTAAATCTTTTTCTCAATCCAAACAGTATATATATATATATAAAAGATTAATAGGTGTAACACTATGAATGAATATTGCATGTATTGTGGTCAACATAGTAACCAGACTCAAATATGGCATGAATATTGCTGTAATCACATATAAAGAGAATATGGATGGCATGGAGAAAAGCAGTAAACTCAGATTTTTGGACGTCACCGTGACCATGACATGAGAGGAACGAATATCAACATTCAATTTAACAATGCTCAAACTAGGGGAAGAACAACTTGGAATATATAATAATAATATAGGGCCAACAAATAAAAGATGTCATTTTTATTTAAATTACATAAAATAGATTTTTTTTTTTTTAGATAATACGTAGGTATATCTACCTCTTCATAGAGAGAAGCACAAAATTTCTTCTAAGTATCTCTTAAAAAGTTATGCTATCATCAATGAAAAGAGAATGAGAGAATGGCAATTGTATACTCAAAATAAAACTCTTATAGTGCTTTTATAATGCTTTAGAAAAACTAATTTTTCTTAATCAGAAAATAAATAAAAAATATGGTAACAAGATTTGTTATTTTTTATACTGATAAATCAAACTGAAAATTATGATATATTCTATTTTTACAACAGATAATAATATATTTTTTATGTAACAAATCAATAAAAAAATATATTGTTTCTAAATATATAATAACATTTATAATTTGTTACCAAATCAATTAGAGAATTATAATATATTTTATTTATATATAATAAAATTTGTTATTTTATGATTATAACATATAACAAATTTCTTAACAGTAATATTTTCTTTATACTAATTATATTTCTCTTAACAAGAATATTTTCTTTATACTAATTATATTTCTCTTAACAAGAATATTTTCTTTATATTAACTATATATCACGTGTTTAATAAATAATAAAATAATATTTAATCTAAAATAATAATTTATTTGATCAAGTTAAATTATCTAATTTAACAATCAAATACTAATCTATACCTATATATAAAGGGATTCCCCTCTTAACTGCCCTTAATTTTTTTTCTATTTTATCCTTATATTAATATTTAATTTTATTATTATATTATGGTCATTGTGTCATTTCTTATTCCCCTCTTAACTGCTCTTAATTTTTTTTTCCATTTTATCCTTACTTAATAATTTATTGTATTAATTTATTTTGGTTATTTGGACATTTTATAATT
>Ga0123342_1010477_pt1 | contig 10596 bp, 3 predicted proteins | sample Turbeawhitnodule_FD_89960 | JGI IMG/M metagenome (GOLD analysis project Ga0123342, IMG submission 89960) | Root nodule microbial communities of legume samples collected from Mexico - Turtle bean Mexico white nodule | ecosystem: Host-associated > Plants > Roots > Nodule | place: Mexico: Nepantla... | reverse complement strand
CAGTTTTAGATACTATGTTATGTGTCCAGAGAAACTAGATAAGCAATATATTCATGGAATCCAGAGAAGATGATCATGGAAGCTAGAGAACCAGCCTATCAAACTACTCATTCACAACAGTGGTCATCCAGCTAAATTACTAACTTAAGCATAACTTAAGCTAGAGAACCAGCCGTTGGGTGCATAACTTTCTATAATAAAAATATTTATTATAGATATTTCGATAAAACATAACTAGTAAGCAGTGCAAATGGAAGGCATTTCAACAAAGCCTAAACCTAAGAAGAAGAATAATGAAATCACTAAGATAATCAAGCTAACTAATTAATGCCCATCTTCCGGTGCTTAAACACTTTTTATTCATCAAAATAATAATTTATTCATTACTTTTGTTTTTTAATTTTTAACTTATCAATTCATTGATGTTTTTTTCTTTTTAATGCTATTGCAAAAAGAAAAAAAAAAGCAAATTAAAAAATATTAATATTTAATATTTAAAATTCAAACTTTTATTTAAAAGTGGAGTTCAATAGCTGCCAAAAATAGTGCATACACAAAAAAATTTATGTGTCCACATATCCAAGGTTAAGCCCATTCTAATTTCATTGTCACTTTACCAAGGTCAAACCCTCGCTTTATTCTAATTTTATTGTCCCACTATCCAAGGCTAAGCCCACGTTTTATTTTTAATTTTATTGTCCCCTTATCCAAAGCTAAGCTCACACTAATTTTATTGTCCCCTAGCTAAGCATAAGCTAAGTCCCCGCTTAAGTTAACATTTTTAATTTTTTGTGTTGGCAACTTGTACGCAAAGTCCACGCAAACCAACTTAATGCGTGGCGACAATTTTTTTTACGACAAGGATATTAGCTTCAAAGTTGTGTGAAGGCAAAACACACGTTAATTGCATCTTTGCGTGAGTTTTTTGTGATTAGTGTCTGTCTTTGGCCTTTTTAATAAAAGTGTTTTTTGTAGTGAGTGTATTTAATGCAAATAATTTTTTCATCGATTATCTATTATTCCACACGATCCATAGATCCATAGTGAAAAATGTTCCGTACTCAGTAATTATAGATTAAGATAAATTTAAAGGTGTGTTTCGTATTAGAATTCGTGTATGAAAAAGAAAACCATAAAAAAGGCTTGAAACATCATAAATAGGTGTGTCGCTAAAAAACGGTAATAAAAATATGACAAAATTAATTTCATTTTCTTTCTCTTCATTTATGCAAGTCATGCCTGGAAAACAAAAGAAGTTAGAATTCCTAACACAAAAAATATTATGTTTGGATGCTAATTAATTTTGTGACTTTTTTGAGTTGATAATCGATTATTTCTTATATAAAAAAGAAGCAGAAGAAATCGTTGCACAAATAAAAATTGAATTAGTTTTTTTTAATAATTTAATAATTTTCAAAATAATCAAATACACAATTTTCCAAATAAATAAAATAAAAAATTAAATGAAATTTACGTTATTTCACTAAAATTAAAAAACAATAGAAAACCAAAAATAGATTGAAAATAGAAAAATATTAATCACGACTTCTTTCAAGTTATCTAATTTTATAAATTATTTTTGAAATTTATCCAGTTGTGTACAAAGAAACAAAATTGTTGCAGCACAGAGAAAGCAAGATACATATTAAATAAATTTTTTATATAATATATGGAGGAGCAAGTAACAAATCTGACAGAAAAATCAATGAATGAATCCAGAAGAAAAAATAAAATCGAAAAGACTGAAAAAGCATAGAATCATTGTACTACGAAGCCGATGAATCAATGGTCTAGAATACTGTATACTACAAGAGTTGCTTTATGGTGTGTTAGGATTATGGATGAGATTTATGAGTAAAGAAATGAATTTTAAATAATTTTTGAGAAAATTGAGAAGAAAATTAAGTTATTAGGATTAAGATATATAAAATGAATTCGTAAAAAGTTTTATGAAATTTGTTGAGTCTACTAAATGTGAATGAATTTTTATTTTTTTTTAAATATTAAAAATGTGAGTTTAAATTTTTTTTTTTAAAAAAAAAAAGTGAATTTATTTTATATATTTTAGTTAACTAAAATTTGTATATTATTTTCGGTTAAATAATGAAAATTTTATAATTTTTACTATTATATTATTATTATTTTCTTTTAGTGACACAGCGAAGCAAAACCAGAATAGGCCAACTATATACTACCAGAGTTGTTTTACAGTGTGGGAAGACTAAATGAATTTGAAATAATCTTACAGAGAAACGTTGGAAGAAACTTAGTTTCTTTAGAATAAGATAAGTTTGTAAGAAATATTTATTAAAATTTGTAAGAGATATAACAGAAAATTTTTAATTTTTTTAAAATGTTAAAAATATGACTTCATAATTTTTTTTTATTTTAAAAATAATTAAAAAATAAATAATTTCGTTTGTAGATTTAGTTAATTAAAATTTTGTATATTATTTTTTATTGAATAATTTTTAAAATTTTATAATTTTTTACCTTTATATTATTAATTTATTTTCTTTATTTATTATTTTGTTTGTAACGTAGGGAAAAACAACAGTAGACTAATGGCTATAAGTTGTTACATTGAACAAGAGACCAACACACCACAAAACTCAGGATAAGAAATCTGCAAAATCAAAGAATGGCTTTTGTTAGCGTTGCTCCTTTGGCTCTCTTCTTGCTTGCTACTTCCAGTGTGTAACTTGCCATTGTTCATCATTTATGTTTATATATTTGAGATCCACACAAAATTATTATGCATTCTTCATTTCTTCTGACTCTCTGAAATTTCATTTTTAGTAATGTTTTCGATGAAGAACATAGAAGCTGTACAGTGTTCAGGACTTTGTTCACCGTTTGAGCCACTACCACCATGCGGGACACATGATTGTCGCTGTGTCCCATTTGCACAATTAACTGGTCACTGCGTTAATCCATTTGGACTTTCAGCTGCGGCAAAGATGATAGATGAACATCCCAACTTATGTCAATCTCATGATGAATGCATCAACAAAGGAAGTGGAAATTTCTGTGCTCGTTATCCCAATCACTATGTGGATTATGGTTGGTGCTTTAACTCTGGTTCTGATGCACTTAAAGGCTTCTTGGCCATGCCTAGAGCAATCTCCAAGTAATGTGTATGCATGTGAAATGTGGTCATGTATGGTCATGCATTGTCATGCATTATGCATCTACTGCTATAAATAAAAAGAGTGTTCCATCGGACTCAAACTTGGTCGAGTAACGTGAGTTAAAAAATGAAAACGTTTGTGTTGTTGGAAGTAATAAATAAGAAAAAAAGCAGACAAATACCTACTTAACCTTAACACATGACTAAGAAAACTGTGAAGATTAAGAGCCTGAACATTGTCTTCAAACTATGTCAAAATTATACACAGTTTCAACATTTTAATTTCAATTTTATTATTAAATATTTATTTTAATTTAATTCAAAATAAATAAATTATTCTTATATTAAAACTATTATGAACAGAGTACCTTGTTCTTAGGTACTTAGGTACTGTATTTAATGCAAACCATTTATCCACAGATTCTCTGCTATATATACCACATATAGTAAAATTATGGTTTTTATTGGTTATAATAATCGCTTACAATGTAGAATAGTGTTTTATATACCTTTATGGAGGAGCAACTACCAAATCTGACGAGAAATCAATCAATGAAGTCAAGACAAAAAAATGAAGAGACTGGAGAAGCATACGACAAGATTTGGTAGATGAGCAAAAACAGCAGTGGACTAATGCTTATAAATAGTTACATGAAAGAAGAGACTATAACACACCACAAAATTAGGAAAAACAAATCCACAGAACCAAAGAATGAAGCAGGTTAGGTTTTTGTTCAGGTGATGTGTCTGAAAAACTTATTCCAATATTTAAATTATTAATTGTTTTGAGATAATTGGATGTAATAAATATTGTTTAATATGTATTTTTTATTTCGTAGGTGTGTTTATTTGTAGGATCATGATGAGACTCTGAGATTATGCTAGATTTTCGCTTTAACCTTTATGCTGTGTTTGGATCCATTGTTGGAGTGGGAGCGTGGATGGATGAGTGGAAGCATTGATGAACGAGTGAAAGGATATCTTGTGTTGGATCAGCATGTTTGGAGGTGAGGGTGTAGAGAGGGGAGCAAGTTGTATGAATTTTTCTTTCTTATCAGATATACATAGATTATGATGGATTTTCATGTAGAATGGAAGTATTTTACGTTAATATCCTTAAAATGTAACTTTGTAACTGTGTATGAAATAATATTGGTCATTTCATAAATATAACTATTATAATTATATATATACGATAAAATTAAATATTAGATAAATTTATTTAATAATTTTAAAAATATTTAATTATACTATTAATAACAACATATAATTATAAATAATAAAATAAAATAATAATATCAATAAAAACATATATAATTATATAAAATAATGTATACAATAATAAATATTATTTTCACAAATTTTAATATATTAAATAAATTTATTTGAATTTAATAAAAATTAATTTTTATTACAAAATAAAAGTAATTATGAATATTATATATTCGAAAAAAAATAATTAACTCAAACTTACCCAAAAAAAGAAAATACCATAATCCATTATTAATTATTTTTTAATAATAAGGTAAGTTGGAGGCATTTTCCCAGCACCGTGGGAGAATGGAAGACGACCCCGTCTCAGTACGAGGTTGAGGCACTCGAGTCAGACCCCCTCTCTTCTTTGGATTTGCGGGTTGCTCAGTGTTGATCAGAGGCACTAAATCAATGATAGGGGCAGATGTTCCTACCCCTATCAACTCAAGAGAAGTCTTGTATATCTCTTTATCGCCTATCTTTTCAATTGTTTTAATACATTCACTGATTTGAGGACGATGCGAGACATAATTTGTGCAAAACACAAATGAATTAAACACACAACCAACATATCGAATAAATATACAAGTATATGAAAACGTAATATACCGGTCAAATTGGCCCATCGTTGGGACGACTCATATACGGTTAAAATCTTCTAAGTAGGGAGCCTATTTGGAAGTTGACCAAACATATGAAAAAATTCTTTATCTTAAGGAGTCATGGATGACCTCGCCCAAGATGCATAACGGATGGGCATCTGGGTCCAATGAAAGGGGAATTTTGGTTTTCCCTCCGAGTCATAGAAAAATGGCTTACCGTTCGGCTTGACTAACATTTTGAAGTACTTTTCCTTGAAATTTTTATAGAACGAGGTGAAGGGAGTGAAAAGAATGTCACCCGGACGACTCTTCAAAGATAACCAACCCACGGGGGTAAGTCGATTGGGAGTTATAATAAAAAAGAAAGGATTGAGGGGACGACATCAATCTAAAGACATCACAAATGAACCTAAAGGCCCAAATTAGGGCCACCCATGAATTTGGATGTAGCTGGGTGGGAGCGACATTGAGGATCCTAAGGACCCCCATTGGAAACTCATCAAAAGGAAAACAAATCATTAAAAAGACATGTATATACAAAGAAGAAGCCCTTAGGACCATTCTCCCGACCGTGACAGACCTAGTCGGTATGGTTACTACTATTGGGTGCAACAACGTCTGAGGGGGAGTGAGGTTTGAAAATGGAAACTTTAGATAGGAACCCATCTAAAGTGAACTAACCCCTAAAACAAGTAAGGATATCCAAGATGTGTGGATCAAGCCACTCATAATGTGGACAGTTGGACGGTCGGTTAGCAAGGTCGACTGCCGGATTTGCGCAACTCACATCTCTTACATTATTAGATGTTGAGTGTGTGAGCCCAGAGGAAGAAAAAGAAGAACATAATGGAATACTAAAGGACTAGGAAGAGGAAGCCATTACTAACCTTTTAATGCAAAAGTACAAAAAACAAAGGAAGTTGAAATGCACTCGACACCGAGACAACTCTAGACAAACTCAACAAAAACAAAAGTGAATGCAAACATAATAACGTTCAACATTCATCTCTATTTATAGAGACAAAGAAAAGAGAGAACAAAACGTCCTCTTTCTAGCACCGTCGAATCACCATCCATCTAAGGGTGCACAATGCTCGACATTTGAAACTGTTGAACCAAGTGGTGTTCAGGCTTTGAAGAATCCAAACCCTTTGAAGGATGTTGAAGGCTAGACTATGCTTGCTGTTGCTGAGTTGTCTTAGATAGGATCTGGGGTAGATTGTGTATGTAATCCACTCTTTGATTGAATCCAAAGCATAGGCATTCTCAATATTTTTAAAAGAAAAGTGTTTTTCAAACTAAGTGAAAAACAACCGATTGTTTTGTCGAAACAACCGATTGTTTTATACTTAGGTATTTTTAGAAAAGATTGAAAATTGTTTTTCAAATGGTTGAGCTGTTAAAACCAAAACAACCGATTGATTCGAGGAAACAACCGATTGTTTGTTTTGGTACCATAACAAAAAACTGGTTTGTGCTTTGACTGAGCATTAAATGTTTTTCTAACTGTTTACGCTCCAGTTTTTAATGCTTTGACCAATCTTTAAATGCAATTAATAGTTTGTTAAGATTTGATAACAAACAACATCTTTCATATATTTAGAAAAACAGATTTGAGTTAAAAGAACTATTTTTGGAGATTTTGAAAAGTGAAGATTGCTTAGAGATTGAGATTGATCAAAGTGTGTGAGATAGGATTTCTGCTTGTATTGATTTCAGATTTGTTGTTTGTAACAAGTGTAATCCTTGTATCTGTTAAACAAGAACTTTGTGTGTTTGTTGAGAAGTGCTGTGTGTTCTTGAGGGGATCAAAATCAACATTCTGAGTGTTGGTGTGTTGGCCAAGAGAAGTGTGTGTCTTGAGGGGATCAAGGTCACTTTCTTGGTTGTGTTGTAAGTGATCTAGTTTTGATTGCTTAGTGGGATTCCTCAGTGGTTTCTGAGAAGACTGGATGTAGCTCTGGGTTTAGAGTGAACCAGTATAAACATTTGTGTGCATTAAATTGAAATCATATCCCATAAATATTACCCAATTATATCATTTTAAATATCCCCTCACTCAAATTATCGGGCTCCACACGAACAAATCAACATTGTTGAGGAGTACCTGTTCTATCTCATTTCGTATTGTTTGGCAAATAGTTGTTCCAATCCAACCCAAGTGGTTTGAGTGGAGAGACAACTAGGTTCATCAAAGTTGTGTCGATTTTATTCAAATTTGGCCCTAGGATCCAAGTCAACTTCTTCGATTTGTTTTTCTTGTTTATCCTTGATAGGACGTATTTCCTCTATGTCGAGAACTTGTCGAGGGACATCTTATTGCTCAGTTTTGGGCAAATTTTCAATGTTCCAACTTTGTCTTTTAATCTTGTCCATTCTCTTTTAGCCCTAATATCTCAATTTTCCCCTAAAATCCTTAAATTAACACAAATTTAGAATAAATCGTTCACATTCATCTTATAATAAAAAATATGTAAAAGGGTTGAAATTCTTAAATTAGGGATTGAATTATAACTATTTTATCAATTAAAATTCAGAAGTGCCTATCTTTTTATATATAATATTGTTGAATTATGACACTTATCACTAAGTATGTTTGAAATTTTCTTCTATTTATTATGTCGAGTTATTTAGGATTCACCTTCTTGTTCAAGCGTTGAAAGGTGTTCGGATCTTTTCACTATTTGATTATTCTATATTTCATGTTAAATAACGTGAATCTCATTGTAACGTTGTTCTTGAAGGTTATGAATCTCGGTTTGATGTTGGGCTAGTAAGAACTCCATGTTTTTTTATCTAGTTGGATAACATTTTATATTTGTGCAAGGAGCCCCGGATGGTGCATTTGTTGTGATGCTCCCAGTGTGAGGAATTAAGTGCAACAAGCACGTCTCTCCTTCACGTGGATGCTTTGTTGGTGAGGTGTGAATCTCAAACATGGAGCTGCTGATCTTCCTCTTGATGCTATACTTACCAAAGGAAAGCAGGAGGCACTCAAGGTTCAATATTTGCCAATGATGTCTTACTCGTTGGTGTTGATGTCAAGGCACACATACCTTATGTAGGGGCTGTCTTGAAGAAAAGCTAGTGCTGGAGCAAGCCTAAAGACAACAAGTATCAGCTGCAAGAAACCTTTTTAGTTAACGTTGATTTGTAGTTTATGCAGGTACAACACAATCCAAATGCAGAGATGTAGGGTGCTATATGCTGAAGTGGTGGTGTTCCTAGATATCTACCTCAGTGGTTGCTGCTGTTTCTGGTGATTCTGATGGTAGTTGCAGCAGCTACTTTCCAAGGCCAATTTAAGGCAGTTGATATCCAAGGCCAAATCAGAACTTGCATCAAGCTTTATGATGCTATGTTCTTTTCTAGTTTTTGGCTTGATGTTGCCACTTGGATTTAGGCATGCTGTTTGGTTGGTAAAATTGAAGTTGTAGGATCCCAACAAATAGGCTTAGGATGCAGGAGGAATGTGTTTTTATGTGTCATGCTTTCTTTGGCCAAGGGACCTCATGTATCATATGCTTAACTCTCTGTCTTAATTGTAAAAGAGTTATGCAGGAGCAATGTAGTGATCATGACATGATGTAAGAAGGTAGAAGTAAGATTACAAATTATAATTTATTTAAATTATAATAATAAATTATATTTTTATATTCAATTACAAATAATTAAATACATAAATCTAAAAACAAAATCTTATCCATCTTTATAATTTTGTTTTGAAATTTATCCATTTATAAAAAAAAATGAAACAAAATTGTACCAATAAATTTTCCATGATTGTTTCTGAAATAATTGCTGCTTACATGAAAAAAAAAACCAGTGAATGAGAATAGGCCAAGCTGTGTAGCATAAGAGTCGAGTTGCTTTATGATCTGTTTGATTAGAGATGATTTTTCCAAAAAATACTAAATAAATTTTGTTTGGACTAAGATAATTAAAGTAAATTTATATAAAAAAAATATTACAATTTGTGAATAATATAATGAGTATAAATTATTTTATTTTTTAAAATATTAAAAAGATGTAATTTTATAATTTATTTTTATATTAAAAATAATTAAAAAGTAAATTGAAAAATATATTTTTATAAATTTGAAGGAAACGGAGCATGTGATTGGAGGGGACCCTTGTCAGAGCTGATCATGCTAAACATGTGCTACATTTCTTCTATTTTGGTGATTTAAAAAGTTAATTAATTAATTATTTAAAAGTAACTAAATATTTATTTAAATTATAATAATAAATTATATTCAATTACATGGCTATAAGTTCTTACCTGCAAGAAGAAACTATAACGCATCACAAAACTCAGAAAACCAAATCTGCAAAATCAAAGAATGGGTTATGTTAGGGTTGCTCCTTTGGCTCTCTTCTTGCTTGCCACTTCCAGTATGTAACTTTCCATTCTTCATCATTTATGTTTATATTGGGTTGCTTAACACACGGGTTGTGCTTTGGAGTGGTTCGTCATTATTTTTTTTTAAGATTTGGTTTGAAGGTAGGTAGAACCTCACTGAAATCAGATTCGTTTTTGTCATTTTATGTATAAAGGTTTAGACACTCCTAAAGTGTCTATATAAGAATTTAAACATATATGAAGGGTTTCGTTTTATTTTATTTATTATTTGATGAAAAAAAAGTATATTTATAAACTACAGAAAATTATTATACATAGTTGATTTGTTCTGACTTTGAAATTTCATTTTTAGTAATGTTTTCGATGAAGAACATAGAAGCTGCACACTGTCCAGGTACTTGTGCGATTGGTATTGGGACACCGTGCGGGTCAGTTGATTGTGCCTGTTACCCTGTTTCACTATTTTATGGTTTTTGCATTAGTCGATTTCAACTTTCATCTGTGGCAAAGATACATCCCAACTTATGTGAATCTGATGAAGAATGCAAGAAGAAAGGAAGTGGAAACTTCTGTGCTCGTTATCCCAATCATTATGTGGATTATGGTTGGTGCTTTAACTCTGGTTCTGATCAACTTAAAGGCTTCTTGGCCATGCCTAGAGCAATCTCCAAGTAATGTGTATGAATGTGAAATGTGGTCATGTATGGTCATGCATGATGCATCTCCTGCTTTAAATAAAAAGAGTGTTCCATCTTACTCATACTTGGTAGTGTAACATGAGTTAAAAAATGAAAACGATTGTCTTGTTGAAAATAATATATAAGAAAAAAAAGCAGACAAATACCTACTTAACCTTTTTTTTTATCACAATAAAAATCAATAAATGGGAACCACTTCAGGGGTGGTCCAACCCTTTTACAAACACACATAAAATTTAACTCCTAACTCGACACCCAAAACCGCCGGTCAAATGACCAACCAAACTAAACGCTAACTAGCTTTACCGAATCAGCCGTATACAGGCCAAAGGATCCAGAACCCAACAGGGATAGTAAAAAATAAACTTCGCGGGACTTTGCAGCAATCCAAGACCACATCTTTACTTGTGCTGAAGCAAAAACTTCTAACACATCTGCCACTTCTCCATTAAAGACGACCGAGTTCCTATGCTTCCAAATTTCACTCACAATTCCAACCCAAATTGCCCCCCAAACATCATTAACCGAAACAGATGCCTGACTCAACCT
>Ga0123342_1010476_pt1 | contig 10596 bp, 11 predicted proteins | sample Turbeawhitnodule_FD_89960 | JGI IMG/M metagenome (GOLD analysis project Ga0123342, IMG submission 89960) | Root nodule microbial communities of legume samples collected from Mexico - Turtle bean Mexico white nodule | ecosystem: Host-associated > Plants > Roots > Nodule | place: Mexico: Nepantla... | reverse complement strand
CTTGGACGCGACGCCGTAATTGTAGACGTATCGCTTTCCCCCGACCGTGATGGCGATCGACATGCCAGGAATATCGTTCTTCGCCATCAGAGGGACGGCTACGGCATCGACGATGCGGGCAAGCTCATTCTGGCGTTCGGCCGCATGCGCACCGGCGCCGAGAAAGACTGAAGCGGCGGTGAGTATACCAAGTGTGGATTGCGGAATATTTCTCATAACAGATACAGTGTCTCGGGGTTCGTGGAATTGCCGCGGTCACTTTGCCGCGGCTCAGACATTCAATGCAAAAGCCTTGAGATATGAGGTAATCCGGCAGGGGTCAGGCGGGATTTGTATACGGGGCCTGTACGGGTGTCTCAAACGACGATATCTAGCGTGAGGCATTAGAAAAATTTGGATATCCGATGGTTCGTCCGCATTTGCCGCTGAATGCGCTGCGTGCCTTTGAAGCGTCCGCTCGGCACCTCAGCTTCACCAAGGCTGCGATCGAGCCGTGCGTGACGCAGGCCGCCGTCAGCCATCAGGTCAAGGGTCTGGAAACGAGGCTGAACGTCACGCTGTTCGAGCGGCTGCCGCGCGGGCTGATGCTGACCAGTGAGGGCGAGACACTGTTGCCGGCGCTCCGCGACGCCTTCGACCGGATTGCCGGAACGCTCGAGCAGTTCGAGGGCGGACACTATCGCGAAGTGCTTCGGGTCGGTGCTGTCGGCACCTTTGCCGTTGGCTGGCTGCTTCCGAGGCTGCGAGCATTTCAGGCTCAGCATCCCTTTATTGATCTGCGTCTCTCGACCAACAACAACCGCGTCGATATCGCCGCCGAGGGTCTGGATTATGCCGTCCGCTTCGGTTCGGGCGCTTGGCATGGGATCGAGGCGTTGCGTCTGCTGGAGGCGCCGCTCTCGGCGCTCTGCGTTCCCGAGATCGCGACGCAGCTTAACTCGCCGGCTGACCTTTTGAAGCAGACCTTGCTGCGGTCGTATCGCGCCGATGAGTGGTCGCAATGGTTTGCTGCTGCCGGGATGGAGGCGAACCTGCCGCCGCTGAAAAACATCGTCTTCGATTCATCGCTTGCGATGATGGAGGCCGCGCTGCAGGGCGCCGGCGTTGCCCTGGCGCCACCGCTGATGTTTTCTCGGCATCTGCTTGCCGAGGCCATCCGCCAGCCCTTCGACATCATGGTCACCATGGGCAGCTATTGGCTGACCCGTCTGCAGTCTCGCCCGGAGACGCCGGCGATGTCGGCCTTCCGCGTTTGGCTCTGCGAGGCATCGGGGGCGTCCGCGGTCTGTGGCCTGCCATGCGGTCCTGTGGACCTAGCGGTGGCAACGGCGTAAGATGCCGCCGATGCTGAGGGGCTCTCCGAAGGACGCACGCACGTGGCTATCTTCATGGACCGGCATGATCTTGCGGGGACATCCGCTGAAGACATCGCAGAGGCGCACCGCAGGGATCTGGCGGTAGAGGATCGGTATGGGGTGAAGTTCCTCACCTACTGGTACGATCAGCGGCGCGGGACGGCGTTCTGTCTGATCGATGCACCGAATGCCGAAACCGCGCAATGCGTTCATCGCGAGGCACATGGTTTTATCGCGGGCGAAGTGGTCGAGGTGGCGCTGTCGGCGGTCGAGGCGTTCCTCGGGCGCATTCACGAACCCGAACAGAAAGCGGGCCAAACCGGCGTCGAAAGGGATGCAGGGCATAGGGCGATCCTGTTTACCGACATTGTCGGTTCGACGGAGATGACTTCTCGGCTCGGTGACCGCATGGCTGCCGAGCTGGTACGGGCGCATGACGCAATCGTACGCCGCTGTCTGGCGCAATGCGAAGGCAGAGAGGTCAAGCACACCGGTGACGGCATCATGGCCTCCTTCGTCTCCACGCACGCCGCCGTCGGCTGTGCGATGAGCATCCAGCGCGAATTCAGGACCTACAACGGCGGCACGCCGGAACCCATCCATGTCAGGATCGGGCTTGATTGTGGCGAGCCGATCGAGGACAGCCACGATCTCTTCGGCTCAACCGTGCAACTGGCTGCACGGCTCTGTGCGGCAGCTGGCGGTGATCAGATCCTCGTATCGGAGAGCATCTTTAGAGAGCACGGTGCGGCCGATCTCTTCGCCAATGCGACGCGCAAGCGCCTCAAGGGGTTTTCGAAGCCGGTACTGGCGTTCGAGTGCGATTGGGCCGATGCGCAAAGGGCTGGATCGACGTAAGTCCCGATCCCACCATTCCAGATGACAGCAAGGCTGGCCGCCGTCCTCAAAAAGGCGCCGGCCTTACGCGTGTCGGCATCGCCCTACTCCATCACGATCTGCAGCTTCACGTCGCTTTGACGTGCCTCGACGGCGCGATCAAAGGCCGTGATGGAGTCCTCGAAGGTGAACGTCTCTGAAATCAGCGGCTTCAGATCGACACGGCCAGAACCGAGCAGCGCAATCGAGCGCTCGTACTGATGGGCGTAGCGGAACACGGTCTCGATGCGGATTTCCTTTGTCGAGGCCGTCGAAACGTCGAAGCCGATCGGATTGACCGGCAGGCCGACGGCAACGATGACGCCGCCCGGTCTCGGCAGTTCCATGATGGTTTCCCAGGCCTTGGGCGAACCCGAGCATTCGAAGATCACATCGGCACCCCAGCCATCGGTCAGCCGCGCCACCTCTTCGGCGAGGTTCTTCTCGCGGATGTTGATCGGGATAACGCCCTGGTATTGGGCGGCAATGTCAAGTTTCGGCTGGGCAAGGTCGGCGACGATCGCGCGGGCGCAGCCACCGGCAAGAGCAGCGACGGCCACCATCGTGCCGATCGGGCCGGCACCAAGCACGATGGCCGTGTCGCCAGGGACGATCTTTGCCTTCGTCGCGGCTTGCATGCCGACCGCGAACGGTTCGACCATGGCGCCTTCGGCAAAGCTGACATTGTCGGGAAGCTTGTAGGTGTAGTTGGCAGGATGGACGACCTCGGGCGTCAGGACACCATGGATCGGCGGCGTCGCCCAGAAGATCACGGCCGGATCGACGTTGTACATGCCGAGCCGGCTCGCCTTGGAATTGGGATCAGGAATGCCTGGCTCCATGCAGACGCGGTCGCCGACCTTCAGATGCGTGACGCCGGCACCGACCTCGACGACCGTGCCGGCGGCTTCATGGCCGAGCACCATCGGCTCGTTGACCACGAAGGGGCCGATCTTGCCGTGGGTGTAATAATGGACATCGGAACCGCAGACGCCGACCGTATGGATCTTGATCTTCACCTGTCCCGGACCGGTGTCCATCGGCAGATCGATGTCGCGAAGCGCGAGTTCATGCTGGCGCTCGAGCACCAGCGCGCGGACTTTGGCCATTGTCTTTTCCTTCCCGGTTGCCTCCCCGCGCCGTCTCTGAGTCGGCGCGGCTTTGGAAGGACTATAAGACCCGAAGCCGCAGAAATTCAATCGTATTGCAAAGGCTTTTGCTCATTAAATGATTAATTGCTCATATCAAAAGAGGATATCCCCGCGAGGAATCAGCCGAACTTGACGAGGTTCAATGCGGGCAACGGCCCGCCTGGAAACTGCACCAGGCTGCCGCCGGGTCACCGATCCATTCTCAACAAGCGGGTAATCGCTTGAATGATCCTCAAGCATTCATTGAAAATTTGGAGGATCTTTATGCGGTACTTATATTTGTGGTCGCCTATCACGCTCGAAATTTTATCTCGTCCGGGCATATGAACGCGGAGCAATGCAGCCCGGGAAATCAGTTTGCGGCAATGGCAACGATGCTCGGGTGCGAGCTCGGCGCACGCCGTCCGTCCTCGCACAAATGACGAGAGAGACTTCATGGACCTTTCGATGATCATCCGTCCCGAGCACAGCTTCATCGGCGTGTCGGTGGCGACGAAGTGGAGAGGGCTGCAGTCTATCGCGGAGAAGGCCGCCGCCGCCTTCGGCATCGAAGAAAAGAAGATATTGCAAGCCCTGGAAAGCCGGGAGAGCCTTGGCTCGACCGGCATCGGCAATGGCGTTGCGGTTCCCCATGCCGTCGTCAAAGGGATGACGCATCCGCGTGGCTTGCTCGTACGTTTTGCGCGGCCGCTCGATTTCGAGGCCGTTGACGACGTGCCAGCCGATATTGCCTTCGCGCTGCTGTTTGGCGAGGCGAACCGCGGCGAGTACCTGAACGTGCTGGCGGCGATCGCACATCAGTTGCAGACGCCGGGGGTTCTGGCCGCCATGCGCCAGGCAAGAACCGCGGAAGAGCTCTATTCTGATTTCCTGGCCGACTCGCGCGTTTGACGGTCAGATGGATGCTGGGGATCGGTTAGACGTCGCGCTGGAACCGGAGGAAGCCTTCCGCTTGGAAAGACACTTGTCCGGCAGCGCCCAGCACGTTCGGTTAAGGGTAAGTGCCGGCAGACGGAGACCTTCGCGTGCCCCGTCTTTCGGATTTTGCCCGTGACCAAGGGGAGCAAGTCCATTTCCAAAGCGCGCCTCAAATGGGATGCCATTCCAGAACCAGGCATGGAACAGAAACATTCTTCGTTTCATTATACGACCAACTTGGTAGAGTTTCGGCCACAAACGAAGGAGGTTTTCCATGCAGTCAATAAGGATCACACGGCTTCTCGCGGCTGTCGCGCTGGCAGGCAGCGTCGCAATCGGGGCTGTCGCTCCCGCATTCGCGGACCAAACGCTTCTCAACGTATCCTACGATCCGACGAGAGAGCTGTACAAGGATTTCAACGTCGCCTTCGCTGCGAAGTGGCAGAAGGACACCGGCGAAGCGGTCACCATCAAGGCTTCGCATGGCGGCTCCGGCGCGCAGGCGCGGTCGGTGATCGACGGGCTAGACGCCGATGTCGTCACTCTTGCCCTCGAGGGCGACATTGACGCCATCGCTAAGAAGACCGGCAAGATCCCCGCTGACTGGAAAACGAAATTCCCGAACAATTCGACGCCCTACACCTCCACGATCGTCTTCCTTGTCCGCAAGGGCAATCCTACGGGCATCAAGGATTGGGCCGATCTGGTGAAGGACGACGTCCAGGTCATCACGCCCAACCCGAAGACCTCGGGCGGCGCCCGCTGGAACTTCCTCGCGGCCTGGGCTTGGGCCAAGCAGGCAAATGGTGGCGATGACGCCAAGGCGAAGTAATACGTAACGAAGCTCCTGCAACATGTTCCGGTTCTCGATACCGGCGCGCGTGGCGCAACGACCACCTTCGTCCAGCGTGGCCTCGGCGACGTTCTTCTTGCCTGGGAAAACGAAGCGTATCTTTCCCTGGAAGAGCTCGGTCCCGATCAGTTCGAGATCGTGACGCCGACTTTCTCGATCCGCGCTGACCCGCCGGTCGCCGTTGTTGACGGCAACGTCGACAAGAAGGGTACCCGCAAGGTCGCGGAGGCCTACCTGAACTATCTCTATTCGGACGAGGGTCAGAAGATTGCAGCCAAGCACTTCTACCGACCGACCAAGCCCGAAGCGGCCGATAAGGCAGACATCGCGCGGTTCCCAAACCTGAAGCTGGCGACGATCGATGATTTCGGCGGCTGGAAGGAAGCGCAGCCGAAATTCTTCGGCGATGGCGGCGTATTTGACCAAATCTACAAGCCGGCACAATAATACGTCGCATGAAAGCACATAGCCCCACACGGTGGCGGTTCAGGCGGCCGAGCGTCATTCCAGGCTTTGGAATGGCGCTCGGCCTTACCTTGACCTGGCTCACCCTTCTGATCCTGATACCGCTTTCGGGCCTTGCCTGGCGGTCAAGCGAGCTTGGCTTGGCAAAGTTCCTGGCCATTGCCTTCGATCCCCGCACCCTGAGCGCCTTGCGCATCAGCTTCGGCGCCGCTTTTGCGGCGGCCTGCATCAATGCTGCCTTCGGCGTCGTGCTGGCCTGGGTGCTGGTGCGCTACCGCTTTCCCGGCAAGCGCGTCATCGATGCCATGGTGGACCTGCCTTTTGCGCTGCCGACCGCTGTTGCCGGTATCGCGCTTGCGACCCTTTACGCACCGAACGGCTGGATCGGACAGTTCCTGACGCCGCTCGGCATCAAGATCGCCTTCACGCCACTCGGTATCGTCATTGCTCTCGTCTTCGTTGGCTTGCCTTTCGTGGTGCGCACGGTGCAGCCTGTCATGGAGGAGATCGACAAGGAGGTCGAGGAGGCCGCCGCTACGCTCGGCGCCACTCGTCTTCAGACCATCTTTCGTGTGCTTCTACCCGGATTGGCGCCACCTGTTCTGACAGGCTTCGCGCTCGCTTTTGCCCGCGGGGTCGGCGAATATGGCTCGGTGATCTTCATTGCCGGCAACCTTCCGTTCCGGTCGGAAATCGCACCGTTGCTGATTGTCATCAAGCTTGAAGAATTCAATTATGCAGCAGCGACAGCCATCGCCGCCGTGATGCTGGTGCTCTCGTTCATCATGTTGTTGATTATCAACCTTATCCAGAGTTGGAGCAGAGGGAGGTATGGCTATGGCGCTTGATACAAGCCTTCAGCCGACAAAGGTGCGTTCGGCCGTTACCGAGCACCGGTTTGCACGTTGGACGCTGATCCTTGCCTCGCTCATCTTCCTGACGCTCATCCTGCTTCTACCCTTGGCGGCAGTCTTCGTCGAAGCGTTCCGTAAGGGTGCCGGGGCGTTCCTCGAGGCATTGCAGGACGAGGAGACCTTTTCGGCCATCCGTCTGACCCTCATCGTCGCGGGCGTCAGCGTGCCTCTCAACCTGATCTTTGGCGTGGCGGCTGCCTGGGCGATTGCCAAGTTCGAGTTCAAGGGTAAGGCCTTCCTGACGACGTTGATCGACTTGCCCTTCTCAGTCTCGCCTGTCATTTCGGGTCTGGTGTTCGTCCTTTTGCTTGGTGCCAACACTCATCTTGGCCACTGGTTGAGTGCCCACGACATCAAGATCCTGTTTGCCGTTCCCGGGCTGATCCTCGCCACCATGTTCGTCACCTTCCCCTTCGTGGCACGCGAACTGATCCCGCTGATGCAGGAACAGGGAACGGGCGACGAAGAGGCGGCGCTTTCGCTCGGTGCCAGCGGCTGGCAGACCTTCTGGCATGTGACTTTGCCCAACATCAAATGGGGTCTGCTCTACGGCGTGCTGCTCTGCAATGCTCGCGCGATGGGCGAATTTGGCGCCGTATCGGTGGTCTCCGGCCATATTCGGGGACAGACGAACACTATGCCGCTGCAGGTGGAAATTCTCTATAACGAGTACAATTTCACCGGCGCGTTCGCCGTTGCCACCCTGCTTGCGTTGCTTGCGCTCGTGACCCTTATTTTGAAGACGCTGCTCGAGATGCGATACAGCGAAGAAATAGCCGCCAGCCGGCGGCACTGAAGGAATTAGAATGGAAGTTCGCGTACAAAACCTGCGCAAGGAATTCGACCGGTTTCCGGCGCTGCACGACGTCTCGCTCGACATCCGCTCCGGCGAACTGATCGCACTGCTGGGGCCGTCCGGCTCCGGAAAGACGACCTTGCTGCGCCTCATCGCCGGTCTCGAGAGCCCGACGGAAGGGCTGATCTACTTTGGCGACGAGGACGCCTCGAAGAAGACCGTGCAGCAGCGCAATATTGGCTTTGTGTTCCAGCACTATGCCCTGTTCCGACATATGACCGTGCTCGATAATGTCTCGTTCGGCCTGAACGTGCGTGATGGCGCGCGACGGCCACCCAAGGCGGAAATCCGCAGGCGGGCGCTGGAGCTTCTCGACCTTGTCCAACTGTCCGGTCTTGAGAAGCGCTATCCGGCCCAGCTTTCCGGCGGCCAGCGCCAGCGCGTCGCGCTCGCACGTGCCATGGCGGTCGAACCAAACGTGCTCCTGCTCGACGAGCACTTTGGCGCGCTCGACGCCCAGGTGCGCAAGGACCTGCGCAAATGGCTGCGCGAGATCCACGATCGCACGGGTCACACGACCGTTTTCGTCACGCATGACCAGGACGAGGCGATGGAGCTCGCCGACCGCGTTGTCGTCATGAGCCAGGGCGCGATCGAGCAGGTCGGAACACCCGATGAGGTCTATGACAACCCGAACTCTCCCTTTGTCTTCGGCTTTGTCGGGCAGTCCAACTGTCTTGACGTGCGGGTCAATGGTGGAGAAATCTGGTTCGAGGACCGGCCGCTCGGGCTCAAGGTCGAAATCGAAGCGGATGGGGATGCCCAGCTCTACTTCCGGCCACACGACATCGAATTGCGAGATGGTTGCGGTGGCTGCATCGCCGGCTTGCTGACGACCAGCCGGCGCGTCGCCGGCACGCGCCATATCGAGGTTGACATCGGCAAGGGGCATCCACCGATCGAACTGGAACTGTCGCCATCGCAGGCCGGAAGCCTCGATCGCAGCCGGATCGCCTTTAGACCGAAGCGGTGGAAATTGTTCCGCGCAGGGTGATAGGAATAGGAACGGGGCTCATGCGGTTTGGTGCGCCCCGAATCAGCGGGTGACGGCAGGCTGATTTCGACCATTGCGGACGTCACCTGCGGTGGCGACTGTCATCGCTTTCAGTGCGTTATGCGATCGCGAATCAGCCGGCTCAGCAGGCAAAAGGCGGCCAAATCAAATTGTGATACTAATTGGGTTTGAAATTTACCCGAAACGCAGGTAGAAAAACGACCACTTAATCGAGAAGGGCTTACTACTCCAAATAGGGGGCACCTGCCATTGAGGGCGCATCTAGCGTTGGGAAAATCTCTCGCCGGGATTTTGTTTGCGGGCATGGCGGCTGCGAGCTGCACGACTGCCCAGCAACCGGCTCCAAAGGTGGCTAACCAGGCCGCCAAGCCAAGGAACGCGGCGCAGACCGCGCAGCTGGCAAAAGTCACCTTCAATTATACTGCCAAGGATCGCGATTGCCTAAAGCGGGCAATGTACTGTGAATCCGAGCATTCGGATCGCGACGGCTATATGGCGGTCGGAACCGTGGTCATGAACCGGCTGACGTCGGGTGCCTATCCCGATTCGATCTGCGGCGTCGTTGCCCAGGAGAGGCAGTTCGCCCCTGGTGTAATGACGCGCGAAGTCGAGCCTATGGCAGAGATCGAACTGACAGACGCTGCCGACGCAATCTTGCGTGGCGAACGGCATCCGGGTGTCAAGGACGCGATGTTCTTTCACACAGACGGTCTGAAGTTTTCGTACCGGAACATGCATTACGTGGCGATTGCCGGCGGCAATGCGTTTTACGAGAAGCGCGGCCGGGACGGCGAGCTGCAAACGCCAGCGCCCCTGCCCTCATATGAAGTTGCCATGAACTATCTGCCCGGCCAGAGCCTGATGCCAGCACAGTTTGCGGCGCTCGTTCCAACCACCGTCCCGGTGCCGATCCCAATGCCGGGGTCAGGGGCCACATTGGGAACAGAAGCGGCCGTGCCGACCCCGACGGAAACGGCCGTGCCCATCACTACTGAAGCGGTGGTACCGGTCGCCATTCCGACGCCAAGACCAGCCTTCAATGATGCCGTGCTGCGCGGCAGCCTTGCCCACGGCTGAGGCTCGTTTCCTATTTTGCTCTGTTTCCATCCGTGTCGAAGACGTGCAGATGCTGCGCGGGGAACGACACGTTGATCGTTGGACCGGCTGTCAGCGCAGCACGGTCGAGCGTGAAGATCTTGAACGGCAGACCGTGCAGCGACAGATGCAGGATGGTGCCGAAACCCGTCGGTTCGACCAATTCGACGTCCGCATTCAGACCGCCCTGATCGGCAATGACGACATGCTCCGGCCGGATCCCCAACGTGACCTTGGCGCCGTTTGTGAGTGACAGCGGCGCAGCCAAAGGAACGATCGTTCCATCCTTCAGACGGACACCACCGTCAGCATAGGTCGCGTCGAGGAAATTCATGCCTCGCGAGCCGATGAAGCCGGCGACGAAGAGGTTGGCGGGGCGATCGTAGAGTTCCAGCGGGCTGCCGACCTGCTGCACGACGCCTGCATGCATGGCAACGATTCTGTCCGCCAGCGTCATCGCCTCGATCTGGTCATGGGTGACGTAGATCGAGGTCGCCTTCAGGTCGCCGTGCAGTTTTTTGATCTCCGCGCGCATCTGTTCGCGCAGTCGGGCGTCGAGGTTCGACAGCGGCTCATCGAAGAGGAAGGCCTTCGGCTGGCGCACGATGGCGCGACCCATGGCGACGCGCTGGCGCTGGCCACCCGAAAGCGCCTTCGGTCGGCGTTCCAGCAGTGTGTCGAGGCCAAGCTTGGAGGCGGCTGCACCGACTGCGCTGGCGATCTTTTCCTTGGCCGTTTTCCGAAGCTTCAGGCTGTAGCTCATGTTGCCGGCGACATTCATGTGCGGATAGAGCGCGTAGGACTGGAACACCATGGCGATGTCGCGGTCCTTCGGATGCAGTTCGTTGACGCGATTGCCGGCGATGCGGATCTCGCCGCCGGTAACGTCCTCCAGACCTGCGATCATGCGCAGCAGGGTGGACTTGCCGCAGCCCGACGGGCCGACGAGTACGATGAACTCACCGTCCTTGATCCTGAGATCGACGTCGTGCAGCACCTTGACGGGGCCATAGGCCTTCTTGACGTTCTGGATATCGATCGATGCCATTTTGATTAACCCTTGACCGCGCCGGCCGTCAGGCCCTGGACGAGATAACG
>Ga0123342_1010475_pt1 | contig 10597 bp, 4 predicted proteins | sample Turbeawhitnodule_FD_89960 | JGI IMG/M metagenome (GOLD analysis project Ga0123342, IMG submission 89960) | Root nodule microbial communities of legume samples collected from Mexico - Turtle bean Mexico white nodule | ecosystem: Host-associated > Plants > Roots > Nodule | place: Mexico: Nepantla... | reverse complement strand
CCACCACCTAAGCCTCCAGACCTGAATTTGCATGCAGTAGCCAATGGGTTCCCTCCCTATGATAGACAATATCACAATACTTTCAGGAGAGTAGATAAAGATCATGGTGTTGAAGATGAGCCACGAAGTCAAGGTTCCACTGTTCCAACCTTGAGGACAAGGTTGTTTTTTGGAAGAGTGTATTGTTAGGTTACACATAGAGGAGGAGTAAGTTAGAATTAAAATAGTCATGAATGTTATTTGATTTGCTAGTTAGATATAAATAAGAAAGAAGGAGAGGGGGAGGGGCAGTGTGTAATATTTTTGTAGATTGAGCTTTAGTTCTTTGTGAAGGGGAAGCCCTTGAAGGAGAGAGTGCTCTCCTATTTCTTGTTCTTTTCTGTCTATTCAATAAAAACCTTTCTTTTATTCTCTTTATAATTCTTGGTTCCTAACAGATACATACACTGATAGGTATAGTGAAAGTTCTCACCTCTGTCTAATATAATGCAGTCATTGTAATAGATATCATAACGACTCAACCATCCACCAGTTCCGTGGCCTCCAAACATCAACAACTGTAAAATCCTCTCCAAAAAAAATGAAAGGAATAAATAAATGACAGGATTTCAGGTTAAAGCAGTAAATTTATACAATTCTGACTGGGGATTAAGTATTAAAGAATCTAGAGGGGAAAGGGGAATCACAACAGCATAAAAAATTATTTGATGACATCAACCATAATCTAATATTATTTTATCTTATAATTCAACTTGATAAATATAAACTTCTTTCTGATTGGTAAAACTTCATTAAAAGTGAACATTTGATATCTCTTGAACAAGAGCACACGTAAGAATCTAAGAGAAAGTCATAAGACAAGTAAGGCAGAGAATTTATCACTAAGGAAAACTATAAAAGGAGAGCAAAGATAACCAACTTCCTAGTACCACACAAACGAAATTCTACATCCCTTGGAAACAAGTTCATGCAGCTCTTTAAACTTAAATAACCTTCACCAGCAATCAACGTGTTCACTGGTCACCAGGGCTATTGAGCAATCAAAGCCCCTTCTAGTGAACATTCCACCTTAAACTACAGAGGTATGGTAGAGAACACTAGGAAACAATCACATTTCCAGTATACCCATAACTAGAAGAAGTAGTTGAGTTGAGACAATTCTAAACTCCTAGCACTAAACAGTTAGTCCACAATCTCCTTCATGTTCATGAAATACCTCCCTTTATATAACATTAATTTCAAAAGGAAGCTGCTAGTCTTCAGCTCTCAAATACACAGAATAGCCAATCTATTACCCACCATAAAAAAGAATAATGATAATGATATTTAAATGTAGATTATTCTATTACGGGATAAGGTGGGAACAGTATAGAAATCCATGTTTGGCAGTAAAAAAAAGAAAGCAATCTACAAAATTATCAAAAACTAGAAAGAAAAGAATTTTGCAAATGAGATTACATAATGTCCTCCAGATGTAACTGTATGGCCGCATCGGGGAGAGGGTGCTTGACCTGGAAGCTTTAATTGAGTCCATCCAGGTGCTTCATTCTCTTTCCTCCATAACAAATACACATTGTTAGTACATAACCCCTCTTATTTAGAAGCTACCAAGAAATAAATACTTCTTAGCATAAGAAATTGTACTAAAGACGAGAGAAAGAAGTATAAGTACATTATAAGTACATAACCCATCTTATTAAGAAGCTACCTGATAGACAGAAGCAAATACAACATGTTGACAATAAGACAGGATTGCAGGTTTATTATAGGAGGAGGTTTAAAAAAATAACTAAGAATACAGTTGTAAGGTAGTTTTTACAGCGTAGTGTTTGCTAGAAATTAGGACCCCTTTTTATGGGGGGAAGTTTAGGGGGGAGTTTTTCAGACAATTGAGTTTTGTAACTGGATTAATCCAGTGGAAAGGAGAGTTCACTTTGTATCTTTTGTTGTATGATTGGTGAAATTAGAGAAATTCAGATTTACTTTCTTTGTTTTCTATTAAAATAGTGTTGATTCCTAACACTACCAAGAAATAAATATTTCTTAGTATAATAAGAAATTGTATTAAAGATGTGAGTAAGAAGTAGACAGATCAAAAGACTTTCTCCAAAGAAAATATAAGAAAACATAGAACCAATAAGCATTGAAAATGTTCCAATTCCATATAAAATCCCTTGAAATGGACACTTAAATTAAAACAAATGATAGCCCATCGTTTGCTACTGAAGACATATTAGAAAATGGAGGTCTCTTGCTGCCAATTCTCCAGGTTCCATTCCTACTACATGTTCACTTCATAATACAAACCCATTTATGCATTTTAAACCAGCACTTTCTGTCATTCCTTGCATTTTTTTCTGTCACTTCTATGCTCTGCTGTATTTATCTCGGGCATTGACACATGCTATGTTGAATGAAATGGAAATATCAGGTGCTCTTTCTACCAATGTTGTAATCTCTAAGAGGAAATGCACCTTATATATTTTGGAACACCTTGGAAAGTCATACAGCCAACTTAGAGAAAGAACATGGAGTCAAATGTGAAGCTTTTATCTGTAACAAGGGAGTATTACCAAACCTAACCAGATTGAATACTTGTCATAAAACTAAGTATTGAACATGTATCCTTTTAGCAGCTGTAAGTGTGATTAACAAATTCTAAAAGATTCAGCAGTAGTCATACTTGGGCATTATTATTTGTGAACTAAGCCAAGGACTTCCATGCAAAAATTGTAGATAGAAGACATGCGCAAGTAACTTGTTTTACAAATGCAAACTACACTAGAAATAGACATTCTTCTTTAGGATATTATGTTCTTATAGGAGATAGTTTAATATCTCAGAAATTGATAGAAATAATGTTACCAATGTAGTTGTGTTTTCTAAGATATTATGTAACCATAAAACTTGTATTTATAAGACCTATCACATAGTCTTCCTTGTGTAATTCAATTATAAAGATGGTAAAATATGCATACCTTCTTCAATGAGGCCCTTCAATGCCCATAAATCACCCATAATAGGTCCGCCTCCTCCTGTTAAAGTCAGGATATAGCACTCATTTCAACTAATAAATTCAAATTGGCATTACAGCAATCAATTTGTACGCCCCCTTCATCAATTCAGAGCAGTTATTTATTTACATACAAGTTAGAGAAGAAGAAAAGTTGCACATTCAAAACTAAGTCTAACATAATGTGTCAGAGAAAGAAATAGACTACAGAATGGGTTTTTGGATAAGTTTTATGATGTTTAGCAATCCAACAACGGTGCATCTTTGAATATAGAAAAAATTAATCAACATTTGAACGAGTTGAAATTTATTAGTTTCACTAAAAAATTTGAGTATCTTCAGTATTGCTTCATGACCATCGTGCTAATCTAAAATTTCACCATTTTTGCCCCTAAGTTTAAACCAAAAAGGAAGAGCTAAACCTTGCTCCCAAACTATTATACTAAAACTACTTCTTAAAACTGAAATGATAGTGAAAGTGAGGAAATTCACCAAATGGCACAAATTGATCATTGTTTGAGAAATTAAGACCCGCACTTCTATTTAACATTGAAACCCACAAAAACATAAATAGAAACAACAACTGGGAAAAGAATAAATATTCCCCTGATAAAATACTCTTTGACACACGAAAATTGCCTAGTGACACAGAATGTATTCTTTTTATTTAATAGAAGGACTATAATCTCAAAAACAGATCAACATCCAAACAAGGAGAACTGTGTCACTTCACCTCTTCCACCGTAAACAAGCAACCGTTTTTCAACCATAGTGGCAGTATGCCCACATCTAGGTTGTGGCAATGTTCCAGAAACTGAGAGCTCCATCCACTCAAGAGAAACTAAGAGAAGAAGAAAATTATGTTATACTTGGTTACAACTGGATAAGGAGGTAATTACACTGTAGGAGATAAAAATAATACTAGTGTCTAAGATAAAAACATCAGTTAACCACTTTTTTCCGTCCCATCCACCATACCTGCATCACACAGAATCCACCTCATTACATGTTTTGATTTACTCCAACACAGTCTAATTAGCATAAAAAAAAGTTCAAATTAAACACTATCTCACATAACAATTTTCCGGTTTCCAACAGCCGAAGCTGCAGCAAAATCTCGTGGTGATGGTAAGTCTCCAAAGCCAGTTAGTTCAGACCATTGCCATATGTCTGGAACAGCATCATTCATTCCAAGTCCCAGCACGCCAAAACAATGTCAGTCCTAAAAATGTCAGAAAGTTCCCTCACAGCATGAACTCAACAATGACCACACAAAATACATACCAGTATCCAAAACCCAAAAGTCCCCCAACCTGTAAAATTTAAACACCACGAATTATACCACACATTATAGTTATGAAAGAAATAAAACACCGAGATGCACCACAAACCTTTGACTCCCAAAACGACCACCAAAAATGAACATGTGACAATCAATGGCAACGGCAACATGGAAAGCCCGAGGGCTGGGACCTACATGCCCATCTGAACCACTTCCAGTGCACTCGGGCTGAAACCATTGCTTGGCCTCTAGAATATGTTAAATGAATAAACAGTTCAATTTTGTGTATATGCATCGAACCACAATCACAGATCACTATAAAGTCAAAGTCAAGTCAACTATAATTTCTGACCGATGGAGAATGTAAAATCTTTATGCTAATAACTTTGCATCAAATTAAACTCTTCAATTTTAATGAAAAACAACGAAAATAAGAAAAGGGATTGCATTACCAGTATCATAGACAGCGATATCACTGAGAAACTTCTTGTCGAAAAGGCCTCCGAACACGACAACCTTAGATTTGCCTATATTAACAGCGGAGTGACCACTGCCAGTGATACGAATGAAACGAACTGAGATTATGAAAAAGAAAGCAACATCAAAGAGAATAAGAGACCTGAGGAATCAGTTCATTACCTGCGACGTTGGGGAGGGGTTCCGGCGAAATCGGAAGAATTAGCACTTACCCAATAATACATTTTTCTTTTGTTTATTTTGTAATTCCTTCTGTTCGAATCAAAGGTTTGTGATGTAGCAATACAAATCACGATCAACCCTGCTTCCACCGCTGCACTGTGCTTCTTTTACAAATCCCTCTGAAACAGGGTCTGAAGTGAAGTAATTAACAAAAAATGATAGATTACATAAATAAAAACAAATTGTATCTAAGTGGTTTTCCAATTTTATCTCCATTAATATTTCTGAGTAATAATATAAAAGTCATAATAAATTATATAATTTGAAAAAAAAAATAGTAAAGCATAGTGGAGGAAAAAAGAAAATAGGAAAAAACTAACAAAATAGTGAAAAAAAAAAGATATATGCTCATATTTTTAATTAAAATAAAATTATAAGTGTTTTGAATGTTTGATTAATTAAACTTCTTATCATAACATATTTTCACTACCATATACAATCAATTATATATTTAATTTTTTTATGTCAATTAATAAATAAAAATAATACATGTTTATTTATAAAATATCGTAAAAAGATACACTCAAGACTATTACCAATATGTATCCTCTGGTAATAATATATACATACTTTTTGTATTGTTATTTTGTCTTTAATTATATTTTGAAACTTAAAAAAAATATAACAATATGTAAAAAACATTCTTTGATTTACATATTTTATATTTATTACATATTTTGGATATTATAAATGATATTAAAATAAATTATGCAAATATTAAAAGTTATTGCACACATCTTAACATTACAAATCACTCGTATCTTTTCACAATATATTATAAATCATCTACTATATTTTCACTAAAACCATTATTATTAATTTTAATTTTTTAACAACATATAGTAACACAAAGTTGTTATTTTCCTTTAGTACCGTATGAAAAAGAAATATTTTTATAATTATTTTTTTCATTTTATATCATTATATATTAAAGAAATATTAAAGAAAATATAAGCTTTTATAACTATTTTTTTGGTATTTGTAATGTTACTCCAAAATTATAACTACCATACTAATAAATAGGATAAAACTATAATTATATATCACATAATCTAATATAATATTTATATATTTTCATTACCATAATCCTTATCCGATTATAACTATAATTAACATACTAATTTGACAAAACTATAATTATATATTACATAATTTAATGTTAATATACATTTTTTATCACAATCTTCAAGAGAGTTTATCTCTCTACTACCATATACAATAATATCAATGACACATAAGCATGTAAATGGTGAATCTTAACATAAAAGAAATACATATTATTATCCTTATACGGATAAATGCATTAAAGCATTCAAGTCGTGTGTAGTTCATATGTTATGTCATGACTAGATAACCATGGATATTCCTACATCACCTACCTAGTAGGGATGTGTAATTACCAAATCAGGAACACCTCTTATATATGTAGACATCACTTCGTATTTCATCATCCATGAAAGGTCATCTAAAAAGGACAAGTCATGCACACAATACGACATACATCTCAACATCAATTATATATTTATCCGTATAATATATAATTAAGTCACCTTTTATACATCAAATCATCCATAACACGTACATAAACACGTTAAACAAAAATCAAATCGTCACCATCTCAACATATTTTCAGTTGAGTGACATCCTCTTACTTCAACGATCTCATAAGTTACAACTAGATAAGACTCATTTTTGCTTGAGTGACACACCTTCTATTTGAGCAAAATACAATATGAGAGCAACACCATCTTAAGTCTCTCATCGCTCCTGCAGCTATCTCATTGCTTGAATGGTGGTAGCATGAGTGTTACCACCAACGCTTTAGTGACGACCACTTGTTGAAAGTACTTTTGCAATTTTCATAAACTTCTTCACCATCATAAGAATGTGTCCAACCAGTGCTCAATAATTAATGGTTTGCCGCTATAAGTACATGTGTACAACTTCTCACTTCTTGCTCAAATGTTTAGATACAAGGGTTAAATTATTAGTCATATCGCTTGAGTGTTTTGTATGGCTCCAAAGGAGATATAATCATTTTAACATTTCTTTTGCTCAAGCTACAAGTCAATACTTAATTCATACACCATGTCGCTTCAACGACCAACCTGTCGTTTAAGCAACATAATATAGTTACTATAATTAATACAAATCGATTAGGTTTCACCTGAGCAACTTGAGTCATTGAGCAATATTCAACTTGAGAGCAACTTCAACAATTCAAACATAAACATTTTTCAAAAATATTTTCATCACCAACAAATCACAATCTCATAAACTTAATAACTAAACCAAAATGATATCATGACAACATCTATAATAATATTATTTAAAATCTCATAAAAAACCCATATAACTCACTAGTAATTGGACTTTGTGCATTAAACTCACAATTCTCATCACACACTTCATTTAACATCATCATTCATATAATCAATATAACAAACAACAACACTTTATATAAAAAAATTTATTAAATTATTTTATTTCGATCTAAATAATCTTTTATTCAACAAATACTCGAGAGTCATTTAGAAATTAAAACAATAAAACAAGTTTTCAAAACTTCACCATACATAATACATCATCTTTAAGATCCACTTAAAAATTTCAAAGATAAATTAATTACCAAAACCAAGATTCAATTGTTCTAAACTAGTATGTATTGCAGTAGATTTGCATGGTCTAAATTTGACAACAAATATTATTTAGTTAGAGAGAAATGCATAAAGAGAACTATTATAAAACGATTTTTTTAAAAATAAACTTAAAACAAACATTTAACTTTTATTTACATACTTCTTATCTAATTCATTTCTAATTCTATTATTAAAATATTACTGAATTTTACATTATTTCTATATTAAATTTTTTTTTTTTACTGAATAAAAAATTTATTTAATATCAATACAAATTAGTAATTGAAAAACCTTTCCACTTGAAAATAAATATACAATAGTTTTATTTTAAAATATCATTATGCAAGGGAATATACTCTTTTAACCACCTTTAGCAATGATGCATTATAATTAAAAATGCAATTTAAAAGTTAAAACTATTATTTATTTATTATAATTTATTAAATAAAAATAAACATAGAATTCTTTTGACGTGGTAAGAACTTGGGAAAACAATTTAAAAAGTTACAATAAAAATTTCGCAATATAGAAATAGAAATAACAATAATTAAGAAGAATGAAAAGAAAAAGGTGAGAGAGGAAAGAGAAGCGACCGAGACAAAGATCCTTCCTTCCATGGTTCCCACCATTTTTTCTCTTCTCTTCACTTCCTCAATTCTCACCACAACTTCTTTTTCTCTCTCTTCATAACTACTTTCTCTTCCATCACTCGCAATTTCACCATATTAACAATCTTACTGTAAATCATATTTCTGGGGTTTTGCTCCACCAGCTGAATTTCCTAGTTTGCCCAAGATCATGCAAAACTCCGTGCACGATCCGCAAGATCAGAGGTATTTTCGATTTTCCCGCGTCTTTCCCCTCTTTATTATGCTGCTTCGCCTCGTACTTTCTGTTTTTGGTTTTCGGCTGTGAGGGTGTTTGAAGCTTTTGAAGTTTTTCTAGCTTGCTTTCTTCTCGTCTACTTCATGGAAAGAGTTTGATGGTGTTCCTATTTTCGTAGTGGTTTCGAGTTTTTAGTTTATTGGTTGTGGTTTGGTGCCTTTGTTGTGTGATTTATTGTTTTCCATAATTGGTATTTGGTGCGTGAGGAATTTTTGTTTTGTGTGTGATTTGGTTGGATTTTAGTTTTTGGCTTCGTTCTTCGGACATGTTTTTACTATTCGAAGTAATCCAGAGAAAGTTTAAGATCTATCTAATTGAAATTTGTGAATCTAACTGTGAGGTCGCTCTAGAGAGACGTATTGGGTCTGTTGAGAATTATACTTTTCTAATTCTGGACCTAGGACTTAGTTGGGTTCCACTTGTGTTGGCTCGGCGAGTAGTTAATTGTTACTGACACATGGGTGAGAATGCCCTCTTCCCTTGGATATTCATTCCTCATGTTAGTTTGGAACTCTAGGACTAATTGACTTCATCTATCCTCGGAATTCAAGTTTGAACCCAATTTTCTGGACACGTCTATTAGATTATATTCAAATTCACAAGGAAAGCCAATCTTAGAAGACTAGCCTGCGGTATCTCATTGCTTAAATACCATGTTATGCCTCCTTGTTTTGGACATAAAGTTACATTTCCCTTCCAAATTTGGGATACACAGCGGTCAACTGCAGCTACACACTCAGAATAGTCCTTCCCCTGGTCGCTCCTTTATAAGATGCCTCTCCCACTTTGCCCAACTCTCTGGTCTCAGCAAAGGCACTAGCTTTCATGGCTCACAAGCTGATGTAGTACAAGGCTTCTAGATAGGGCAAGGATTCAAGGATTGAGAGATGATCAGTTAAACATAGCCAATGAATGGGCTGTTTCTTCTGTAACAAACCAGGAAAAGAAAGTTATTTATAATTATGGATTTATGATTCAAGGAAAAGGTCTGCCGTACAACTGTTGAGGTTTTGCTTTTATAGTGCAACCTAAGCCCTTCTAGGTTACATGCTTTCCAGCCTAACTCTTACTCATTACCAATGGCAAAATGTAATCCTTTTAATCTTACTTCTAATCCAAACACATTAGGAATCCTTGGACGTAAAGTATAAAATCAAAATAAATATTATCTAAATTCTACCCATTATCATTTACTTGAAGCTACCAATATTGATGGGCTTGTTTGTTTAAGCTTAATAAAACATGAAAAACTTCTATAAGTAATATAAATTCTATAAATATGTCTTTTAATTTCAAAACACCTTTTATTTTAAAAGCACACTAACAGGCCCTAAAATAACTTTAGACCAGTAGTTCAAAAACCTGTCTGGTTGATCCAACTCATTATAAACTGTGCGAGAAAGAAACAGAGAAATGTAAGAAAGTGAAGGAGATGGGAAGAGATATCCAAATCTTGCAGTAGAAGCTTTCTGATTAGAAAGTTGAAACTAGTGTCTCTGAATGATGAGAGCTTAAATTCTCTGTTAGAAATATAATGATATTGTCTTAGAATATTTTAGAGCATCTTAGATGATCACTTAGGATTTATTCTTTTATATTTTGATTTATTTTCTTAGTTAGTTACGATCTTTATAATTATAGGAATATCTGATTGGAATTAGATTTATTGGAAGGTGATTTATAGGTATGTCATATCATGTATATAGGAATAGAATATCCTATAATTATTTGTATTTATAGTCATCAGCTTATATAAAATGGATTCTGTTGTGTAATCCATAGACAGTCTCAAATGTAACCCTACATAAATCAGCTAGTTGCAACTGTCAGAGACTGTTAGAAGAATCACAAATATATCTGACAGTTGTCATTCTAACAAAACTTATTCTGAAAAAAAAACTTAAAATTGGCCACAAGGAAATTGAACTTCTTTCCTGATGTTTAGTTATGACTAATTTGATCACTAATCCAGTAGTTACCTATAGCTGATGCATGCATATATATATATATATATATATATATATATATATATATATATATATATATATATATATATATATATATATATATATAATATAT
>Ga0123342_1010474_pt1 | contig 10597 bp, 9 predicted proteins | sample Turbeawhitnodule_FD_89960 | JGI IMG/M metagenome (GOLD analysis project Ga0123342, IMG submission 89960) | Root nodule microbial communities of legume samples collected from Mexico - Turtle bean Mexico white nodule | ecosystem: Host-associated > Plants > Roots > Nodule | place: Mexico: Nepantla... | reverse complement strand
CGCATTTGTAAATCAATTTAATTACAAAAATGCCACCGCGTTTTTTACAAATGCGTTTAAACGCAAAGCCGCACTAAATAAATGGTCGTTGTTTTCAAATTTTGTACTAGTGATTATTACATTATATATTATTATATTATATATTATTTTATATATTATTATATTATATATTATTTTATAAATATTAATATTATATTAATTAAAAATATTTTACTACAAATATTAATATATTTACTTACACTTATACTTTTTTATATATATATATATATATATTATATTAAGATCTAAAAATGTAAAAAAATAGTAAATATATATTAATATTAATATATTAGTATATTAATATATTAAGATCTACAAATGTAAAAAATATTAATAATATTAATATATTAAATACTAAATTATTAATGAAATGACACAATTGTTGGCGACAGTGAGGAAAACCTAAACGTTTCACATATGCTATTTATAGGTATGGTTACTCAGATTATTGTATACTCAAAATTTTATTTCATTGTTTGTGTTGTGTAAGTCCTTCCGCGTCTGCTTTTCCTATTCCTCTTTTCCTTTCTTCCTTTCAATTACCATGAACACATCAATGGCAATTGCTGAGTAGATTGCCAGACTTGATACTAAAGGCCTCTTCTGGATGATGAATGTTACGGGTAAGGTATGTGTTTTTGTGGTTTCTGTTGTTATATTTTCTTTTGCACAGTTAAATGTGTTTCTTAAAATTTCAAAAGGAACTAGGTGAACAATGTGTAAGGATCTAGAAAATAACCTTAGAGTAGAATTGGTACATTTCAAATGATACCTGAATATTTTATTATTAAAATGAAAAAAACATATAAATAGAAAATTCAATTATTCAGGTTTCATTTTAAAAGAACCACCATCTCTTTAAAAGTTTTCTTTCCCATTTCCTCTCTCTTCTCTCTAAGATTTTAACATCCTCGCTCATCAATTTGACGATCGGAGTACGCCATTAGACTCTTGGCAGCAAAGACTACAAGACTGCCCAATCAGAATCTGTGATAGAGTAAGTTCATTTTTGTCCGTTTTTCCTTTCATTCCCTTCTTTCTGATTCTGACCTCGATTATCAGTTTGACGATCGAGTTTGCCATTGAACTCATGACAATGTGCACTACAAGATTGCCCGATCAGAATCTCAAATAGAGTAAGTTCATTTTTTTACTCTTTTCTTTGAGTCAAATTTTGAACTTGTTAGATTGTCTCTGTCTATGTTTTTCATGTAAATCTTTTAGCTTCAGGGTGAATATATGTTACCTTAGGGTCTTAGTGATATAGTTAGATTTTTTATCAGGACTTTGTGGTGCTGGTTAATTATCTTTAAACTTTTGGTAGATTTGAAGCTCTTAGTGAGCATTTTCTCAAGTAAAGGTAAGGGAAGCTAGTCTTATTCTTTTAAATTAGAACCCTAGGTTAGAAGATCTGAATGTGGGGGTGACATGTCACCAGTTCCAATTTTTGCTTGCAGGATTATCTCTTTTGAAAAGTAAAGTAATATATTGACTGAAATGGTTGATTCTAAATATTTTATATTGATTTTAAGTTGAATAAGTTGTTGAAAGTGTTTGTGATTGAAAATTGAAAGTGTTTGAATGAATACAAGTGATTTGAACTGTTTTTTAATATTTTGTTGAATTACTTAAATGAGATATTTGATGAAAAGTGGTTGTTTGATTTTAGATGATGATTGATTTAAAGAACATATATTTGGAACTTATTATGTGTTTAAGTGAATTTTTAAATATATTTGAATTGTTTAGAAAAGTTTAAAATATGATATGATTGAATGATGCATTGATGTGTTACATGAGATATGAAATGATGTGAAAGTGAGATCAAACATAGTATTTTCAGGAAAGGAAATATCGTGTTGAGATTGTTGTTAGGGTATATTGATATGTTAGGCTCGTAATGAGACATCCTGACTCTACTGATATAATGGAATCACATAGACGAAGTTATTCAGTTGGTGAGAGTCGATGGAGGTTCATATGAATTTGTTTATGGTTTGAAATATAATCTGGTCTTTAAGGTCATGAATTTACCCTGTCATACTAGATTATGAGGTATTGAGATATTTATGTGCATGGTTGTGTAGATTCACATCGAGTAGTATGACAGGTGCAGGTCTCAGGATTCTAATTTCAATATACAAGTCTTTCGAAAGTAGTGTCAAGTGTCTGAGTATGTGAGTCAATAAAGATCTTACATGAATAATGTGGATGAAATTGTGATAGACACTTGATGACTTTGTGTAAATTATGAGAATTTGATGGATTATGTTTGTTCTTAAAAGTTAAATTTATATTAGAATTCTTCAAAATAGCTAGCTTACCCTGTGCTTTGTTTTGTGTTTGTTTTTCTTTAGTCTATGATGATTGTGTTAATTTACACGGGAGTAGATGAAGTTACAGGTAATAGAGCTCCTCAGTGAGCAACTAGATGAACAAATGTTTTTATGTTGAATGTTTTGTTTGTAAACTCCTGTGTATATATTAAATCCCTATGAAGAGGGGTATCTTTTTGAGATACAAGTATGAGAAAGTAGTATATGTTTATTTGTTAATTAGATATTGCTTGTTTTACTGTTATTTTATTATATATGGGTAAAATTAAGGATGTTACATTATGGTATCAAAGTTGTTCGAATCTTAGGAGACCTAAGGGTTATAGGGTTGTTTGTGTGTGCTTTAGTTGATTTGTTAGTAAAATTAGATGGTTATTAAAAATAAATAAATAAATTTTAAAGATTTCTCTTAAATCTTTGCTTTGTGCTTTATAGATGGCTCTTAGACCTCCTACCCCTCTTCAACCTTCTTTTGAGATGAACCAGATTGTAAGGGCTATTGAGATGATGGCAAATGCTATCCAACAAAAAAATATGACAATGGCTCAAAATCATCAGGCAACAATGCATCATTGGGAGACTGCTAGATCTTTAGGGCAACCTCCTGCCCTGAGGATAAGAAATTGGTTTTTGCTACATATTTGTTGTCTGGAGAAGCAAAGTTCTGGTGGATGGGAGCTCAATAAATGATGGAAGCCAGAGTTGAAGTATTAGGCTGGGAGAGTTTCAGAGTGAGGTTTCTGGAGAAATACTTTCCAGATAGTGCAAGGTTTGCAAAGGAAGCTGAATTTCTTAGATTGGAACATGGAGAGATGTTAGTGAATGCATATGCTACTAGGTTTGAGTACCTAGCCAGATTCTACACCCAAGCTACCTCTGAGGCTTAGAGGTGTAGGAAGTTTGAAAAAGGTTTAAAACATGAGCTGAAGAAGATCATAGCACGTATGTGCATCAAAGAGTTTCCTGCCTTAGTGGAGAAGGCGAAGATGGTGGAGACCTTGGAAAAGGGTGATTCCAGGGTGATCAGGTCACACTCAAGATGGTCTTTTAGTGGGAAAGCCAAGGTGCAACATCCACAACACAAGCCTTATGCTAGACCTCCACAACAGAAGACAGGAGCAGCTCCACCCCAGTTTCAGCAACGACAGCCGTGGAGACCCAGATGTTCCCTTTGTGGTGGACCACATACCACCAGTGTGTGTTCAAAGGGGGCTACAGAGAAAAGATGTTATGCATGCCAGAAGGTGGGACATGTTGCTAGAGATTGTCCTAACAGAAATAGGATAACTCCATCAGGCGGTTCTCAACAGTTTAAGAGTGAAGGAAATAGACCTTAGGCAACAGGGAGAGTGTTTGCTATGTCAGGAGCTGAAGCATCTCAGTCAGGTAATTTGGTACAAGGTGTTTGTTATATAGCTAATAGATGTGTAAAAGCTTTGTTTGATTCTGGAGCAACACACTCTTTTGTGTCAAGTTTGTGTGTAGCTGAGTTGGGTCTTCTAGTGAGGGAATTGTCGTTTGAACTGTTGGTCTCTACACCAGCATCAGGAAAATTTTTGACCTCTACAGTTTGCTCTGAATGTCCAGTAATAGTAGAGGGATGCATGTTCAAAATAAATTTGATAGATCTGGATGTTATCCTAAGGATGGATTGGTTATCTGCCAATCACATTCTCATAGATTGTGATCAACAAAAAGTAGTGTTTTCAAAGTCCAAGAAGTCATATGTGATGTCTGCTCAGCATGTGTGGTCGGAATTGAAATAAGGATCAAGGTGTTTTTTAATCTTAACTCAGATGGAAGTTAAAAATGAAGAAGAAATGAGTAGTATACATGTGGTGAAGGATTTCATGGATGTATTTCTAGAAGAAATACTTGGATTACCTCCTAAGAGAGAAGTAGAATTCTCTATTGATTTGGTACCTGAAGTTGGACCAGTGTCAATGGGACCTTACAGAATGACTCCAACCGAGTTGATTGAACTAAAGAAGCAAGTTGAAGATTTGTTAGAGAAACAATTCATCAAGCCAAATGTATCTCCATGGGGGGCTACCGTGCTTCTAGTTATAAAGAAAGATGGAGGGTCTCGTTTGTGTGTAGATTACAGGCAGTTGAATAAATTAACCATCAAGAACAAGTATCCTCTGCCCATAATTGATGATTTGATGGATCAGTTACATGAAGCCGCAGTGTTCTCAAAGATTGATTTGGTAAATGCTGAAGATGTTCGAAAGACAACATTTAGGTCTTGTTATGGACACCATGAGTATGTGGTGATGCTGTTTGGAGTAACACATGCTCCAGCTCTGTTCATGGATTACATGAATAGAATTTTTCTTCCTTTCTTGGATAACTTTGTTGTAGTCTTTATAGACGACATACTTATTTATTCAAGGACTAAGGAAGAACATGAAGAGCATCTGAAGACACTGTTGGAGATTTTGAGGGAGAAACAATTATATGCTAAATTCTCTAAGTGTGAGTTCTGGCTTAAGGAAGTCAATTTCTTAGGGCATGTAACATCAACTCAGGGGATCTCAGTGGATCCAGCCAATGTGGAGGCAGTGCTTCAATGGGAACGCCCAAAGACAGTGACTGAGATAAAGAGTTTTGTGGGTCTAGCTGGCTACTACCGAAGGTTCATTGAAGATTTTTCCAGGGTAGTAGCTCCTTTGACACAATTAACTCGCAAAGATCAACCTTTTGCTTGGACTGACAGATGTGAGTAGAGTTTCATAGAGCTGAAGAAAAGGTTAACTAATGCTCCGGTGTTAGTGATTCCTGATACAGGAAAACCTTTTGAGGTTTACTATGATGCTTCACTTTAGGGATTGGGTTGTATCTTGATGCAAGAGAAAAGAGCAGTTGCATATGCTTCAAGGCAACTCAAAGTTCATGAGAGAAACTATCCTACTCATGACTTAGAGTTGGCAGTTGTGGTGTTTCCTTTGAAGATTTGGAGGCACTATATGTATGGAGCTCAATTTCAGGTGTTCAGTGACCATTAAAGTCTGAAATACTTGTTTGATCAAAAAGAGTTGAATACGAGACAAAGAAGATGGATGGAGTTTCTGAAGGATTATGATTTCCAGCTAATGTATCATCCAGGAAAGGCTAATGTAGTTGCAAATGCTTTGAGTAGGAAGTCAGTACAAGTGTCATCCATTGTGATTGAAGAGCATAAGTTGATTAAGCAATTAAAATATCTGGGAGTGAAATTCCAGGTTGATCATATTAGTTGTAGTAAGTTAACTATAACTAATGATTTCCTTTGAATGATAAAGGAAAAGCAATTAGAGGATCTTAGTCTGAAGCGCACTTTGGAGTTACTAGGTACAAATCAGGCTAAAGACTTTGTGATGGGAGAAGATGAGATCTTACCCTGTGTTTTGTTTTGTGTTTGTTTTTCTTTAATTTGTGATGATCGTGTTAATTTACATGGGAGCAGATGAAGTTGGAGGTAATAGAGCTCCTCAGTGAGCAGCTAGAGGAACAAATGTTTTTATGTTGAATGTTTTGTTTGTAAACTCTTGTGTATATATTAAATCCCTATGAATAGGGATATCTTTTTTAGATACAAATATGAAAAGTAGTATATGTTTATTTGTTAATTAGATATTGTTTGTGTTTATTGTTATTTTATTATATATGAGTAAAATTAAGGATGTTACACAATGGATCCTAACAAATATTTAGGGGAACACCCATGTTGTAAACTATAACATAGATTGTTGAATCTCAAATAACACGACAAAAAATTATACTCATTTAAAAATAGAAAATAATAAATTAAAAATTATTATATAAATTAAAATTGATGGATATCTAAAATAGTATTTATTAGTAATAAAAGTCCATACTATAAATGAAATTATATTCTCTAGTAACTAACGATTATAAAAAAATATTTATTTAGTTAAAAACAATTTTTAAATCTTTAATTATAATATAACTAGAAACAAAAATTTTAATCATTATAAATCTATTTTAGAGACGTTAATAAAAAAAATAAACTATTAAGTTTTTGGTTTCTAATTACTAAAGTAACAGAGAATTATACTTTTAATCATTAATATCTGATTTTAAATTCTAATATTTTAGTTATAAAATTATATACCAATTTTTTTTATCTCTATTGTAAATTATCGAAAAATTATAGATTAGTTAAATGATTATGTTATACATAAATCAATTCAGTTATCAAATATATATAAATAGCAAAAGTTAGTCATTAAATTGGTCTTCAAATCTTCAAATATTAATAGTGAATATTAATAATATGATAAAATCACTTAAGATAATTTTTACATAAATAAGACTCACTCACACGCCTATGTGGATGAATCTATAATGCAAACCTTTTATATAAACAAACCTCCTATATTGCTGTGGACTCTAAAACATTATTTGTGAGTCATCTACACCTTTATATTCTTAATCACACTTCTCTAAATTTCTAAATAAATGAGCATTTCATAACTCTGTGGTTAAGCCACACCACTATGCGGAATCTCTGATACAATTTCTACCTCAGCAAGCCTAGTTTGGTGGGATCTGCCACAACTGTGGGACACCTCTTATACAAATTTTTTTATATCAACGATGCACACCTCCATGTGCTCAAGCAGTAACCACCTAAACTTTAAGAGATTTGCAGCAAATCTCTTTCCCTCCAAACTAAATAAGGCAAACGGCCTTTTTTTTTATATATATAAATGCATATCTGCACATGCATTGGAGATTAGCAACTCAATGCAAATAAATATAACAAATTTTCAACCGTAGCCACCGCCCCTCCCTTTCACATCTTCTCTTCCTTCTCCCTCACTTTTCTTCTTCCAAATCTCGTTTGTTTTTGTTGTTGACGGTTGACTCGCTTGACGGTTGACTCGCTTGCCGGTTGACTCGCTTGTCGGTTGACTCTAACGACGCTCTCACGTCCGTCTCTCTCTTCTTTCATTCGTGCTTTCCGGATTGAAATACTCTGTACCTGCAAAGACAAAGGGGGCGCCCTAGAGGCCGTTTGCACTCCGACGCTCAAGTCAATGCTGGGGCTAAGAAACCGTATGTGAGTGTAATAGTACTAATCTCAGAAATTGCGTACCTTTTGGGTTTTCTTACTACCCTTTATATAGTCTAGGGTTTCCTCTGTTTCCGTTACCCGCATTTAGGGTTTATGGAGGAATGCCCTATCACCGCTATTACCCAATCTTAGTGTAATCTAGCGCGTAAGGCTCCTTGCTGGAGTGCAACCTCTAACAAAATGTTCACCTGGATACCAACTTGTGCACCTAATCTCTGGGGCCATCTGTTCTGGGGGTGCCCTAACTATTCACGTGTCATGCATGCATCTTCCCTTGGAAACCCTAACCCTCACAGGAATTCTTGCCTTCCAAGACTCTTTACTTGTGTCGCGCCCAGTTGCGGTATCCGCACCACACGCACGGGCACCCTATGACTTAGGCTTCCCCCTACCTCTGGGCGTTTTACTGATAACTGATGTGTTTTCTGGGACCCACCTTTCGTGACCTGATGTAGCTGTTTGATCCACCGATGCTCGATGTCACATCAGCCTTACTCTGTTGCCAAGGACACGTTGGCATATCTTGATGATCGACATCTGACAACTAATCGGCACATTGGCTCACGCCGCTTGTGGGACACTGGCTCATGCCGCTTGTGGAATCCAGCTTACATGACCCACCATTACTAGCGGTCATCGATGTCCGAGGACTGGTCGGTACAGTTTTAGAGTTTAATCATAACTCATAGTAGCTGAGAGTCAAATATCACATTTATCCGATTAGATTTTCTAACAGAACTTTTAGAGTTGTAGAGTAATCCAACTGTTGGTTTCGGAAATCTTTTTGGACCAAGTCTTCCAGGTAAAGAAAGCTAATTGTGTGCACTGATTGAACAAGTTTTAGATACAACTTTAAAAATATACTTGAACAATTGAAATGTTAGATTATTGGTACGAACTAGGTTTTAGTATGTAATTTTGTTAAAGCGCTCAACGCATTGTCTAAGAGGATTAAGATGCAGTTTTTGGATGCTCTATGCCCTAAATTCGTTTAGTGTTTTTCTCTGTGCTCAACAATGATGGTATTACGTACACGAGCAGATACAGATACAGGTGCAGGAACATCTGATGGACCTTAAGACCGTATTTTGGAGCTTGATGTTATAAATATTTGTATTTATATGTCCTAGACATGTAATAGAAATATTTTGAAAGACTCTAAATTTTATATGAAACTTTGTAGAACCGTTTTGTAAAAGTTAGATATATTTATGGGGTGTTACACAACCACATAGTGATGGACAAATTTCTAATACAATTTTATTAAATTGAAGTTCTTCAATTTAAAAAAATTATAAATATCAATTAATGTTGATATTAAATATTTATATTAATAAATATCAATGAGTAATATTAATCAATAAAAAATATTAATATTGTGTTTTAATAAATATTACATAAATAATAAAAATATAACATCAATCTACTTTTAAAATCTAATATAAAATATTATGATCAAGTTATTATTATTACTAAATAAATATAAAATAATTATATATTAAATTGATCTTAAATTAAAGTAATAATTATATTGAAAAAAATTAAATACATTAAGATTTTTTACAAAGATTAATTACATTAATGTTTACATTTACCTTTTTAATAAACTTATGAAATATATTTAGATGTTGTTTTAGTCTGATAGTTGTATGTTAATTTATAAACATAAATACATAAATACATCTTAATGTTATTTTATAAATGTAAATTATATGTTGAATTTGGGAATCGGAACAACAACTCATTCTTCAACTCATTTTTTTTCTTTCTTTGTGGTCATTCTCTGCTAATATTGTTGCGAAGATTAGTTAAACAAAATCTTGATTAAAGGTAGTAGGTTGTCTGATCTAGTAGATTGTCTAATAGTTTAAGAGTGTCTGATGGTTGGTGAGCATATATTTATTCACCCTCGATAACTTTAATTATAGATTATTGGACTATAATAATAAATAAATCAATTATTTTAATTAATATTCGTATAATTGGGTTTATTTGGACCTTAACTATTATTTTTGTTAATTTTTTGTTTTTAGAATAAATGGTCTGAAGGAAGTGTCTACCTTTGTGAATGGGCCAAATATGCAAAAGTCTTAAGTTGTTTCTTTGAATCAAAATAGAAAACCAAATCTGAGGAGAAGGAGGAAATAAAAGCTATAATATCTCAGAAATAGAATTGGAAGCAAATCTTCTGCAAAATATAAGAATTATGGAAAGTTGGAAACTGTTAACAAAATCTAAAATACAATATTTTCCTAAGATCCTTGGAACAGAAAAGCATTTAAAAGGACACAAGCATCATGGAGAAAGGGGGAGCTTCATAGGGTTTTCTTAGTTTCTTTTCTTCTTTGTAATTCTTTTGTTTTGCCTCCGCATGGAAGGCTAAACCTTTTAAGTTGTATCCTTTGCAATTTCCCATTGAGTTCTAAGGTTTTGATTAATAAAGGTTTCGTTTTTTAATTCTATATAGTAGTTGTTTTAATATTCTAATCTCCTGGAAAACTAGTTTTTATTAGAGGTTGTACTTGAATGCATGATTGAAACCCTTCCTTATCTTAACCTTTGGTTTCTTAGTTAGTTTGCATTATTTTGATTAATTTATTGGGTGCATGGTTCAAGAGAGAGGAGATAAACATTCACATGAAGTATACGCATGGAACAAAGTGGGTATTGATTAAACCAGTAGACGCATGCTTTACTGGTGAGTTTCAGTTGAATAAGATTGACACATGTTCAATCTAGTTTAGCTCTGTTGGAGGATTGAGAAAGGATTAATCTTTAGAGAATCTGTAAAGAATTCAATGGTGGAAAAACTTGGGGATCAACTGATGGAAGAGGGCCAAGCTCAACCTCCCATGAAAGACAAGAGCCAAGCCAAGAGCGTCTACAGCCAAGTGAAGAGCGTCAAGTGCAAAGGGGAGAGCGTCTAGTGCAAGGGGGAGAGCGTCTAGGACCAATTACTAGGTCCATGGCCAAGCGAATCCATGAAGACTTGGACCAAGCTACGGATGGAAGAGAAAGCTATTTGTATATGCTACATGAAGGTCCATCAAGAGTAGCTTAGTATTAGTTGTAGTGTAAATAGCACAAACTTGATTCCATGAGGATTTGACCTAGATTTGCTAAAGATTTGCTACGTTCT